>Ga0209425_10003281_pt1 | contig 17277 bp, 18 predicted proteins | sample COG_05_FD_184749 | JGI IMG/M metagenome (GOLD analysis project Ga0209425, IMG submission 184749) | Pelagic Microbial community sample from North Sea - COGITO 998_met_05 (SPAdes) (version 2) | ecosystem: Environmental > Aquatic > Marine > Neritic zone/Coastal water | place: Helgoland, sampling...
TTAATATTAGCGAAGCAGAAGAAGTATTGGAAGAGGGTGGCTTAAGTTTCAATAAATATGTTAGCGATTTACAGGAAATTAACGCCGATTATAAAACCGGTTCCAAACGATTTGAATATTCATTTTACAATCATATCAATAAAATATATAATTATCTGGATGGCTATGAAAAAAATAATGCCGAAGGTTTCCCACAAACCCTAACGAATGACCGAGAAGTGTTTTCCGATACGTTCAACGGCGAAATAATGACATATGGCGGACAACTTCCAAATTTAAATAAACATAAACTTCTAGGTCCAACTATATTCAAGGGTAAAGAATATATTAAAGGAGCACATATTTCATTGGCGGGTTATTTACAAAAACCGAGCTCTTCAAAGGTATTTTCGCACTTGTACAAAAATAACGACAGTCTCTATGAAGTTATGAAAAATAATAATTCAGATGAATTGACTGAAGTGGATTATGATGCTATTAATAAAGTAAAAATAAAATCTCAACTACAAATCGGCGATTTAGTGTATTTATGTGATGACCGTTCAACCAAAGGCTCAATTATAAAGGAAATAAAAGAAAATGGAAATATTGTTGTTGATAACAAGGAACTTGACGTGCGAAAAATATCGGTGATCCCATGTAATTCATTTGATAATTTGAATGCCTTTATTTTTACCAATACCGAAAATAAAAACATTTTAGATTATTTAGATATTATCACCCCAAGCACAAATAATATATTGGAATCCTATGATAATGAAAATGTTAATAGTATTATTAGTGTCCAACGCTTTTTAAATAAATACAATTTGGACTTGGAAGACGTTAGCTCTAACAATCTTAAAACTATTATTAAAACCATCCATAAAAATAATAAAAATTTAGATAAATACAATGTGAATTACAATAAATACAATAAAACAACTGACAAAAACAATAGAAGCAACTATAATTTCCTAAATAATAAAACCCTCGACGAATTACGGGAATTTTATGGACAATACCCCCTTTTTAATTCACCAAATGATTCGGAAGAAGAACGGTATAAATTTGTGGTTGGACAACCCGATAAAGGGCTTTTATATTTTAAAACAATGGTAAGTCGTGTTGAAAATATATTGTATGGTTCCGAAGGGGCTAAACGTGATAAAATTAACAAATTAATGGACCTTATTGACAATTTAAAATCTAACAAAATGGCACTTGAGGCCGATAATAATAGAATTAATAGTGAAGAGGCGGTATGTGATAAAAATAAATTAAAAAAGGTTTATTATAGTCTATATGACCTAGAAAACGACGCCAATAAAAAAGTCTTAATTGATAATGATCGAATGGTTCACGGACATAGTGAAAAATATATAACCGATGGTGATTATGGTATGGTAGTATATCCAAATGATATGAATAAATTATATGTATGGGACAAGACCGAATGGATGGTTGTAAATGAGCAGATGGATATAGAGATGTCAGAAGGTAAAAATCTATGTAATTTATCGGGGATAAATGTAAATGAACTTGTTAATAATCGATCATTAACAGTCTGTAAATATAGTAAAAAACACGGGAAATGTTTTAGTATTAAATACCTCAACAACCTAGATGAATTGGATAATGTTATAAATCAATTGAAATACAACGAGACGCTTTTAAAACAATTAGAAAATTTGGATAGTTATTTGGAAAAACAAAAACAAAACATCCAAAATTTAAAAGAAGACTTACAACTGGAGTTTTCCAAAAAAATTAGAATTGAAACCCATTTCGCCAAATTATATAAACAAATTAAAGATGACGTGGAAGATATTCATACCGATTTCTATGATAAAATAAATAAATACTTGGCAAATATTTCATTACTGTCTAGTATGAATTACTATAAAGCCCTTAAAATGTTATTTAAAAAATATGGGCGTAGTGCTTTTGAAGATGAAAATGAAAATAATACCTATAGTATTTTAGGCACTAAAGTATTATTCTGTAATCACCATAAAATATTTATAGATTATTACGATGGCTTAATAAAATCCGAAGAATTATTAGAAAAAGTCAATTCAAAATATGGAGTGACCCACGAGGGCTATGTGTGGTGTAATAACTGTGGCCAAGAGTTAAATATGGATGAATACGAAACCGTAGAAGGCTTTAATAAGGCTGGGGCGCACGATGTAACTCATGAAAAAATAACGGACGAAAATCCCGATACTAGCGATGAAACGAACGAAATGATTAAAAGTCTTCAAAGTATCCTCTTTGAGGGTGATGAAAAATCCATTAAAAATAGTGAAAATAAATTAAGTGTCGTAAAAATAATTGATGTTATTTGTAGCATTATGGGAATAAAAGTAAATAACGATGACCGTATTACCGCCATTAAACAAGCACATACAGTATGTAAAAATAATATTAGAAGCAAAACGTCGTATATTGAAGCCGCTAAAAAAGGAAAAAGAAAAATTTCTGATAAAATGTTAGAAGTCGCTTACACAAATTTTTATAATAGAAATTGTATTGTTTATACCGTCGCCACTTTATTCATGATTCTTCAAAGCGCCATTCCATCTTATACGAATTTAAATAATCATAAAAAATGTAACCCCAGTTTAGGGGGATTTCCATTAGAAAAATCAAATAAACAGGTGGGTATTGATTATATGGCTTGTATCCTTGATACTTTAAAAACAACTGGAAGCGAATGGGTGTATATTAAAAAAATCAATGTTAAGGAACAACTATTAGTCGCAATTAATTTGTTTATAAAAGACGATATCTACCAATATTTATATGAAAAAAAAAGAATATACAACGATACCAATACAATTCAAAAGGAAATCACCACCATTGTTAATTGGGAATATTTCAAACCATCTTTTGTGAAAAAAGACTTTAAATTAGATAACATTTCATTAGATAATATAAGGCCCGATACGATTGAAGCACGAGAACATAAGCTTGTATTGAAATTTATTGAATTATTGAATAAATCGGTTGATGCGAGTGAGGTTGAAAACGCCAAATATATTCCAATGCCAGTTGACAATCAATGTTGCTTGGAGGACATTAAAAATAATAATTACTTGAACTATTTTTTTAAAAAAGACGCGAAACTCAAAACGATTTACAATAATTTAGTTAAAATAGATGCCATGAAGAAGAAATTTACAATGAAATCCCTAAAAGTATCCAATAAGCCAAATCCAAAGAAAAAAATAGAATCGTTCGTAAATGTCCTATTTGATGAAGCTAATATCAACGATGAGTATATAAATAATTTCTTCTTAGCCTATATTTCGGAAGGTCCATATAAAGGGCAAAAATATATTTTTAACGATGATGGACTATGTCAATTAAGTGGTTTCCATAGAGAAAACATAAAAAAAATAGAACATTCTAAAAAAGATATGATGGAATTAATCAAATATATACAGCAGTCAAATCAATTTACGTTAAATGCATCCACATTGAAATATACGTCAATCAAATTAAATAAATTGTTAGAAGAAAATGCGATCTTAAAAAACAATTCATTTTTAGTTGAAATCAATACTAAAATATCTAGTGGAACGAAGGAGGACATATTAGAAAAAATGTTGGTTAAAGAAATAAATATAGAAACAAATGCGTTAGTTAATCTATTAGATTCTAAAATTAAAATTGATAAAACCAAACTAAAGGAGTTGCTTTTGGGTTTGGGTGAATTGAAAGAGAATCGCGACAATAATGTGGATTTTTTCACTAAAAAATCGCAATTAATTGAAATGTATTTGGTGAACTATATCAAAATCCCAATCAACCTTATTTTCAATAATTACGATTTTGCGTTTAATGAGTTTATAGATGACAAAAAAACTATAAGAATCGCTACATATGAAGCCTATTCGTCGGAATTTAGATTTTTGTCGGAATTCGGGTTTGTAACAAGTGATAATATACAGAATGCTTTGAATATATTAAAATCATCCACTAAGAATATAAATAAATTAAAGGGCTCCCAAATAGTAGGATATATCCTCCAATATATTTTTATTTATATTTTGAATAAAATATGCGAAACCGAAAGTGATAATATAGATTTGAATAAGGAACTTGAAGACTTAGATGATATGGACGACATTGACATTCCAAGAGAAATAGAGAAGAAACAATATGTGGTATTAAAATTAATTTATAAATTATTAGAAAATATTGGTACCAAGCAAAATCTATTTGAAAAACACACGAAAACATATATTCAAAGCGTCATTGAACAAAAATCCGAAAACGATAAGGAATCTAATTTGAAATTTATTCAAGAATTAGATAGAGAAACCTGGGGAAGTCTCAAGAATATGATCACACTTGGTATGGACACCTGGAAAAATTTGTCGTCCAAGTCCAAACATATTTATACCCCAGATGATATCAATGCCGACAATTTACCGACGGACCAAGAAACACAATATGAATTACAAAATAAAGCATTGAGTGAATTAGGTCAGAATTATACAATGGATGAATACAATCAATGGCTTGAAGGGCGTGAATCCAATAATAGAGAAAACGCGTTGGCTTATCAAGAACGGGATATTATGGAAGATGACGACGAGTAGTTTTTTTATTTAATTATTATAACTATGTCAATACTTAACTTCATTATTATTTTACTAATTATTTTAGTACTTGGTCTTTTTTTTAATAATAAGTATTCCGAAACCTATATGGATTATGGGTTTTTGAAACCCTATAATAGAAATTACAAGTATTATGGCTTAAAAGCCGAAATCCACCCATTACAAATGATTGGGCTATTGAACTTTTTAAAAACGAAGTATGAGCCAGACGAAAATAGAAATAGCAATAAACTAATAGAAGCCGTTAATGAAACTAGATATAAGGCCGTTAAAAAATGGATTATAGATATAATTAGCAAAGTGGCTTGTGGTATGTCTGAAGATTATAATATCGACGAAGTCAGTGTAGGTAAATTTAGAAAAATTCAAACTACGGCGTCATTTGAAATCATTGAAGAGGAATTGGTCAAGTCCGAAATATCGTTGGACAATAAAATAGAAACATTTAAATTTATACTAAAAATTTATAGGGAACCCGCCGAAATAGGATTTATAATTTATTTTGATATTGGTAAAGCGATTTACAATGATACGTATTATTTCAATAATTATCAAGTAAAGGGGGTCCAATTTCAAGATGAAATTAAATTTAATAATTTGAATAACCCAGATTTAGATGATAAATGTAGTTTGGGATTATCTAACACCAAATGTAATACTTTAATTTCATATAATAAAGATTACGATAAAAATAAAGTAGACTTTGTCAATAATCATAAAATCCAACAAGCCATTGATATAGAAGAAAGCGAGTATAAGTGTTTTTTTAAAGATGCGTTGAATGAAATTGAATGCAACTCCCACGAACTAATAAAAGTGACTGGTACAGATGATACCACTAAATCCGCTCCAGGATTATGGGCAAAAGGTAAGTGTACTATTGACGAAGAATGTCCTTTTTTTAAAGCGAATCAAAACTATGAAAATGTGCGAGGAGGATGTATTAATAATCAATGTGAACTCCCTATTAATATGAAGTTATTAACCCCCACTATCGTTGATCCAAAATCTATACCACTATGTCATAATTGTAATAGTAAACCCGGTTGTAAGGGTATAGAATGTTCGCAATGTTGTAAAGACCAACTAAACAATAAGATGTATCCCAATCTAAAAAATGGCACTCCAGATTACGCCTTTAATGATGATATGGTATTCCGAGAGGATCAATCTGACATCCTTGAGGGTAAGGGACTATCATCTTTTAAACTCGCTTTGTAATCCAGGTAATTTTTCATATTTCCAATAGTAATTTTTTTTATTTAGATAGGGGATGAGATTACATGTATTATCGTCGCCTTTGAATTCGCAATTTTTATTATTATTAATATTTATATATCCAATTTCTCGGTATAATTTATAAGCCCCTTTGTGATATTTAACATTTTTATTAATATAAAACATTTCTAACGGTTTAAACTGGGTTCCATAGGAATCGGAATAGGTATCGATAAATTCATATTTTTGTTTTTTTAACCAATCGTTACTACCTTTTAAATTAATAGTGCCTAAAATACTTTCATCTTCAAAATTCCCCGATTGATTAATCATATATGATTTTAAATAATCTAAATTTTTAATAATTTGTTTCAAAAAATGGTAAACATATTCCTCTGAAACTTTACTACTACATAGTAAAACACATCGCGTGCCCTGTGTCTTAACGTCTTTAACGTCATTGGAATCAATTAAATTTTCTTGAATTTTAATCGTTCTATCCGTATTTTTGTAGGCCTTAATTTGATTAAATAATTCATACGTTTCATTTGGAAACGGAATAAATTTAAGTGGAAATAGCTGCGATATATTTACGATATATGACAATCTAGGACCAGAAATATAAAATAAGGCGTGTATTTTATTATTTAATAATAGATTGAAATTTGTATTTATGTTTTCAGTCACATAATATAAAATGTTCGGCTTGTCATTTTTATAGGTTTGACCCACTTCAAATTTTATCAATTCAATATTAAAAAGGTTACATAATAGTTTTAAAATTTCTAAACTCCCACTTTCTTCGCCACCAGTACCTATAATATAATTCTCATCTATTGCGGAAAAACCGGTGCTTAAATTTTGAAATGATGTAATTTTAGAGTCCTTTGGAACTATCAGAAAATATAATTCATCATATAAACTACATACAAATCGTATATTTTTCATTGGTTTGGTATATTTATTAAGTCCCAGGGTTTTATTATAATATATATCTTCTTGACACATCGCAAAATCTATTCTATTTTCTTCTAGTAAATTTAGATTTTCAATTGAACCTTGTGTAAATTTAAAATCCAAGGCATCGGAATTTAAATTATTTATAGCTTTAGAAAAAGAATGATATGGGGTGTCTATTTCACCGCATCCAATGGTATATTGCTTATTTATCTTGGATTCTATAACAATGCCACGATCATTTAAAAACGACGTGTTATTAAAATTTTCATAATTCAAGTATTTTTTTGAAATATCGTTATATTTATAGTAAATAATACTAAAAATAATGATTAAAATTAATACGTAAATCATTATTATTTAAAATATTATTTTATTTTATTTTAAATATTATATTATGGAAACTAATATTACTAAAATCGCAATCTTACTATACCTATGTATCGTTTCAATTATTTTATATATTAAACCCGCTTTTATGATAGATACAAATGGACATTTAAAAAAATTCGGTATGGATGAAGAGGAGACCCTATTGCCATTATGGGCATTACTTGGTATTTTAGCAGTTATTTCATATATTATTACTATCGTTTACTTAATATAACTGACAGATTTATATGACAGTAAAATTAAATTAATAGTTGGATTATTTTCAGCAAAGATGTCTAATATAAAATCAAAATGATCATGAGCGTTATCCGTAAAAATAATTTCGTCGCATTTTGACATTTGACTCATATTCAAGTTTGAAATATTAATAAATAGCAACTTAGAACCATCCAAATGATATTTTAGATTTTCCAATGTATTATTAAATGTGCTACATATTATTAGTTTTTTATTGAGTTTAACTCTATTAAATATAAAATTAATTGTGTCATTTTCATATTTAAAATTAGACACAAATGTCAACGAATTTTTCCTAATTTTTTGGCGACATAATGGGCATTTATCAGATATTTCTAGAGTTTTCATCAAACACTTACGACAATAGATATGTTTACATTTTGTCAAACTAATATTATTTATTTTTATTTTTTCTAAACATATCGTACATTCATAGTTCGGGGCACCATAGGTGATTTTAAAATTTCTTTTAGAAACAAATTTATTGTAGATAAAATTACCAGGAAAACTATAAAATAAATTTAATTTAGAATTGGGAACCCCTATCATAAATTCGCTTTCATATTTACTTAATAATAGTTGTCTTCGTTTCAATGTTTTTACTTGATTATTATTATATATGAATTTGCGAATTAAATTTATATTGTGACCATTTTCTAAACATATTTGATTGGATTGGGTTTCCCCTAAAAAGTGTTTAATAGTCATCGTAATATCGTTTAAATTTTCAACAACAAAAATATGATGTTTATATAGAAACTTATCAATATTTAGATTCGGTTCGGTCGTCCCTGTGAACCTACCAAAATTAATTATACAATCCCATTTGATTTTACATAGTAGGTCATTTAATTTGGGAGTATAAAAAATACATTTTTCGAAGCCAATTTCCAATTGTTTATTCAATAGTTTGTTGGTATTGATAATTAAACATTTTTTTTTAGAAATAAATTTTTTGAAAATATGTAATTTTTTGAATCCATTTATAATACACCCATCAATTTTTAAATTGATTAAATCGTTAGTTGCGAGTTTTTTTTGTAAAACTCCCGATTCAATATTGATATAAAATCCATCCGAATATAAAATATTTGCATTTAAAAATAAATGGGTTTTAATATTGGCAAATGACCTCTCATTTTTTTTTATTAATTCCAATATCCCGCTTTCTAAATTAAGATTGTTTTTATAATATAATTCCAAATCAATATCAATATCAATTAACAAATTATTATATTTTTCTCTTAGAATTAATTGGTAAGGGTTGTCGCTTAAAATGAGTGGTTTGATTGGCAAACATACGATTTTTAATATAGGACTATTTATTTTATCATATATTATATCATTTTTAATATACAAATCTCGTATATTACTATAATTAAATTCTTTTATAATTGAATGGTTTAATATCATTATAATTTATAACTAAATTTGTGGCAACAAATTTAAATCCAAATAAAAAATAGTATAATTTATTATTATTATTAATATAAATATTCATATATATTAATGATACCATTCCTTTTAGGACTAATTTGTATTCTTGTAATCGTATATTGGATAATAAACACCCAAGAAACATTTATAGCTCAAAGTAAGCCATATATATGGTTATATTGGGAAAATAAACCCAACGTATATGAACCACCTAATTATATTAAATTATGCCATGATAGCGTTAAAAAACATTGTCGCGATAATTTTAATATTGTGATTTTAAATGATAAAAGCGTTTATAACTATTTACCCGAGTTACGAAGTGATATAGATCAATTACTAATTCCACAAAAAGCCGATTATATTAGGTTAAAATTGCTTGAAAAATATGGTGGAATATGGTTGGATAGCGATATAATAGTTTTGAAGGATTTGATGCCAATTATGAATAAAATGACAAATAAAATAGACTTTGTTGGATTTGGCTGCCATTTTAAAAATTGTGGATTTACGGGGAAACCAAAACCAGCAAATTGGGTTATGGCGTCTAAACCTAATACCAAATTTATTAAAATGTGTGTCCAAAATTGCGATAGAATTCTGGATGAAAAAAACAAATTAAATTATTTTGATTTGGGTAGGACCTTATTATGGAAATGTATAAAAAAGATGAAAATGGACGATAAAAAATGGGACTATTATCACTACGATTCTAAGTGCTTAGAACGAGATAGTAATTTCAAAAAAATTCGCAATAATAGACTGCTATCAGATGAAGACCTTGACCAAAAATGTATAAACGACAGTTTATTTATTCCCATTTATAATACGGCACCTGGATTTCCAGAATGGTTTAAGAATTTGAGTAAAAATGAAATATTAGAAAGAAATATGTTGATATCAAAATTATTTAGGAAAAGTAAAACTTAACTTAACTTTTTAAGAAAGGATTGGTAAAATAACACTTAAACTTAACTAAATTAATTAAATTAAATTAAATTAAATTAAATATCAGTAATTGAATGATATTAGAAACATTAACCGAATATAAAGTGTTAAATTATGGAAATTTTAAAAGCAAAACGAACACCCCCTTATATTTTTATTTAGATGAAAATGAGTTTATAGGAAACCACACCTTCCTCAATCTCTTTTCTAAATTGATAAATAAAAAAATAAACCATTTACAGTTTGATGCATTAATGGCCACAGATTTAATAGCATCGTGTCTATGTTCAACATTGGGTGGAAGTTACAACCATAATGTGCTTCATATGAACAACCAAAAAATATTAGGTTCGCGTCGCCACAAAAAAATAATTTTGCTATTTTTTAAAACAGCCTCAACAAACGAGGAAATTTATAAACATTTAGTATCACTCGGGTTTATAATAGAAAAGGTAATTATTGTATTCGGACACACCCCCCCTGTGGTTCGCGAGTCAACTCCCTTAGACTATGTCCCTGATATATTATTACCATACGAAGTTATAAAAAACTATAAAAATATCGCCCATTTTCAAGGTAATAATTTTAATAATGAAATTACACAGCGACTAGCGAATAATATCGTGCTTTCAAAAACAAATAAATTTAATTACTATGGATTAAAAACGGACATTTTACACCCATGTGTGTATTTTACCGAAAAAAATATTAACCTATTAAATTCCTTTACCGATTCAAAGATATTAAAATTATATTTCAAGGTTTTTAATAATACTCAACTCGACTTTTTTACCGAATTGTCTCCAATCCTTAATAAAATAGATATAATCATAATACATCTTGGGAAAGCCTCCGATTTAATGAAAATCGTTAAAAAAATTAAAAGAAAAATAGGTATAATAATATATTTTGAAAAAGACGACTTTACCACCGACGATCTATTTAATCTGGTATATTTTAATTACAAGGAATGGATTATTGGGACATTAAATAAACATACGTGTAATTATAATATAATTAATTTCAATAAATATGTGGAATTTTTGAAATAATAACTGGATTAAGTTTAGGGTGCCTCCACTACACCAGCTCTACACAATGGGCAAGTTCGGTTTCTTGATAACCAATTGTCCAAACACGAAGAATGAAATTTATGTTCGCACACATTTATTATTCTCACTATATTATTGTCGGAATAATCCCCTCTACAAATACTACATGTCTCTTCACGTTCCGATTCACTATCAATTGTGTGTAACTCTGTATTTGTTCTAATTTCATTCAGGGTTACTCCAGTCTCAATTGGAGACTGTCCTCGTGGATTTAATAAATTACTAAGGAAATTAGAAGGAATTTGGGTATCGGGTGCGACAAACGTAAATTCTAGAGTGTCTTCTATATTAGTAGGTCGCATATTAGTAGTATGTTGCGTAGTTGGAACCGAACGAGAATGTCTGTGTGCGTGATGTGGTGGAAGAAAGGGATTGGGTCGCCGATTCATTGTTTGTGATTCTAACAATTCGCATATATAATTCATTTTTCTAAATAGCAAATCCATTTTATTTTCTAGTTGGTTAAAGTGATAGGTCATTATAATTAAATAATCATATTTAAGGATCATTTATTTAAGTGATTTATAGTATGAGAGTTAACAAAGGTGGAAAAAGTGGTTTAATAAATTTGGGCAATAGTTGCTTTATGAATACGGCTATTCAATGTTTAGGCCATATTGATAGCTTTAGGGAGTTTATTTTATCAAATACATTCGATGAAACGTCTCAAAAATTATGCTATCAATTCAAAAGGGTGTTAAATGGATTATGGGAAAACGACTGCACTGTAAATCCCGTTAGTTTTTTTAAAACAATTAAACAAATTGCTAAAAAAGATAAATTTAACATTAATTTTACAAACAATAATCAGAACGATATTCATGAATTTTTAATTTTCATTTTAGAAATAATGGAAGCCGAAGTTAAAGATACCCACGATTACTTTAAAAATAATATGTATGGAAACTATACCACCATTATTAAAAATAAAACGAAAACGAAAATTATGTCAAAATTAGATACATCGTTTATAACCCTAATGCTTCCAATTAAACATACATTGGATGGATGTATCGCCGAATACTTAAAAGATGAATATTTAGAAAATGAAAATAAATGGTTTAATGAAAAAACAAAAACATATGAAGAAATTTATAAAAAGTTTAAAATTAAAGAACTTCCAAATGAGCTTATTATATCATTTAACCGCTTCACTAATATGGGGTTAAAAATTAATACTAATATTGAGTTTCCCATAACGATGAAACTAAATAATGAAAATTATCAACTGGTCTCCGTCGCCAATCATTCTGGAAATATGTTTGGTGGTCACTATTATGCGTCGGTTTATCATAAAGATAAATGGTATTCCTATAATGACGCGAGTGTTACTGAAATGGATGAATCAAATATCGCGAGTCCTGATGCTTATGTATTATTCTATAAGAAAAATTAATATTTCGTATATTATATATGGACAATCTATTTATTTTTTATTTAATCGCCTTCCTATTATTTTGTATTTTAGGGTTATTAATTTATACTGAAGTTAGCGATAGTTTCGATGAAGATAGGGGTACGTATCAAACTAAAAGAGATGCGATAATTGCGGCCAATAATAATAATAATAATAATAATAATGACAATAGATACACTAATACCAATGACAATAATGTGACTATTATAGATGAAGAGGGTGATGAGATAAATGTCAATACTATTTTGGAAGATATAAAAAACCGATTGGATAGCGATAATAATAATAGTATCAACGACAATCGTCCTTTAGAAACGAAACCGCAAGTGTTTCAGTTATCCGAAAATAAATATTCATATAGAGATGCTCAAATCGCCTGTAAATCAATGGGGGCGGAACTGGCCACTATAGACCAATTGACCGAAGCCTATAATCAAGGCGCCAATTGGTGTAATTATGGATGGACTAAAGACCAGATGGCTCTATATCCAATTCAAGATAAATATTACAAACAAGTTCAACAACATCCCAAATTAAAAAATTCGTGTGGATTTCCCGGTATAAATGGCGGATTTTTTAAAAACGATAAGCTGTTATTTGGCGCCACGTGTTATGGACTGAAACATAATCCAAAAAAAAACGAAGTATTACCCGATATAGTTTCAGGCAATCAACAATACCGTAATGAAAATAAATTTTTTGAATATAAAGAAAACGTTCCTAAAGTGGCGCCGTTTTCAAACAATAAATGGTCTACATATGATCAAAAATAATATATTTAAAAACATACCATAATATATTTAAAAACATACCCCTAATATATTTAAAAACATACCCCTAATATGGACCAAATAATCCAAGGAGCAAAGCGTGTCTATATGGAATTGGGTCCTGGACATTCCGAATCCAGTTATCACAAGGCCTTTAATGCCGAACTGATTGCATGTGAATTTAAGACGACTTGCGAACGAAATTTAGTTGTAACCTACACCGATAGCAATAATAACAAACATTTTCTAAATTCTGAGCGAATTGATATTTTTGTTCATGCGAATAAATCTAAAAATATAGGGAATATTGTACTTGAATTGAAAGCTATAAAAAATATAGGTATCAATGAAACCATTCAAGTGAATAAATATTTAAAACAATTAAAAAAAGACGATATACAATTTGATATGGGAGTTGTAATCAATTTTCCATCATCAAGTATCGATAAAGATGTAGAGATTAAAATCATTGAATAAACTGTTGAACCGATCCACCACGAACAAAGCCACCTTTCATAGATTGGCGTTTTTTGCTTCTTTTAGGTTTTCTTGATTTGTGTTTATTTTTTTTTGTTCTTGGTTTCTTTTTTTTTGTTCTTAGGTTATTTTTTTTGGTTCCACTGTTGCCCATAAACATATTCTTAACTGTATTAACAAGTCCCCGTACCATTATATTATAATATACTAAAATATTATTTTTTTAGTTGAGTTTGACTTAAATCGGAATTTTTTAGAACAAACTCTGAAAAATCAAAATATAAACTACTTTTTACATTATTTAATATTCCATTTGTTTCATTATTTTTGTTTAAAGTATAGATTAAATCATCCAATGGTAATGAATATAATTCAAAAAAACGTTCTTTTATTTCCTCGTTAGTTGGTGGCATAATTACTATTATTTCTATATAATTAAACTCATAATTTCACGCGATATGAATATTAAAATTGATTTCTTTTTTACCAAGATAATATAGTATTATTGTGCTAATACCGAAAAACGAACCACGAGTTTTAGAACAAAAAATGAATAATAATATGTGTAGTATTTCTCTAAATACTCGGGTCAAAGATAAAAGAAATCTTATAGCCAATTTAAGTTTATATCAAATAGTAAAACGGACTTTATAACCCATAAGCCATTAACAGGTATTGGGGACCATTATTACCCGCTATGTGCCGATATAAAAAAACATAATCGTATAGGTAGCGATAGCCTTTGGAATCGTATACCTGTTAATGGAAATAATAGAAAATATAAAACTATGCCCGAATATCAATCTAAATTAAAAGAATGGATAACATATACCGAGAGTAAAAATGCGAAAATGTATTATAATTTATCCACCGAACATTTGAAACTATTAAAAGAACTTGAAAGCGAATTGGTCAGAATAAATGAAAAGTATTTTGAAAAATTATGCACTCTTAACCGTGAGAATGCTTAAAAAGTAATAACGCAAACCGCATAATAACTAATTTTTTGTTTTTATTCATAATGATATTATTCGCTTCCATATCATATTCCAATTCACTATAGATATCAATAATCTTATCAAAAACCGTATAATCGGTTTTTAATTCGGTACTTAACCATTTTTTGAATTTTTGTTTATCCATTACAATTACAATTAAGTATAGTTGTGTAAAAAAAACAGATATAATAATTTTAAAAATTAAACTTAACTTAAACTTTTATTAAAAGTAAAAGTTAATTTTTCTTGGGTTTAATATCCAAACCATAAGAGATTTTTTTTTCGGTTTGTTTTTTTTGATTTATTTTATCTATTAAAAATGTAACATATTTGTCATTTGCTAATTCTTCGGTAAGAACTTCTTTTAATAATTTCATTGATAGCCCACCCGACACTTCTTTTTTTTTTAACTCTATAATAGTATTATTTAATTCAAATTTAGAATTTTCTAGGTTCTTAGCCGTAATATGACGAATAATAGTTTCTTCAAGGTTGGATTTATTTTTTTTAATAGTTTTTAAAACAGTATTGTAGTTGGTAATTTGCGAATCATATTTCATATATTCCTGAATGTATAGTTTAAGACTCATTATAAATTAAATTATATATTTCTAAAGTTAATTTTACCAAACTTTTTTTAAAAGTTAGTGAAATAAATTTTTAATAACATGTAAAAATTTACCACAGTAATTAACACAATTATTATAAACAAAATTATAATAATAATAAAATAGGGATATAGTCTATATAAAGTATAAATTATCATTGGATCCAGAACATTTGATTTTATTTTATCAAAGTTTTCCGTTTGCTTTATTTCACTAGTAAATTTTTCAATCAAATCTTTTGTTAATTGTTTAAGCATATATTAAATTAAAGATAAATTATTACTAAATTATACATAATGGAAATATCAATTGATAGAACATTAAAAGTATACAATAAAGGTAAACCATTAATATTTAAGACGCCTATTATAAATATTCCATTTGGTTTAGAAAAAAATTACAATAATTTAATTGTAAAATTAGAATTGCCCAAAAATAAAATTTTCTCCAATATGATATTATCTCTAGAACATAAATTTTGTGAATTACTTAATATAGATGAAATAACCAGCCAATTGCGACCAAGTAAAAATATGAATTTTGGCGATTTGCTAACAACCAAAATAATTAAATACAAGGATAAAACCGATATAGACATCGACCGAAATGACAAAATGGACACATTGAGCAGTTTAAAAAAAGGGGATAAGGGGATTGCTACAATAGAAATAGATAAATTATGGAAATACAATGAAAAATATACTTATAAAATTAAATTAAAATCGCTTGCGTTATTATAAAATAAAATAATTTATACTAAAAAAATATAATATGGAAGTAACCGATTTTAAAAACGTTCAGCTATCAAATATTTCATTTAAAAACCCAGAAAAATTTAAAGGGAGTTATATATGTTATGCTAAATATGATAACGACCAGACTCTTAATATTCAAACTCCGCGAATGAAAAATTTAGATGGGGTTCATAAAACCGAAACGCGAGCCCATTTAGATTTATATTTCCAAAAGGAACACATAGAATTTTATAATTTTTTAGGAGATTTCGATGACACCATGTTAGCCACAATTCAAAAAAATGGAGAAGAATGGTTTAATAAACAAATCCCAAGTGATGTTTTAGAAGATTTATATAGCACACCATTAAAACATAAAAATCCGCCAAAATTCAAATTAAAAGTTCCATTATCCAGAGGGAAAATAGAATTACAAATTATTGATATTGACAATAATAGTGTAGATGCCGACAATATTCCGGATAATTGCGAATTGGTTGTATTAATGAAATTTTTGGGATTGAAATTTTTAAAAGAGCAGGTATTAAGTGAATGGGTCCCCATACAAATTAAAATATGTGAAAAAGTTGAAAGTAAAAAAGAATCTTTAATTAATGATAGTTTAATAAAAGCCGATAAAGAATTAAATATAGAAATTGATGAATTTCCAGACGATTTAGATAATATGGACGAACTGACTATTGACGACGAAGAAGAAGAAAGTGATGATGACGAAGAAGAAGAAACAGAAAAAGAAGAAAATAGAAATGTTGACGAAGACTTAAATGAAAATTGGAAAAAAAAATACGAAGAAAAAGAAGTTGAATTAAATTTATTAAAAAACCAACTCAAAAATTTTATTAATTAATATTATTTTGTTTTATTCTATTTTTTTTTTGTATTCTAATATTATATAATGAACGGTTTAGACAATACTATGGTAAAAATGTCATTGATAGTTGTTGTTGCTGGAGTTTTAGTTTTTATGGCAAAAACTTATGAAAAACAATTAGGAACTAATGTATCCTATAGTTTAATGGGATTAGTTGCGGTTGCCGCTTTATACGCCCTTATTGTCGTCAATTCCGAAGAATCGGAATCTTTCGTGGGTGGTGATAATGATACTTTATCTTCAACAACGGAGTCCACCGTTGGCGCATTAAATAATGGTAATGGTTATACGGTTTTCAATAATGAACCAGAAAACAATTCCGTTAATACTCCAGCCGCGCCCCAAGTCACTAAAAATAATACCGTCAATACTCCAGTCGTGCCCCAAGTCACTGAAAACAACCCAGTTGAAGGCCCATCCGCTTCTGAACCATTAGGAACAAATGCGCAACCTGGACCAGTCGCTG
>Ga0209425_10003286_pt1 | contig 17255 bp, 7 predicted proteins | sample COG_05_FD_184749 | JGI IMG/M metagenome (GOLD analysis project Ga0209425, IMG submission 184749) | Pelagic Microbial community sample from North Sea - COGITO 998_met_05 (SPAdes) (version 2) | ecosystem: Environmental > Aquatic > Marine > Neritic zone/Coastal water | place: Helgoland, sampling...
AGTATTCTTCCGACGACTGCGAGAAGATGACGATAAAACTATAGAAAGGAAAAAGATGAAGACGACGACGACGACGACGAGGACAAAATCCTGTTTTTTCCTTCTCGTCGTCGTTCTCTTTTGTTCCTTTCCTTTTCCCTCCCTGGGAAGGAAGTTGTTGTTAAAATCATCATCAGAAGACGACGAAGGAGTTGGAGGTTTCGTTTTTGAGAGTTTCAACAACGGGTGGAGGCGTGCACTGCTCGATACCGATGATGTTGGTGATGCTACCACTACTACTACCACTTTTTCTTCTTCGAGCAACAGCGAAGCACTCGAACCAAAGTATTCTGCCACAAACCCGATGGATTTGTTCGGAGCGGGCGCGACGTTTCCAGCGGTGGCGTATAAATCGTGCGCCCGAGCGTACTCGTTGATAAAACCGTCCGTGAGAGTGAAGTACCTTGACGTCGGATCGGGGAAAGGGATTTGTAGAATCCTGAACGCAACCACAGAGTGTGTAGATACTGAAGAACCGTTAGAGGTGGACTTTGCGTGCTCGGATTCTTTAATCAGTGCGAGTCAATACAGTGAGTTTCCGGACGTGCAGATGTATCCCGTCGTGGCGGGCGCGGTGACGCCGGTGTATAATTTACCCATGATCGATAGCGTGATGGGTAAAAGTTCTTTAGTATTAACGAAAGAAGCTTTGAGTTTAATTTACGCCGGGGTGATAACGAAGTGGAACGACGAAAGAATCAAGAGCGCGAATCCACTCAGCATTCAGAGTCTCCTTCCGGATGAGAAAATATTAGTGTCGGTGAGGAAAGATTCGTCAGGGACGACGGAAGCGTGGACGAAAGCTTTGAGTCAATTTTCCAATACGTTTAAAGATAACATAGGCGCGTCAAAGTTACCTTCATGGGGAGCGCAGATAGCGAGTAGCGTTTTAAACGAGCTAGATACTGGATATGGTCTGGCGAGTTTTGTAAAAGGGAAAGAGTATTCTATCGGGTACGTGGTGTTGTCTGATGCGATAAATTTACAGTTGAGTACGATTGGACTTTTGGAAAGTACCGCGAGCATACACACACAACACAACAATCCGGTACGCCCGGATTCCAATTCAATCACGTTAGCTATTTTGCAAAGAGGGTTACAGTTTGGGAATAACGAGGACGAATCGACGAGACTCACCGCGGATTTGATGGGCGCGGACGACCCAGGAGCGTGGCCGATTGCGACGTATTCGTATCTGATTCTCAGAAAAGGGGTGAATTCGACCGCAAATATGGCTTTAGATCGTCTCAGAGTTGGTGCAACGTGTGATAACATGAGAGAAACGTTGGATTTTTGGTCGTGGTTTTTAACTTCGCCGTTGGCGAAAACTGTCATGGAGACCAATTCTTTAGTCCAAGTTCCCGCGGTGGTGAGAAACTTTGTCTTGGCTCGAATGCAAGGAGATTTATTTTGCGAAGGAGATAGATTAGTGAGTATATATGGTAACGAGACCAATTCGTTAGATAACGTAACGATTGCCAAAGTCTACGGACCTCAGGAGGTCGCAACGGTGTTGGATTCGTTGGCGATTTTACTCTCGGCGAGTAACTCGAGCATGGGTTTAGAAATTGAGTCACTCGGCGCTCAAAACGCCATGTTTGCCGCGCTTGATGATAGCCATGCATCCGTGTTAGCTTTGAATTATGTCGAAGGCGACGTGATCTCGATAACTGAGCCTGCTGCTGCAGTTAATTCAAATATATTTAGCAACGCGGAAGCGCCGATATACCCCTCGCCGTTGCCTTCTGATTTCCCGGAGTACATTTCGTTTCCGTTCGTGAAAATATTACCAGAAATGACCGTGCACCCGAGCGTTCTAACTTTAGGCGAAACGAGTACGTCGATATCGTTTGATGTCTATTCTACCGCGGCTATATTATCCGGTCGTGCGACTACTTGGGGCGACGAAAGTATCGTAAGAATAAACTCATGGTTGAGCGGCGTCACAGAACCGATTATTTTAGTTGGATTAGACGATTGGACGGCGTTTGAAACATTTGAAAGTATTAAGAAGACGATTGCCTCTTCCGTTCCTGGCTTTGCATTTTCGAGTAATCCGACAAAAAATGCGGCGACGTTGAATGAAGTTGGCGCTCTCGTTGTTGCGAACGAGTACGCGGCTTCGCTTTTGCTAAAGACGGCGTACGTGACAAGAAACCAAAACTTAATTTTGCAGTATAACATTGACGAAGTTGGATACGTACCCGTTTCAGTCACTTTAAGGAGAAGTTACGATGGTGCGCAGTGCTTACGAAGCTCTGGCGCGTACGATAAAGTATACGCACAGCTGCGCTTCTGGGAATGGGTGTATACTGAAGATAACGTCCCTGGTATGATTTCGAGCGTCACGGCTGAACCGAATTTCGATGCTACGAGTTCTTTGGAAATTTTGACTGCCTTGAGATCCATCACGTGCAATGGTAGCCCTATTTTAGTCTCAACGATACCGGTAAATCGGTCGGATCAGAACATTTTGATTGTCGTCGTGACGACGTCGCTCTTTGTCATTCTCCTCATCTTTCTCTGGTTGTTTCGATTTCGAGAGGATGCGATCTTCGCCAAAGGTTTCTTTGAACGATACAAAAAACGAAACGCACCACCGTCTGAAGCGTGCACAATAGTCGTCACAGATATACAGTCATCTACGAAACTGTGGGAAATCGCTCCAGTGACAATGAACAAAGCGCTCGCGGCGCATGATTTGCTTGTCAGACAAGAGATGCAAAAGTTTTACGGATACGAGGTTTTTTCCGAAGGTGATTCGTTCACGATGGCGTTTCATACACCCGGCGATGCCTTAAAAGCATGTGCAAATATTCAGAGTCGATTACAGGCGAGTGTTTGGGACCGATCGTTATTCCTTGCGTGTAGACACATCTATCGAGCAGACGACGCCGAATCGCAGACTACCATTCCGAGACCAAGAAGAGTTCCCGCATTTCTCCGAGCGCTTCTCGAAGCACGCGGGGTTTCGATGAAAAGTGGCAGTGATAAAGAGGGTATAATCAAAAGTAAAAGCGATGAAGAATTGACGAACGGCGATAGAGCCAATAGCAACGAGAGTAGCAAAGCCGGAGGAACAGAACATCACTCCGGGCGCACGGAAGAGGAGGAAGAAATTATCAACGGTTTACGCGTTCGAATGGGTATCCATACCGGAGCCACGAATAGATACGTTCATCCAACGACTAGAAGGCAAGTCTATGAAGGGAAAGCGGTTGAATTAGCGCGGTTGATGTGTCGCGCGGCAAATGGAGGTCAGATTTTAATGTCCGGCGACGTTTTAGCTTCGCTTGGTCCCGACAGTTTGCAAATTTCCCAAATGCTCCAACTCATGCACATGGGAAAACATCAATTAGATATGGGGTATTGGAACAGACACGGAAGCTTAACCGATACTCGCTTGTCAGGAGGAGGAGGAGGAGCGGCTAGTGGGATGGATGGCGGCGATGACATTCAGAACTTGAGAGAGAGTTTATTCCCAAACGTCGACAATCTCAAGAACCCAATTTTCTTGGATTCAGAATCCGACACCACCGATGGTTCGAGCGAATACGAACAGTACAAAGCAGCCACGAGTGCAAAATTACAAGCGCTTCGACGAATGATCACATCTTATGACCACAAGATCATCTCTCAAGAAATTATTCAAGCCATCCCGAAGAAACTCGTGGAACGGATCACGTTGTTCGCGCCGATCAAGACCGTACGCCAGCTCGAACCTTCCATTTTTGAAGCTCCCGTTTTTGAATCGGAAAACCTAACCATCGTATTCACGAGAATCGACGGATGGGAAGAGCTTGGAAGAGAAGACGTGAAAATGCGAGATAAGGCGACGGCGCAGCACGATGCTGTGATACGGTCTACGCTTCTCTCCTTTCGTGGGTACGAGTGCCGAGGCGAAAACGGCAAATTTTTCATCGCGTTTCATCATCCTTTCGACGCTTTTCGATGGTGTTTGGTTGTTCAAACGATTTTACTTCGCGTGCCCTGGGAAGACAAGTTGCTTCAACAGCCGCAAGCGTGTAACATGACCGCCGGTCACAGAGTGACATTCAAAGGTTTACGCGTTACTATGGGCATCGTTTCTGGCGAGGCGACGTTTATGAAACCGTGTCAACGAACCGGACGAGCGGAATATTTTGGACAAGTTTTAAATTTGAGCGCTCGAGTCGCGGGTCTCGCACACGGTGGTCAAACCTTGTGCGATAAGAACACGTGGAAAAAAGCAGCCGAAGTGGGCTTCCCGCACGAGCATTCCAGATACATTGGTCTTTACAGTTTGCGAGGCGTCATGGATCCAGTTGGTTTGGTACAGGTCTCCGACGCTAGTTTGAACATGCGTTCGTTTGCATCAGTTAAAGGTGCTCAAAAAGTAATCGACCCGACAGATAAGTTCAGACTGAGCATTAAGGATTTAGAAACAGAACGCATAGATCGTCCTTTGAGTTATATAGGCGACTTGGATCAAACATTGTCGCACAGGCGCTCGTCAGCTCCTACGCCGCCACCACCGCTGAATTATTCTCTGGATGGATTTGCTGGAAAGTCGCGAAATAGTACAAATCCTTCGCCGAAAATCTCAAGCAATAGTGGCACTAACGTAAGGAACTCACGCGTCAGCGACACATCATCTACGGGCGGCGGAGAATCTACCGCTGGGAGCTCCGATGTAGTTGTACCCAAGAAGAACATTTTACTCGTTTCTTCGAGTGATGTTGCCCTCTTTCGAATGGCTGCGCTAGTAGAAACCGTCGTCGCCGGCGACGAACACTTCTTTATCTCGCGCTCGAAGAATTCGACGGAAGTTTTGAAAAAGTTCTCATTAAATATGGACAGTAGTGACGACATGTTAGGAACGAATGTAATTGACTCTGACGATAGTCACTTGAGAGATAAAATTCCTATCATAGTCATCATCGTTGGAACGATTGAATCAGGAACGTCCTTGCGCGACTTGGTACAAAAGATTCGAAGACTTGTACCGTTTACGTTACAACCTAAAATTGCGGTGTTGCTGACGGATGAATCAAGTATCATCGACGGTGTTGCAAGTTCTCCGGTTGAATACGGTGCCGATATAGAGCTCCCACCTTTGTTATTCGTCGACGAAGACGAAGAAATGACACCACTGGTTGACGAGTTAAAATTGATATTCACCGAAGCCATGGTTGAAGTGCACGGATCATTACGAAGCTCGTCGCGAAATTCGCTTTTACGTCATCATCAACAGCATCATCAACAGCAACAACAGAAGATATCCGACGCGTCGAACGTTGACGAAAGAATGTCGTCTATGAGGTACTCTGGTGGAAGCGGCGTCGCTCCTCTGACACAAGTTGCGACGAAAACGAAAAAATTCTCGAAAAACAACACCAACACGAACAATAGTAACGTTATACCATCAGCCTCTGCGAGTACTCCTGCTATCATCAACCCGCTATCGAACCTTTTACGAGAGGCTGAGAACAGATCGAAAAATTTATCGAATTTTGCCTCGGCAAATTTAATGGTGGCTGGTTTAGAAGCTACTGGATTACCGATATTCGCGGTCGATACCGATGCGAGAATCATTCTGTGCACGAAAAAAGGCTTCGCGAGAGGCATCGTTGGGACGATGGTCTTCCCTCTCAGCTCGTTTGCTAAGCGCCTTAGAGATTCGGCGCGCATTGCTGAGAGAACCAATCCACCGCTGCCGTGGACAGAAAAGTTGACAAAGAATTGGATACCGTTGGACGAAGACGACAGCTATGACAAAACCGCTTCGATGCCACAACCAACCAGTCCAGAAAAGAAGTCGGTATTGAAAAGACTCGCATCTTCTTCTTCTTCTGCGGTTGAACAGCAACGACGACAACAACAACAAGATATAATCACCGTGCGCTGTACTCCAATACGTTTATCGGATGACTTCGGTGCCGTCATCGTCCTCATCAAAGACTAGACTTGCATTTCCAACACCGGAAACAAGAAACCTATGAACAGAAATATATAGTATTTTTTATGTTTGTTGTATTACTAGCGAATAAATAGCTCTTCTTATTATGTTAACACTACATCGCGTCGTCGCGCTTTTCTTTTTCTGTTGTATCCTCGTCTCGCGTCTCCTCGCGTCTCTCGCGTCTCTTTCTCTCTCTAAATTTATGCAAAAATAATCTTGCTCAAGAACCACATCCCGATGAAGAACCCGAACAAGTAGCAGAAGTACCTCCCATTCTTCGTCTCTAAAACCTTTGAAAAATGCTGGACCGTTTGCGTCAGCACCCCTTGGAAACCGCTCATGTCGTCTCTCATGCCGTCTAAAATCCGGTGGTGCGAATCCGCTTCTTTGTGAATGTCCATGGTGATGTTTTTCAACATCGACACTCGGTCTCCCATCGTCTCTAAGCTTCTATCGTTTTCTCTCTCTAAAGATTCCGGGTCTCTTCCCCGAGAGACGCTCATTATTGCTCTTCCTCGCGAGTGGCTTTTTGGAGACGGAATCTTTCTTGCTTGCTTGCTTGCTTGATGTGTGTAATGTATTTGTATCTGCGCTCAATTAGGGGTGTTTTATGTTTATGTTGCTTTTTTGCTCGTTTTTTTTGGTTTTGGTTGTTTGTTTTTCAAAGAAGACAAATCGATTTGTCCAAAAATGTCAACAGAGCCGCCAACTTCACAACAACAACAACAACAACAACGAGAACATAGTAATACGAATAACAATAGATAATAATAATAACAAAAAAGATGTTTCAAATAGCGCGATTGAAAGACTCCGCGGTGACGATTAAACCGCAACACTTGGACAAAGAACCGCTCACGGCCATCGTCGCGGAGTTGGAAGAGTTGTACGTGGACAAAGTCATCACGGATTTAGGCCTCGTCGTGACTTTATACGAAGTGAATTCTATTAAAGGAGGGATAATATACGCCGGCGATGGGGCGGCGCATTACGAGGTGGAGTTTCGGATGGTGGTGTTTAGCCCGTTCGTGAATGAGATTTTAGTCGGAAAAGTGTATTCGTTGACGGATGAGAACGGTATTCGCGTGTCGTTGGGATTTTTCGACGATTTGATAGTTTTACCGAACAAGAGTGGGATGGATTTAGAGAAAACAAAGTGGGACGATAAAGAGAAGATTTGGTACATCGAAGAAGAGAGTGTAGAGTTTCTCGCAGAGTCAAATAACGAGGGAAATAGAGAAGAAATAGGGTTGATGGTGAAGAAATTTATAGAACCCGGGCAACAGATTCGAGTGCGCGTGACGCAAGTGACGTATCCGGAAGAACCAAAGACGAAGCAAGAACTACAGAAGAGAAAGTTAGAGGATGGAGGGCAAAGGGAAGGGAAGTTCGCGCCGATGATCGTTAGGTGTTCGATTGGAGAGTTAGATGCGCTCGGACCGGTGGATGAGAACGAGGGCGAGGACGACGAGGATGAATTAGAGGAAGACGATGATGAGTAGAGAGCGAGAATAGTAAAATACCCGTAGCGCGCATTGTTTAATATTAGACAAATTGATTCTAACGACCGGAAAACTCGACGAGCGATTGGTAGGAGGAGTTTTCGTCCGCGGTATCGCCAATTTTCTTCGCGTGAGTCGTTGGCACTTTCGATGATGCCAACACGCCAGGAACGATATTTTCTTCAGTTATCGTTTTTAAAGCGTCTTTCTTCCCCGTTGTTTGCTTGGGAATCTCCAAACCAAGTTTCGCATAAATCACGTGAATGGCCTCTTTCATCTCCGCGTTCATCGTCGCTTCCCAGAATCTCGCCGTTAACATTCCCATGACTTCTTCCGTGTTTGCATCCACGTCATCTTCCGAGCTAAGCGCCATGTGCAAAACCTCCGACGCAATCTGACGAACGCGCGGGAACTTGTTACGCATCATCGCGAGTAAACCCAGGCGCGCGCTCTCTTTCGCCTCAACGCTATCCGTACAAGAGGCCACGTGCGAAAGAGCGTTGGCGGCCAATATATACTTGGACACGTCTCGCGTTCCAGCGCACTCGAAGCGTATTCTGTCCGACAATGCAGTCTTGTAGTCTTTTGATGCTCCATCCGGAGTCTTTATGGTCAAACTGAAGGAATCAAAAGCACCGCCGGTAAAGAGCACGTCGACGCATCGAATCGCCGGGACAGTCACTCGATCGATTTTTGAATACGCGTCAAAGGTCTCGATCAAGTGTGTGGCAACTTTCTCTTTCAAATCAACTCTTTCATCTTCCTTCGAGAGCACCGAAAGTAAAGCAGTGCTAGCAGCTTTAGCTAAACTCTCCGTCACCGCTCCTGTAGACGCGACCCAACCACTCAACGCGTAATCGGCGTATGGCGCTACTAGAACCGCCTTCGTGAGACAATGCGAAAAGACGCGCTGTAATCCAGCTTCGGATGAAACATCCTTCGCGTCTACCGGAACACACGCTTGAATTGATTCGAAATCTTTTGCGTTTGAAACGAACACGTGACTATCGTCATCATCATCACCACCACCACCACCACCACCAGTACCTCGTAATAGCGCGAACAAGCTCTCAAACGCAACGGTTCGAGTTCTGTCAATTTTCTCCCCGCACTGCTTCAACAAGACGCCTAAGATAGTCGTGCACTTTGTCTCGTACTCATCCACGACAACGCCATCGCTATCATCAGAACATTTGGATATTGTTTGAAAACATCTCAGAACTTCAGAAAATGCACGCATAGACGCTTCGCGAACCCAACTTCCAACATCGCCTCGCTTATCGACGGAATAATCTTCCACGCCTTTCAAAAACGCCTCTAAACACATATCCGCCGCATCTTTCAAATCTGAAATACTTATAACATCATCCTTTTCTCCACAAGCTGAAGAAGCAGAATATTTCGCGTTGATCTTGCACAAAATATTCTGCGAAGCAATCACGGCGTCGACTCGAGTTTCAGCGTCCCTCATTTCCGGGTTATCTTCCGGAACCGTCGCCTCGAGTAAGCTGGTAAGAATAGCTCTCCAATTGGAGGAGTTGATGAACACGTCCGGAACGATACCCAAAGCATACGCACTCCCACGTCTAGAAAAGGAGCTCGATTCGTCCATAGTTTGTTGCACGATACGTAATCGGTCGGTAACTAAGTATTGTTCAGCCAATGTAGCTTCAACGATGCTTTCGTTTCCGTCGACGCGAAGCGCGCTCGACGAGGCGATGGAGACCAAAGCTTTTGCCGCCGCCTCGCGAATCTCCTTCTTCGGATGGCGCAACGATTCTGACGTTGCGCTCTCGCAAAGTTGCACGATGAGCTGTTTACCTGGCTTGAAAAATTCCGATGGCGAAGTTGATGAAGATGGTAAAGTTGCCACGCGACCTAAACTTTCGATAACGTTGCACACTGCTCCACGCATAATCTCACCGCCTTTGCCTCGATACAAACGTTTCGCCTCTATTTCAGATACGAGATTCCACGCATTTCTCAGTGTATCAATGTTATTCGCATTTTCGTTTCGCAAATACTCGATGACACTTTTCGAAAGTAAAAGCTGCGCAACCCCTAGCGTCGCTCCGTGTCGCTTCGGTAAATCCATGTCGACGCTCATCCTCAAAAGTTTCGGAAGCGCGACCGTACTCGTCCACTCCACGTCCGTTTCACCCAACGCACCGAGCGTTTCGACAGCTAAGCATCTCGTGGACTCCTCCCAGTGCTCAATTTTCACATCCAATATGTGTGCCAGCATGGCTGGACGAAAAGCCGGAAACGATTGAGAGATGAAGAAACCAACGTCCAAATATGCGCGTCTCGCGGACCCAATCGTGAAGTAATCACACTTTTGCACGATATCAATGCCTGTCACGTCCTCTTCTCCTTGTTTTGCCACAATGCCACCACCACCACCAAGACGACCAACGCACTCTTGGAACGCCGCAGAAGCCGCGCGACGCACGTTGACTTCGCGGTCAAAACACGACGTAACAAGTAACGGCGTCGCTAGAGATCCTAGGAATACTTCTTGAAAGTCTGACTTTGAGTACGCGCGCGCAAACGACCAGCACACGTACGCTGCCGCATCCCTCACGTGCGCACCGACGCTGTGTGAACCTCTTCGAACGTCGTACAACAACGCCGCCGCAGTTTTCTCAGCGGCAAACGGTAATCTTGTCACTAACAAGACGCCTCTTCGGGATAGCTCTGCTAAAGCCAAGCACGCACCGTGCCAAGTGGATTCAGACTCGGTCGCTTTGAAGCACGAGGATAATAAATTTTCAACGACATCATCCGCAAATTGCTTCGGGAGACGTTGGCAAATGCGCCCGATACCTTTTGCCGCCGACCAGCGAACGATAGTGTCCGTGTCTTTAAGCGCCTCGAGAAGAAGGTCGATAGCTTTTTCCAACTGGTCGAGACTCGCTTCGTCGGTTTCATCGTCTGCTGCGAACCCATTGTCATCGGTGTTATCGTCGACAATGTCGACGCTCTCTTCTTCTTTCGTGTTCGCGTTTTCGTTGTTGAGAAGGTTCTCAGCTAAATTTCTACTTCCTCGCGCATACCTCCAAGAGACAACTTTCGGCGCTAAAAGAGTCAGCGCCACGCGCGCGCTCAGTTTGCACGCCAATTGTCGAGTCAATGCGTTCGAGGTTGTCGTGCGCGAACCAAAAGAAGAAGAAGCTAACGGCGTTTTGGCATCGAACACAGCCTGGGAGGCTTTCAACGCGCTCTCGCGGAACGGTTTCAAAACGTCTCGACGACCAATCTTAAATATCGCCGCCATCGAGCGCGTCGCTCCGACCGCGACGAAAGAGTCCTCCGATGCGGCAACTGCCTCGGCTATTTTATCTTTTGTCGATTCTTCCTCTCCCGCTTTCTTTCTACCAAAAACTCTCATAAGTTCGCTCGACGACCAATCGAGGTATTCGCCTAGATTCAATTCCGCATCCGGCCGGGTCAATAATCGCGCCACGCAAATCGCCGCGCGGTCTCTGGCCACCTCGGCAAACGACACGCACTGTCTGCACATTCCTAACAAATCTTCTATCAACCCTGCTTTATTCTCATCACCACTACTACTATTACTACTACTACCACCACCAACACCACCTTCGGCACTGTTGTCAAAAGTCGTCGTCGTCGTTTTCACAAATGTCTTCATATCAAACGGCATCAAAACCAAAACCGAAATCCACGATAACAACGTCGCTCTCGTTTCCCAACTCGTCTCAAACAGACTCTCGCTCGCGACTTCTTCCGTCAACGTTTCTCTCGTCCCTGGTTGGTATCTATCCCAAAATCCCGCGACTTCGTATTTCGCCGCGCTCCCGTCCCGCTTCGGCATGAACCTTCGCAGCGTCTTGATAGCCGGTTCCAAATCTCTCGCGCTATGCGGGAAAAATCGAGCGATTGTTTTCGCACCGCGCACCGTAGCAAACGCGTGTAAAACTTTTGACGTTTGGTGCATGGCTAACGCAGAGATGGCTTTCGATGATGTGTTTTTTGTTTCATCATCATCAAAAACATGATTACTCATTTTCACCGCGTGAAACCTTAAAACTTCCTCCGTCAAAGGTACGATCCACTTCTCCAAGTGCCTGTCCAACATCTCGCACTTCTCCTGGTACTTGTTCACTCTCTTAATGATCGCTTGGAAGGCGTCTTCTTCTTCTTCTTCTTCTTCTTCTAAATCTTCTTCTTTGGATGATGATGATTTTTGAATTTCTCTCAAAAACACTCCGTTGACTTTTACAATCTTCTCCACGAAAACATCGATCTCTTTTGCCTCTCTCGAGAGCATCGTCGTCTCTGTCTCCTCTTTCTCGTCTTTCTGATCCTCCTTTTCCTCCTCCTCCACTTCTCTCGTCGTCGTCATCTTTTCCTCCGCACCACCACCATCATCGGTATGAGATTTCATCATCTCGTTTTCTTCGTTAAAGTGTGTTGTTGTGCGTGTTTTTGTTTGGAAGAAAGTCAACAACCAAAAAAAGAGAAAAAGTGAGAAAAAAGTGCAAGTCGTGCGAAAAAATCTTCAACAAAAATCAAACAACACGAAAACAACACAACTCTCTCTCTCTCTCTCTGAACTCTTTTTTTATTACCCGCAAACAAAGCAGCAGCAGAAAAAAGCAGCAGCATTACTACCACCAAAACCACTGCTTTGTTGAGAGATGACTCCCCAAAACTCGACTTTGACGATGGTTTCCATGCGAGAAGCGATCGAGAGAGTGGTGAGAACGAGCGAAGAGATTTTTTCTGATATCAGGAGATTGGAATTGGATGATGATGATGAAAATGATGATGATGATGAGAATGATGATGATGCTTTAACAACGACGACGACCAAACGAAAACGACGAACGCATTTTAAAGTGCCGATTGAGAAAAGCGTCGGAAGAGTGAGCGAGAGAGACGTTCGCGCGAAAAGAGCGCACCCGGTGAAAGACGTGTCCATAATGGATGGATTTTGTTTCAACATTACGAACGAGAACAACAACACAGAAAAGAAGTTCCGGGTGAATAAAATGTTAACGAATCGAGCGCAATATGCAGAGAACGCATACAATGAAGACGCGGTGTTATTGCACGAGGAGTGCGCGTACGTCACCACGGGCGCGGTGTTGCCAAAAGGGGCGAACTGTGTCGTTCCGGAGGAAAATGTAACGAAAGTGACGATGAACGACGACGATTCGTTCGTCACGAACGTGCAAGAGAAAGATTATAAAGTACACAAATGGATACGAAAAGCGCAATCAGACGTAGGAATAGGAGATCTTTTACTAAAAAAAGGTGAAAGAATAGAATGGTACGACGTGGGTATCTTAGCCGCGGGTGGTATACGCGAGATTGAGGTTTCGAGGATGCCGAGCGTAGCGTTGGCGTGTACCGGAGACGAAATCGTTGAAGTTTCGAAAGACACTATTCCAGATTCGAACGCTTCCGCATCGTACGACGTGAATGGACCCGCGCTGAGGAGTGCGTTGCGATCGAGTGGGGCGGAAATTGTGAACATATTCGACGACGACGATGGTGGTAGTGGCGGTGGTGATGATGATGATGTAAAGACTAGGATAATACGAGACGAGGAAGGTGCGGTCGTGGATACGATTCGCCGCGCGTTGGCGTCAGATTGCGACGTTTTGATTACTACCGGTGGCGCGTCTAAAGGTGATCGAGACTATATTTACGACGCAATGATGCGTAAGATGTGCGAAGGCGATGCAAGCGCAGTCGCGTGCCATTTTCAAAGCTTATCCATGAAACCTGGGAAGCCTACGAAATTTTTTACACTTTCGAGACGAAAGATATTAGGAGTAAACAAACCTGATTTATTGTGCTTGTCGTTGCCGGGAAATCCAGTTTCGTGTTGCGTGACGTTTGAGCTATTAGTGAAACCTATGTTGCGCGTGCTTCAAGGACAAAACGTCGTTTACCCGCCAAGAAGTGTTGCAATATTAGGGGATGATATTCAACTCGATGACGAGCGAGAAGAATTCCATCGCGTTTCTTTGAGCTGGAAAGCGAAGAAGAGTTCTGATGGCGAACACCCTTTGCTCCCAATAGCTTACTCTACTGGTAAACAAATAAGCTCGAGGATTTTGAGCATGCGGGAAGCGGATGCGTTGATTGAGCTTCCAGTGGGAAATGCAACGCATACGAAATTGCCGAAAGGAACGATCGTTTCAATCGTACCTATCGCAGATTTGAGACAACGAGGAGCCGCATCTGTTCGAAGTAGTATTCTGCATTTACAGAACGATGCAAAAATCAAAGCGGAAAGGACGACGCAATCCTTCTCGAAGATGGCGGTTCGACGACCAATCGAAGTTATAAACGACGAGACAACTGGACTTGACGACTTGTCTTTTTGGAGAAAAGTTGTCGCGAGAAACGCTTCTGGAGTGGTCGCAGTTGTGGGACCAAGAGCACGCGAAGCGATGCCAGATGAGTACAAGCAACTTCTTCTGCACGATGATGTCCCCGGCGTTGAAGAAATCGTTTTCGAATTGACGAACTTTACGGATGTTTCGGCGTTTCGCGTCTTTTCGGACGAGGGGCGTTTGACATTAGTCGTTGTTGTGGACGACGCAATCGAAGACAGTCTTAAAGATATCGAAATGATCAAATATGCTATAGCTGAATCCATCAGAGGTGACGAAACGTTCTCTTCGATGGGCGTTGCTAACGAGAATGTCAGCGAAACTCTCGTTCGGAGAACATACGCGAGAATAGGCCTCCTCGGGAACCCCTCGGATCAATATTTCGGTGAAGTTGTCGCGGTGTCGATTAAGAATTTCTATGCCGAAACTGTTTTGAAACCTTTACCAACATCTTCTGAAATCAAAATCGTTCCAGGTCCGTACGACGCGAACGATTTTGAATCGATATCGGCGTTAAAACAGTTCACCTCCGAGCACGGCTACGACGGAGGCGCGAAATTGATAAAAGCGTTGTTAGCAAACTTTGCTAAATTTTGCGAAGAGAAGCAAATTGCACTCAAAAACCCATCCGTTGGTTTCAGTTTATCGTATTCTTCGAATATTCCGAAACAGACCGGGATGAGTGGCTCGTCAGCAATCATCATCAGCTGCATGAACTGTTTATTAGACCGATACGACGTTCGTGACAAAATTTCCAAAGAAGAACGAGCGTTTCTAGCATTGCAAGTTGAAAATGACATTGGCATCGCGGCTGGATTGATGGACAGAGTCATCCAAGTGTACGGTGGGTGCGTGCACATGAACTTCCGAAACGCAGAAAAAGTGAAGGAAACGGGAATTGGCGAATACGAGTACGTCGACGCGGAGAAAATTCCGAAACTGTTTGTCGTTTGGAGTCAAAATCCATCCAATTCGGGAAAGATCCACCAACCGGTTCGCCAAAGATGGCTCAGTGGCGACGCTGAAATCATTCAAGGCATGCAAAATGCCGCCGATTGTGCTCGAGAAGGGTTACAGATTATTCAAATGAGCTCTGGGAAAGAGTCGTGCGCGATTCGTTTAGCACCCATACTTTCGGCCAATTTTGCTGCGAGACGAAAGATGTTTACCGACGCCGGTTTGGGAGACGAAAACATTCGAATGATTGAGCTGTGTCAAAGTGTCGGCGCGGGAGCAAAGTTCACGGGAAGTGGTGGGGCTGTTGTCGCGTGCTGTCCAGACGGCGCGGAACAAGAAGCGCGGTTGAAAGCGGTGGTAGCCGAGGCTGGATTCAGCGTCGCGGAAGTCGAATTCGCCCCGCGTGAGTTGTGATGAATAACTTTTGACATGCGTTTGTGTATTATAAGCTGTATCTAAACATTAGGTTATATCCTTTCTAACTACTAATAGTATTTCAAATCTTTGGGTATTTAAAGTCGTTATCGAATGGATTTGTCGGAGACCTTTGTAACGTCGACGGTCTCTGCGGCGGCGTTCCCATTTCACTGTTCACAACTCTTTTTTGACCCGAAGAGCTCGTCGGAGGAGACGAAGAAGCGCTTTTCGTCGTAACACCTTTCTTCGGCGTTAACCCTGCATTAATGGCCAGCGATGCAAAGGGGTCGTGCAAAGTCGCCTCTTGGCGTTCCTTTTCGCGTTTCGCTTCGAATCCTAGAGGAGTTGCACTCCCGTTCAATGCTTTTGAGCTGGGCGGAGAGGAGGACGCGGGCGTAAGAAACTGCGAGGAGATTACACTATTCGATGGCGACCCTTGCGCAGCGTGTTGTTGCTGATTTTGTTGTTGTTGTTGTTGTTGTTGTTGTTGTTTAAGCATGTACTGCTCGCGTAATGACATCGGCCGACTCGATTGTTGTGGCGGAGAGTGCGGCGAAAAACTGTTACCGAAAATCTCGTCGAACGCTTCATCACTGGTCGCGGCTGATCGAACAGACGGAACACTCGACGGTGCGTTCGTAAGGAACGGGTTGGGTGAAGAAATCGTGGTTTCGTTAAAACCTCCTCCATCGGATGATAACCCGAGTAAGTCGTGTTGCACTTGTCGTTGTTGTTGCTGCTGCTGATGCGTCGTCGTTGTTGCCGGCGACGAGGATGTTTGCGGCGCGCGATCGTTCCCGATTCTCTCGTATTTTTGAATCGCGACGTTCAACTTTTCGCTCAATTCTATCAGTTTCGACGTCAGCGTTTCATCCACGTCGCCGTCTTCTTCCGTCAATAAAGCGACTAAAGATGAACTCGATTCTTTCGCCTGTTCCGCGAGAATTCCACACAGGTCGTCATCTTTATCGGGAGCACTCAACGTCTCCTCAAAAACGCACAAAATAGATTGCGCGGATTCGACGACATCGCTCGCTTTTCTCTCGCGCGCTCGTATTCTATCTGGGTGTTCTTGCGCTTTTGTCAAAGAAATCGTTCTATTCACAAACTTGCCTTCCACCGGCATCAGTCCTTCTGGTTTTCGTCCGATCCCGTCTAACTTGTACTTGTTTGGATTTCCAATCGACCTTTGATATCTCTTGGAAGACCAGTGCCCGCCCCCGGGCAACTCGTTTCTTTGCGCTCTGGTCATCCCGAGCGCGCCGTCTCGGCCGCCGTCGTACGCCATACCTCCTCCACCTCCCACGGCTTCCTCTTCTTCTCTCAGCGCCATCTCAATCGCTCGTCTGTCCTCCTCGCTCATTGCCGCGTCGTACTTTAAAACTTGTTTTACCGGAACAGATTGGGAGTGTCGAGGAATCCCGAGCGAAGGTTGCGATGGCGGTGCCGCCGGGTAATGCAACGGTTCGCCGCCGTTCATTCCTATCATCCGGTCTCCCGTAACGTCCACGTTCGAGATATCGTCGTATTTAGTATCTCTCGTCGCTCTTCCTCCTCCTCTTCCACCACCCCCTCCTGGATGTACAAACTCGTCTCTCTCCGGAAATCTCACCCCGTATCGCGTCAACTCTCTGTACACGCCTTTAAACTCTCGCATGTTCAGATGTTCAGACCACTCTCGAATTAAATGCAGAACTTTATCCCTCACGATGTGATTCGTCGTCGTGTTGCTTCCTAATTCCATGCACGTTTCCAAAACGCCTTTACTCAGCATCATCTCGTGGAAATCTGGTCCGCAGTTTTTCATCAAACATTCCAACGCGCTCAACGCTAAAAACTGTTCTCGAGGCTGTCGACTGATTAATTTGATGCGCAACGCTTTCGCGGCATCTTTCGCCACGGTCGTTCGATAGTGGTCGTGGTTGACTCTGTCCGCGAGTTCGATGTTCCCGGCCCAATCTGGTTCTTGGAGGTACACCCCGTTCGTTACCTGGTCGATGTTGATTTACTGTTGTGAGTTATATA
>Ga0209425_10003287_pt1 | contig 17254 bp, 18 predicted proteins | sample COG_05_FD_184749 | JGI IMG/M metagenome (GOLD analysis project Ga0209425, IMG submission 184749) | Pelagic Microbial community sample from North Sea - COGITO 998_met_05 (SPAdes) (version 2) | ecosystem: Environmental > Aquatic > Marine > Neritic zone/Coastal water | place: Helgoland, sampling...
AATAAATCTGGAAAAGAGACTTGTCTCTACCGAAGGAGTAAAAACTCTCAGGTAAAAATACAGAGGGCTTATACAGGAGATCATTTGTCTGATAAGGCCCTAAAAAATATATTTCTTAATGAATTTCATCGATTTAATGGTGCAAAATTTGTTCCATTTGCAGGTTATGAAATGCCTATTAATTATAAAAAAGGCATCATTAATGAGCATTTACATGTCAGAGAAAAAGCTGGAATATTTGATGTATCTCATATGGGGCAAATTTTAATTCCAGCAAATGATAAAAATATATCATCATTAGAAAATTATATTCCTCTTAACATCAAAAAAATTCTATCTAACAAGTGTCATTACTCTTTTATTCTTAATAAAAAAGCAGGAATAGTTGATGATATCATGCTTTCAAAAATTAATCTTAATAACCAAGAAAATATTTATATTGTTTATAATGCATCTAGAAAAAAAATTCTTAATGAGATTTTTAATAATATTTGTGACAACTACTCTATATTAAACAATAGATGTTTAATTGCAATTCAAGGACCAAGTTCATACTCAGTTTTAAGCTCTTTTTTAGATATTTCTAAGACAGTAAATTTTTTAGACATTAATATTTTTTCATTTGCTAACACCGATATATATATTTCAAGATCAGGATATACAGGTGAAGATGGTTTTGAAATATCAATTCCTAATGAGAGTGCAGAAAATTTTATTAATCAAATTTTTAAAAACGAAAATACCCTTTTATGTGGCTTAGGTTGTCGTGACTCTCTACGAGTTGAAGCAGGGTTAAGTTTATACGGTAATGAGATCAATGAAGATATTACACCAATTCAGGCCAATCTTTCATGGGCTCTAGATAAAAAAAGATTGGAAGATGATAATTTAAATGGCTCCAGTATTTTATTACATCAACTTCAAGAAACTAAGGATGTTATAAAAATTGGCATAACACCTATTAATAAAACTATGTTGAGGAATAATATGACTTTGCACAACAGTGAAAAAAAAGAGATAGGCTACATTACAAGTGGGTGTTTTTCACCTATACTTAAAAAATCTATTGGCATGGGGTATATTAATAACATTACTAATGGGATGGACAAACTGTACGTCAAAGTTAGAGGAGATTTTGAGGAAGTTATAATAGATAATATTCCCTTTGTTAAAAAGAATTATAAAAAAGGAGGTTAATATGGCTGAAAAGAAATATACAAAAGAACATGAATGGGTTGAAGTTGATGGAGACACAGCTACGGTTGGTATAACTAATCATGCCCAAGAAAGTTTGGGCGACATTGTATTTATTGATCTTCCAACGGTAGGCAAAGAAGTCAAATCCAATGAAGAACTTTGTGTTATTGAGTCAGTAAAAGCAGCATCTGATATTTATGCGCCCATAGACGGTGAAGTAATAGAGATAAACAATAATCTTAATGACGATGCATCAATAGTTAATCAAGACCCTGAAAAGGATGGGTGGATATTTAAAATGAAAATTGCTGATTCAAATCAGTATAACAATTTAATGACTCTGGAAGAATATTTAGCTTCCTTGGATAACTAAAATGATTGATATAAACTCTTTTGCAAGTAGACATATAGGTCCGAGAAATGAAGATATTAATAATATGTTGGAAGTTGTTAAGTGTAAAAGCTTAGATGAATTAATTCAAAAAACTGTACCAGATCATATTTTATTTAAGGATAAATTAAAATTAAGACCAGGGATGTCTGAGGAGTTTAATAAAGTTAATATGCAGTTATTATCTTTAAAGAATAAATTTAAAAAAACATACATTGGGTTAGGTTATCACAACACAGTCACCCCAAGTGTAATTCTAAGAAATATATTAGAGAATCCAGGATGGTACACAGCTTATACTCCTTATCAACCTGAGGTATCACAAGGTAGGTTAGAAATGTTAATGAATTTTCAACAAATGATTATTGATTTAACTGGTATGGATATCGCTAATGCTTCATTACTTGATGAAAGCACTGCTGCAGCTGAAGCTATGATGATGGCTTATAAAATTAAAAAAAATAAACAACACACTTTTTGTTTACAAAATACCTGTCATCCTCAAACTATTTCTGTTTTAAAAACCAGAGCCAATCCTCTCGGAATAAAAATTATTGAAGGAGAGCCTAACGATGATACGTTTGGTTGTTTTATTCAAAATCCTGACACATATGGTGAAATACATGACTTAGAAAAATATATTTCTAAAAATAAATCATTTGATATCATATCGATTATTGCAGCAGATATTATGAGTATGGTGATTATGAAATCACCCGGTTCCTTTAATGCAGATATTGTTATTGGAAGTTCGCAACGTTTTGGTGTTCCAATGGGATTAGGCGGACCTCATGCGGCTTTTTTTGCAACTAAAGATGAATTTAAAAGATTAATGCCAGGTAGGTTGATTGGCGTTTCTGTAGATAGAAATAATAAACGTTCCTATAGAATGGCCCTCCAAACTAGGGAACAACATATAAGAAGAGAGAAAGCGACAAGTAATATCTGTACTTCTCAAGCTTTATTGGCAATTATTGCTGCCGCATATGCAATTTATCATGGACCTGAGAGATTAAAAAATATTGCAAGTAATATAAACTATAATACGAGATATCTAAAAAAATCTCTTCAAGAAATAGGTTTTAAAATTATTTCTAATAAATTTTTTGATACTTTAATTATAGAAGACAGCAAGGCAGAAATATGGTTTGATAAATCTGTTAAAGAAGGAATTAATTTTAGATTAATAGATAAAACTAAATTTTCTCTTACAATTGATGAAACAACTACTTTAGAAGATATCGATAATTTAATTTCTTTTTTCAATTTTGCAAACAAAACAATTAATATTGATAATATTGAAAAAGATCTTGATAGCGTATTTTCTGATAAAAATTTAATCAGAGATGATGAAATTTTAACCCATCCTATTTTTAATATTTATCATTCTGAAACAGAAATGATGCGGTATTTAAAAAAACTAGAAAATAAGGACATTGCACTTAATAGATCAATGATACCTCTTGGTTCTTGTACTATGAAACTAAATGCTGCATCAGAAATGCTACCAATTACACTGCCTGGTTTTGCTAATGCTCATCCTTTCCTAGAAAAAAATCAAAGAGAAGGATACAATCAAATGATGCATGAATTAATTTCTATGCTGAAAGATATAACGGGATTTGACGCAATATCTTTACAGCCTAATGCTGGAGCACAGGGAGAATTTGCTGGTTTGTTAGCGATAAAAAAATACCATGAGTCTAATAATCAAGACCATAGAAATATTTGTTTAATTCCTAATAGTGCCCATGGCACCAATCCTGCTAGTGCACACATGTGTGGTATGGATGTATCTATAGTTAAATGTGATGATTTAGGTAACGTTGATTTAAGTCATCTTGACCAAAAAATTAATGAAGCTGGTGAAAATCTTGCTGCATTAATGATTACTTATCCATCTACTCACGGTGTTTTTGAAGAGTCTATTTCAGAAATATGTGAAAAAATACATAGTGCTGGTGGTCAAGTTTATATGGATGGAGCTAATCTTAACGCTATGGTTGGTATTGCAAAACCTGGTAAATTTGGTCCCGATGTTTCTCATATGAATTTGCATAAAACTTTTTGTATTCCTCATGGAGGAGGAGGGCCTGGTATGGGGCCTATAGGTGTACGGTCTCACTTAGAGAAATTTTTACCTGGACATCCTATTGTGCAAAATGAGTTAGGTTTGACAGAATTGGATGCTGTATCTGGAGCTCCGTGGGGAAGTCCATCCATATTGCCAATTTCATATTCATATATATCAATGATGGGTGATGAAGGTCTTAAATTAGCTACACAAGTAGCCATATTAAATGCAAATTACATTAAAGAAAGACTAAAAGATTACTTTCCTTTACTCTATTCAGGTAAAAATGGAATGGTAGCCCATGAGTGTATAATTGATATTAGACAGATAAAAGAGGAGCTAAATATATCTGAAGAAGACATCTCAAAAAGATTAGTTGATTATGGTTTTCATGCCCCTACAATGTCCTTTCCTGTACCAGGAACATTAATGATCGAACCTACTGAAAGTGAATCTAAAGAAGAGATTGATAGGTTTTTAACTGCCATGGTATCGATTCATAAAGAAATAGAAAAAGTTCGTAACGGTAAATACGATCGTGATGACAATCCAATTAAAAATGCTCCTCATACTATAGAGGAGATAGCTTCAGATAATTGGACTCATTCTTATTCACGAACTGAGGCTGCATTCCCACATTCATATTTATATAACAATAAATATTGGGCGCCAGTTGCAAGAATTGATAATGTTTACGGAGATAGAAATTTATTTTGCGTATGCCCACCAATAGAAGAATACGAAGACGTATCTAACGCATAAATTAAATGATCTATATTAATTTATTATTAGTATTTATTTTTATTGTTTTTATTCATGAATTTGGACATTATTTATTTGCTAGAATATTCAAAGCAGAAGTTACTGATTTTTCAATTGGTTTTGGTAAGCCAATATTTCAATTCAGAGATAAAAATAATACTATCTGGAAAATTTGCCCTATACCACTTGGTGGATATGTAAAAATAAAAGGCCTTGATTCAGTTTTTCAAAAAAATTCAAATGTAGAACCAGGATCTTTCCAATCACTGAGATTATATCAAAAAATATTTATCCTACTTGCAGGAAGTATTTTTAATATTTTATCAGCTTGGATAGCTTTGTTTTGTATTTTCTTTTTCTTTGGTATTGCAACTTTTTTACCAATTATTGGGACAGTCATGGATAATTCTGCAGCTCAAGAGAATGATTTAAGAGTTAATGATGTTATTATTTCAGTTAATAACTTTCAAGTTGATGAATTCAGCGATATTCCTAGGGCTTTAGGCAATGATAAAATTATTTCTTTATTACTTGATAGAGATGGTCAAATAATTGAAAAAAACTTTGAATTAAAATTTAACAATGAAATTAATAGATATGTAATAGGAATCTCAACTAATAGCGATCCAATAATAGATAAGTATAATTTTAATAAATCACTTCAAAACTCATTTATTTTCATTCCAACTTATTATGGAGCTTCATTAAACTTTTTAAAAAAATCATATGATGACAACACTTTAGGAAATCAACTAGCAGGACCTGTAGGTATAGTCAAAATGGCTGATCAAATGATGTTAGATAAAATAAGAGGAGTTATTTTCTTATTTATTGTAATTTCACTTTTTGTTGGAGTGTTTAATTTGTTGCCTATACCTCTCCTGGATGGCGGTCATATTGTGTACTTTATTATTAGTAAGATATTTTCAAATTCTTTACCAGAATTGGTTACCCGCATTTATATTGCAGCAGGTTTAACTATTATATCTTTTATGTTTATTTTTATTACATTTAACGATATTTTTTATAAATAAATAAAAAAGAAATGAGTGATATGTCTAATTTTAATAAAGTTAAAGCATTTATGAATACTTATGGTCAGGATGTAAATGAAAAAGCTTCATTCCCTGAAGATGCAGTTGTTCAATTAAGAGTTGATTTAATTGAAGAGGAATTACATGAATTAAAAGAAGCTATAAAAAATAATGATCTTGTTGAGGTTGCAGATGCTTTAACGGACATACTTTATGTCACGTATGGAGCTGGCCATTCTTTTGGTGTAGATCTTGATAAGTGTTTTGATGAAGTGCAAAGGTCTAATATGAGTAAATTAGGAGAAGATGGTAATCCTATATATAATGATTCAGGCAAGGTTATGAAGGGCCCCAATTATTCTGCCCCAGATTTAAAAAAAATTATTGAATTAGATTAATTTAAGAGCTTTATCTAAGGCGGAAATAAGGTCTTCTGAGTCTTCAATACCTACTGACAATCTAATCAGTGAGTCACTAATACCTAATTCCTCTCTAATATTCTTATCTATAGAAGCATGGGTCATTATTGCTGGGTGCTCTATTAAGCTTTCTACCCCTCCTAGACTTTCTGCTAAAGTAAAAATATCAATATTTTCTAAAAAATTTAATGTTCCTTTCAAATCAGTTTTTAAATCTATTGAAATAATACCTCCAAATCCTCTCATTTGAGATTTAGCAATATTATGATTTGGATCATCTTTTAAACCAGGATATCTTACTTTATTTATTTTAGGGTGATTATTTAAATACTCACTTATTATCATTGCATTTGAATTATGCTTCTCCATTCTCACTGCTAAAGTTTTGATACTTCTGATTAACATATAACAATCAAAAGGAGAGGGCACAGCACCTATTGCATTTTGTAAATATTTTATTTTTTCAGCTAATTTAATATCATTTTTAATAATTATTGCTCCGCCAATTATATCAGAATGACCGCCAAGATATTTTGTTGAGGAGTGGAGTACAACATCAGCACCCAATGTTAAAGGTTGTTGATTGTAAGGAGATGCAAAGGTGTTATCACAAACTATTTTAATATCTTCATTAGGAATTTCTTTTTTAATTTTATTTATATCAACTAATTTTAATAATGGATTAGATGGAGTTTCTAGCCATATCATTTTTGTATTTTCTTTAATTAATCCTGGCCAATTATCTTCTTTTGTAAAATCAGTATACGTGATTTCAATATTTTGATTTACATTTTTTACTTTATCAAAAATTCTTCTTGTTCCACCATAGACATCATCAGAGCAAATAATGTGAAAATTTTTATCCAATGCATCAGTTAAAGTATTTATTGCTGCCATTCCTGAGGAAAATGCGTAAGCAAAGTCTCCCTCTTCTAACTCTTTAAACAATTTTTCAAGAATTTCTCTTGTTGGGTTATTTGTTCGAGCATATTCATATTTAAAGTCTCCAGGGCTTTTTTGTTTAAATGTAGATGATAAATGAATAGGGGGCATAACTGAGCCTGTTTCTTTATCTTCTTTATGACCGGCGTGTATAACTTTTGTATTAAAAAGCTTTTTCATTTTATTCATATTTTTAACCAATCAGGTATTGGTAACCCATTATCATTTAAAAAGTCTTTATTGAACATTTTATCATAATACTTATTAGCATCATCACACAGTATTGTGACGATAGTATTTCCAGGACCTAATTCTTTAGCCATTTTAATAGCACCCATTACATTTACCCCAGAGCTAGTTCCTAGAAATAGACCATCTGTTTTAATTAGCTTATACAGCATTTCTAAGCATTCTTTGTCATCTACATAGTATGACATATCAACTTCACACTTCTCTAAATTTTTAGTAATTCTTGCTTGACCAATCCCTTCAGTAAAAGAAGGATCTCCTTTTTTTTCTAAATTACCTGATGTAAAATAATTATACATTGAAGAACCTTGTGAGTCAGTACAAGCTATTTGTATATTTTTATCTTTAGATTTTAACCCAAGACCAACACCTGTTAAAGTGCCTCCGGTTCCAATTGCGCAAGTAAAGCCATTTATATTTCCATTTGTTTGATTATAAATCTCTGAAGCTGTTGTTTGTTCATGAAATTTATAATTTGATGTATTTTCAAACTGTCCTGCCCAAAAAGTTTTAACACCTCTTTCCTTTTCAATTTCTTTTGCAAGTCTTTCAGATACTCTTTGATAATTGCCAGGATCTGAATATGGTTTGGGATCCACAAGATGCAATTCTGCCCCCATATTTTTTAAAATATCTCTTTTAGATGGTACGGTAATATTGGGCATAACGATAACAGTCTTATAGCCCTTTGCATTATTAACTAAAGTAAGGCCTATCCCTGTATTACCAAATGTACCTTCAACACAGATACCGTTTGGTTCTATTAATTTATTTTTTTCTGCATTTAATATTATACCAAGAGCAGTTCTGTCTTTAATTGATCCGCCGGGATTAAGAAACTCGGCTTTACCATAAATTTCACAGTTGGTTATTTCTGATGGATATTTAAGTTTAATCAGTGGAGTATTTCCAATTAAATCAATTACATTATTTGTTATCATCAATATCTCTTACTCCATAAGGTTTAAAACTAGAATCTTTGTTAGTGCTGATATTTTTAGCTGGATTTCCAACCATTGTTGCGTGATCAGGCACATCTTTTAAGACTACTGTATTGGCACCTATTCTTGCACACTTACCGACGGTTATAGGGCCTAATATATGAGCTCCTGAACCTATAATTACATTATCCATTAAAGTCGGATGACGCTTAATGTTTCTTTGATCTTGAGAGTTTTCTGATGGAGAAATTCCTCCTAATGTTACACCATGATATAGGGTTACATTGTCACCAATTTCAGAACTTTCTCCAATTACAACACCATTTCCATGATCAATAAAAAGATTTTTACCTATATTTGCCCCTGGATGTATTTCAATTTGAGTTAAAAAACGACTAAATTGAGATATGATTCTCGCAATAAGAAAAAATTTATAATTCCAAATTTTATGAGCTAAATGATGAAAAAAAACAGCTTTCGCTCCAGGGTAAGTAAGAATTATACTTAATTTATCTCTTGCTGCGGGATCTCTTTTAATTATTGAGTCTAAATATTCATTCATATTTAAGATGCTAAGTAATGATTATTTACAATTTTTCAATTAGTATGCTTAGATAGACTAAAACTATCTAATTTTTATGTATATATGACTAAATTATGAATGAATTTAAAGTTTATTATGAAGATACAGATGCTTCAGGCAGGGTTTATCACGCTAATTATTTAAAGTTTTTAGAAAGAGGGAGAACTAACTTAATTTATCAGACTAAGTATACTCACAAAATTTTATTAGATAAATTTGATATAATTTTTGTAGTTAAAAAATGCAAATTACAGTTTAAAAAACCTGCATTTTTTGAAGATTCTATAAAAGTAATTTCCGTAGTAGATGAATTGAGTAAGGTAAAAATAATATTCAATCAAAAAATATATAGAAAATCTGATTTGTTAGTTGAGGCTGAAGTCCTTGTAATTCCTGTTAATACTGCTGGTAAAATATCAAAACTTCCAAATGAAATTTATTTTTTTTTAGAAAACTTTAAGATCTAATTCTCTGGATTTTTTACTGACCTGCCCCAACAAATAACTGCAAAGTAGACCGATGTTAAGGCCCATAGAACAAATATTATTGTGCTATCTATCATAAAAATCTTAGACGAGGGAGTTGTTACTAATTTTAAAGTTGTTGCAGACCATATAATTGTAAAAAAAATTGTTAAATTTCTTAATTCTTTAACTCTTAATGGATGTACAAATTTAATAGGAACAAAAGTTAATATTAAACAGATAATTATTACGGCTACATTTATATATTCATGTGTCCCTAATATAAAAAAATACAAAACAACAATATTCCATACTGCAGGAAATCCTCTAAAATAATAATCCTCCGTTTTCATTTGAAGATTTGCAAAAGTGAAGAGTGAAACTAAAAAAATTGCTGCTGGTAAAATTATTTCTAGAATTCCAGGAACCATACCAAACCAATAAATCATTAAGCTTGGAATAATTACATAATTTAGGTAATCAATAACACTATCAAGTATTGTTCCATCTATATTTGGAGTTTGTTCAGTAACTTTTACTTTTCTTGCAAGCGTTCCATCAAGTCCATCAATTAATAAAGCTAAACCTAACCATAAAAAAGCACCAACTGCATCACTGTTAAGAATAGCTATTATTGCTAAAAATCCTAACACTGCCCCTGATCCTGTAAAGCCATGAACAGCCCATGCTGCAATTTTATTCTTGTTTATTTTTTCTAAGTTCAAAAACATGGCGTTTTATATCATTTTATTAAATAAATGTTTGAAAATTTTATATTTATTTAAGGAATCAAATGATAGATTGTTTGTATGAATATTGTTACTGATGTTGTCTTGCCTATAGCCTTGGCTTTTATCATGTTTTCTTTAGGTCTTGGTCTATCATTAAATGATTTTACTAGAATTTTTATTAAGCCGAAGGAATTTTTTATCGGTTTTTTCTCTCAATTAGTTATTTTGCCAATTGTAGCTCTTATTTTAGTTTCTATCTGGCCATTGTCTCCAGAAATTGCAATCGGTGTAATGATACTAGCTGCTGCACCAGGAGGAGCAACTTCAAACATATTAACATCATTTGCTAAAGGTGATGTAGCATTATCTATCTCCTTAACAGCAGTAATTAGCATCTTAAGTGTAATTACTATTCCTTTAATTTTAGGTATTTCATTATCACTTCTTGGAACTAATCTATCAAATCAAGGAACATCTCTTTTAGATATTGCTTTGAGTATGTTTTTAATTGTTACTGTTCCGGTTTTGGTAGGTATGTTTCTGCGTCGCTTTTTAAATTCTTTTGAAAACTTTGCTAAAAAAATATCTACTGTTTTATTTTTCTTAGTACTATTAGGGGCAATATTAGCTGAAAGAGAAAATGTAGTTTCTTATTTTGCACAAGCTGGCTTTATTACTCTTCTTCTTAATCTTATTATGATGTTTATTGCTTTTTATATAAGTAAAACTTTAATATCAAATACCTCTCAGCAACGAGCAATTACTCTTGAGTGCGGCCTTCAAAATGGAACTTTAGCTCTCGTTGTAGCTAATGTATTTTTTGATGGTGGTGCGTATTTAATTCCTGCAGCAACTTATAGTTTGATAATGTATGCAACAGCATTGCCTTATATTTATTTTTTAAGAAGAAATTAGTACTGGAAAAGTCTTAGAGTCTAAAGCCTGACCTTTTTTTAATTTAACATGAGGAAAGGGAGGGGACATTTCACCTTTTCTTTTGATATAAGTTGCATCATCACCTGTAAATCTTATAGAAAAAGCTCTACGTCTATTTTTTGATTTATTTGCAGGAGCTCCGTGAACAGTAGAAAAATTAAATACTACAGCATCTCCTATATTCATTTTCCAACTTTTGATTTTATATTTACTTCTATTACTTTCAATATCTGGAATATTTTGAAATTCACCATCTTTTTGATCATAACTATGTCCAAAAAATTTAGTAGGAAGAAATTGTTTATTCCACTTGTTTGACTGAATAACAAATTCAGGAGATGAATTTTTGTTTACTTCGTCTAAAGGAATCCAAAAACTACAGTTATCTTTACCATTTACACAATAATAAGATTGATCTTGGTGCCATGGTGTTCTTTTTTTAGAGCCAATTTCTTTTATTAAGACGTGTTCATGAAATACGTTTACTTTATTTGACTGCATTAATTTTTGGGCTATTTTTCCAATATCCGACTCAAAAATAAATTTTTTATATTCTTCTATTTTGTTCCAATTGCAATAATCATCATAAAAAAGTTCTTTTTTATTATTTTTTTCATAAACGCATTTGTATTTACTTGGATTAAGAAAATTTTTTTTTAAACCACGCTTTAAAATTGTTATCCATTTTATTGGTACTACATTTCTTAAAACTACGACACCGTTATTATTGTAATCTTTAATTATTTTACTACTTATCACTAAATTTAGTTTTTGATTTTATATCCTTTTGAAAACGCATAAATTATTATTAATACGCATGAAATTAAAAAGAATAAAATTGTTATTAAACTTGTTAATATGCTTACGTCTGCTATTTCATAAAAGCTCCATCTAAATCCACTTACAAGATATAAAACAGGATTAAGTAGGGAAATCTTTTGCCAAAATTCGGGTAACATATTTATACTATAGAAACTACCCCCAAGAAATACTAATGGCGTAATGATCAAAATTGGAATAACTTGAAGTTTTTCAAAGTTATCAGCCCAAATACCAATCAAAAAACCAAATAAAGAAAATGTTACGCACGTTAACACTAAAAAAAACATCATAATAAAAGGATGTTCAATATGTAGATCTACAAATATTCCTGCTGTTAATATTATGACTATCCCAATAATAAGAGATTTAGTTGCTGCAGCACCTACAAAACCTAAAATGATTTCAAATGTGGAGAGTGGGGCAGCTAATAATTCATATACAGTGTTTGTAAATTTTGGAAAAAAAATTCCAAAAGAAGCATTAGATATTGATTGTGTAAGAACTGTTAGCATTATCATACCTGGTACAATAAATGATCCATAACTAATACCTTCAATTTCTGTTATTCTAGAGCCAATAGCAGAACCAAAAACAACAAAATATAAAGATGTAGATATAAATGGTGAAACTAAACTTTGAAAAAGCGTTCTTCGCATTCTATCCATCTCATGGAAGTAGATACTTTTAAGACCGTACCAATTCATTTTCTGACTCCTTTACTAAATTTAAAAATATCGTTTCTAGTGAACTTTGTTCGGTGCTAATATCTTTCAATTGCATCCCTAAAGACTTAATTTCTGATAAAAGTGATGTAATCCCAGTATTCTCTCCTTTTGTATCATAAATATAAGTTAATATATTCTTCTCGGAGTTTATTTCTAAATTAAAGTTACTGAGACTAGATGGTATTTTATCAATAGTCTCGGCTAATTCAATTTTTAATATTTTTTGACCTAATTTTTTGATTAAACTATCCTTTTCATCAACAAGAATAATTCTGCCATTATTTATAATACCAACTCTATCGGCTATTTCCTCAGCTTCTTCAATATAATGGGTGGTTAAAATAATTGTAACTCCTTCTTGCTTCAATCGTTTAACAACCTCCCACATATCTTTCCTTAACTCTACATCAACAGATGCTGTAGGTTCATCTAAAAACAATACTTTAGGTTCATGTGATAATGCTTTTGCAATGAGCACTCTTCGCTTCATGCCTCCTGATAACTCTCGTAATTTACTATCTTTTTTTTCCCATAAAGAGAGTTCTTTTAATAATTTTTCTATATATGAATGATTAGGCGGTTTACCATAAAGACCCCTAGAATAATTTACATTGTCCCATACAGTTTCAAAAGCTTCTAAATTTAATTCTTGAGGAACAATACCAATTAACGATCTAGCTTTTCGGTATTGTGTTTTGATATCCAGCTCATCAACTGTTATACTTCCTTCATCAAAATTAAGAATACCACACACTGTATTAATCAAAGTTGATTTACCTGCTCCATTAGGACCTAGCAAGGCAAATATTTCGCCTTTTTTGATTTTAAGACTGAGCTTATTTAACGCTTGAAATTTATTATTATATACTTTTGATACATTAGATATTTCAAGAATTTCAGACATTTTATAATTTACTAATTAGTTCTGGAATGTGTTTTTTAAAATTAAAAAAACCTTTATTTGCGAACTTCCAAGCTTCCATATCATATTTTCTATACAAATAAACAAAATTAATCGAGGGATTATTATTAATTAATTTTTTATAAATCTTTTTCCAATTACCTGTTGGTACATACGGCAATCCAATTGTTTTTATATTTTTTGTTTTTGTCCAATCAGTAAATGATTGATAGTAATTTTCAAACTCAATAATATATTCATAATCTCTATAAAAATCATTATCTTTAAAATTTGAAATAGTTATATTTTTAATATGATCTTTGACTTGTTTAGTAAATTTATGGTCATTATAATCATCAAAAGGGATCCCTGAAAAAATATTTTTAAATCGCAATTTATTATTTAAAATAAAATTTAAATCATCTGTGGGGATAAGAATTGAGTCTAAATTTATATTTTCAGAAATATCAAAAACTAAATCTTTGGCAAAATAGTCTTTATCATCTTCTAGGCACACTGCTTGTTCATTTAATTTTATATTTTCATTAATATCTAAGTTTCCATATTTAATAATATTATTTTTTCTTGCTAAATAATGCTTTCCTTTTGTTTGAATGCCAGCAACCCATCTCCAAGATAATGTGTTAGATGCTGGATCACCATCTAATAAATTTTCCATAAAGAAATTTGCACCTAATTGCCAAGGTAGCTCTAAAGTAAATATCCAAATACTAGCAAACCACATTCGTATATGATTATGAAGATATCCATCTTTTTTTATTTTTTTAACCCAGTCATTAAAAAAAGTTAAATGTGTTTCTCCTTCAATTGCTTTTTGATACTTAATTGTATTTGATAAATTTTTTAATAATTCATTTCTTTGTGTTAAATAATCATCATATACATCAGGCCTATGTTCTAACCATCCCTTCCAATACGTTCGCCAATAAATTTCTTGAATGAATTTTTCTGTTTTAGTAAATGGGTTGATAGATAGAGTTTTTTTAATTATATCTTCTTCTGATAGTAATCGATATCTTATATACGGTGAAAGTAGAGAAGTAGTATTTCTGTTATTTGTAAAATCATAAGAGTAGTTTCTATTATCTCTATAATAACTTCCTGTATTTGGTAAATAAAAATTTTGAAAAGCTTGAGCTTCTTTCAAGCTTGATTGAAACATTAATACTAGCTGTCTTTTTTTTCTCTATTGAAGAAACTAAGATGCCTTGCTCTTAAGGCTACTATGGCAAGTGCAATAATTAATATTGAAAAAGACTCATAGATAAGGGCTATTGGTTCTGCATCTTTTGCTGACATGATTATTAATCTGGCAAGTGCTGTCATTGCTATGAATAGTGGGTAACTCATCCTAATGACTTTAGCTAACCAGTATTCCTTAATCATACCTAAAACCTCTATGTAGATAAATAAAAGTAAAATATCGGCTAGTGTCACTTTTGCATTTTCAACCATTACAAAGATCTCTTGCCCAATTGCAATAAACACACATGCAAGAAGAACTGTTAAAACTATCTTCTCTAATATTTCAAAATTATTATTCATAAACTTTGCTTAATAAGTTCCTATTTTTAAAATACAATAATAAAGCAATAAATTCATAAATCAACCAACCAGCATGATATATTATAGGCAATCTTGCAAATTTAGACAAAAGTCTGTATCTGGGTATCTCACCCCAAACTATTAAAAATGCATCTAAGCCTTTATGTAATTTATTATCTTTAACGATATGCAGTCTTCTAATTAATTCTTTTGGCGATAATTTAGTATCTTTTAATGCAATTTTGTTACTGATGACATCAATCCAATCAATAGTGTTATTGATCTTTTTATAATGATTTATTTCAGTACGGCATATATTACACGATTCATTAAAATATCCCTTAATAGCCATAAAATCTAGATAGTTTAATTAAAGTTAAATTCAATTTTTCCCAATTCTCCAAAATCTGCACTTACTTTAGTGTTAGGAAATAATTCATGAGCCTTTGTACATGTGCCTGTTGAAATAAACTGACCTTTCAGTAGTGTTTCTCCTTTCTGAGCGATTTTATTAATTAGCCACAAACCTGAATTTAATGGATTTTTCATAACCTTGTTAACATTACCTTCACCCACAATTTGATTATTAAAGGATATATTGACCATATGATCATCAAAGTTAATTTTATTCATTGAAAATACTTCAGAATTTCTTATCCAGAATTCTGAAGCTCCATTTGTTGCTATTAAATTAAATGCACCAATGTCTTTTAGGTTTTTATTAAAGCGAAAATCTACAATTTCTAATGAGCAAACAAATCCGTCGAATAAATCATTAATATCTTTAATTGAAAAGGGCGCTTGAGAAATATTAATATCATCTTTAACTCTTAATGATATTTCTGGCTCAATAAATGGTTTAGAGAATCTTTTGGAAGAAATATCTTTTGGTTCAACCGCATAAAATCTTGAAAACAAATTACCATAAAAAGGCTCAGAAATATCAAGTTGTTTTTGACCTTCTAAGCTTGTGCAACCAACTTTTTTTCCAATAGAAACATTATCTTTAAGATTTAAATAAAGAAGTTTTAATTCTTCTTGAATTATGTAAGCTTCATGATCAGTCTTGGGTGTCAGTTTATTTGGTAAATCATTAATGCTTGATTTATTTTGTCTATGCTTAAACAAAAATTTTGCAGACTCTTGAGCATTTATATATTCCATCATATAGAGTGTTCATCCATTTCATTATAATATTTTAGAGACTCTTCATATATATTTTCATATTTTTTTGGAACATTATATTTTTCTTTTTTGAATTTTGAAAAAGAATTTGAAAGTTCTACATTTTTATACCAAACTGTAGACCAGATTCCATCACTTGACCTTTTTCCTTTAGGCCAATTCAGCATTTTTTTTGTAAATCTTATTTTTAATATATTGCATAGTTTTTTTATTGTTTTTGATGGATCTTTTAAGATCATATCTGCATTAATAACTGTATAATTAACTTTATTTTTTTTTAATTTATTAAAAATTTCATATTGTTTTTTAAATCCAACATCATCAATACTTATTATAGAATTTTTTTTTATATACGAATTAATTACCTTAGCAGGATGTCTAATTAAAAAACAATTGTGTCCTTTATTTAACCAATCTAACCTTGTGTTTTTTATAATATGGTGAGTCATATGTTTTTGATAAAAAATTTCATTGCTTTTTGTTTTTTTGGTTATTATTTTTAAAATTTTTTTTTGTGATGTTGGATAATTATTAATTATTTCATTTTTCATGGGATGGTCTAATTGTGTTTTTTTTAAATAATAGGCATAAAATGGTTCATCAATTACTTTTGTATCATTTCTATTTTCAAAGGATCTCATTAAAGCTGTACTTAAATTACGAGGGCCTGACCACATAAATATAATCATTATAATTCCATTAATTCAAGATACAGATCTCTTAATTCTCTAGTTATAAAATTCTTATTTAAATCAAAAATTTTATTATTTATTTTTTTTACAGGAATAATATTAGCAAAAGTTCCTGTAACAAATGCTTCATCTGCTTTTAAAACATCTTTTAGTGTAAAGTTTTTTTCATAAACTTTAATTTTATTCTTTCTACATAAGTCTACTACCTTTTGACGAGTAATGCCTCTTACGCAATATTTTCCTGTGGAAGTGTAAACACATTTATTTTTAATATAAAAAAAATGGGTACTGTTATTAGTTGCAATATTGCCATTTATATCAAACATGAGTGCCTCATCAGCATTTTGTTTTTTTGCTTCTATACATGCAATTATACAATTAAGTTTGCTTAAAGAATTAATTCTAGGATCTTGAACATTATGAGGTCCTCTTATTGTTTTGACAGTTTTTAAAATTAAACCTTTTTTATAAACTGAGTTTTGAGGTTGTTTGTATTCAGGAATTACAACAATTGTAGGTTTTGAAATAGTAAATGCTGGATCTTGATATGGTGTACTTTTAATACCTCTTGAAACAACTAAACGTAAATGCACATCTGTTTTCATTTTATTAACTTTAATTGTGTCAGCGAGAATTTTTG
>Ga0209425_10003289_pt1 | contig 17247 bp, 12 predicted proteins | sample COG_05_FD_184749 | JGI IMG/M metagenome (GOLD analysis project Ga0209425, IMG submission 184749) | Pelagic Microbial community sample from North Sea - COGITO 998_met_05 (SPAdes) (version 2) | ecosystem: Environmental > Aquatic > Marine > Neritic zone/Coastal water | place: Helgoland, sampling...
GGCCTGTCACGCCGGGGGTCGCGGGTTCGAATCCCGTCCACTCCGCCATATAAACAAATAAGCCGCTGTCTTGCAAAGCAAGACAGCGGCTTTTTTGTTTATAGCTACGTAGACAGAATTCGAACCTGCGACGTATCTCGGGGTCTGACCCCTCAATCGGATCTGCTTGTTTGGTTTGAATGTTAGGTGGGGTCTGATTGAACCTACCCCAATTTGACACACACTCTTAAAAGGGGTCAAGTATTCTTTCCACCTTTTAACTTACACGCTTTGCATAACTAAGGTATGAATGATGGAAAGAATACTTGACCCCTTTCACTAGTGACTTGCAATAAGGTTATGGTGTGCTTTGATTTTGATCAGTAACTTTGGTGCAGTGGACTTTCCTCTCTCGGAAAGGTGTTAAACTATTAGTGCCATAGAGGAGGCGGAAACTGAGATGGGAGGTAGGTAAGGTTTTGCTGAAAAATAGAAGCTCAGGATGGCTGTTGATACCGGTAGTTTTCCTCTCAATAATATACGTAGTCTTTCTGGCCGTGATTGCTCCTCGTTTGTTTGGACACCTTAGCTTGCCATTTGTAGGCACAAAAACTACAGGCGTTGTGACGAGTGTGGAATATCCACGGTACAAGCATTCAAATCACGTATTCTTTAGCTATGAGTTTCGTGATTCTACTGGAAAGCAGTTTCATAGTCTTGGCGATGGAGGGGTGCTGCTTGTTGGTCGCCTCGTTGAGGCTGAGAAAGTTAATATTATTTATGATGCAACTGATCCTCGTATTAACTCTCTAGTATCACAACAGTGGAATGTCTTCTTGTGGCCATTGCTTCTGTCCGTGGCGCTTTTACTTTATGTTGCTTTCGGAAAAAAATAGATGAGAAACCTGGCTGCTGTACAGGAATCCAGAGTCAATAAATACAGGAAGATGAAGGAGCGCCCTCCAGCTACTATTTCGCTAAGCTCGGAGGATGCTAAAGCGCGTAATCGTAATCAAAAATTCTCTGCATTATGTCTCCTGTCGCTGTCAGGCTTTTTTTTATATTCTTATATTGGGAGAGTTAAGCTGATAAAGGTAGATGATTTTTTAGATTATTTTCAACAAGGCTTTGTATTTTCTGCTGAAAGCGTATTTTTTCTCATGAGTTTGCTATGCCTGATTTTTTCACTTTATCTGTTTTGTAGCATTATGCTCAGAGAGCATTTAAGGAAACATTTATGCGCAACAGGTAAGGCGGCTCAGGCAACTGTTATTGAGGCGCGTTGTAAAACGCTATTAACTTCTAAATTTGGGAATGAGGCACGGATTACTCTATTTTATCGTTTTACGGATTCCCTTGGTAAGTCACATAAAGGTAAAACAAAAGGTTTTCTACGTGGAGGTGAGTTTGATATAAAAGAGGGTGATACAATTACCGTCTATTATGATCAGAGAAATCCTGAGAAAAATATTTGGGAGGGCGGGTGAGTAAAAAGTGGAAAAGGAGTGGAAAAGGGGTCGGAAAAGGGGTCAAGTATTCTTTCCGCCATTTTACACGCCTCGAATAACTAAGGTATGAATGATGGAAAGAATGCTTGACCCCTTTCATTTTTCAGGCGCCAGGCCATCTTCATCTACAAACAGCACCTCTCTGCGTTGTAGGTTGCAAAAGGTTAAGGAAGAGAATCTCAATAACTCGGAATTAAAGATAAAGTAAGGCGTTAGATGGTTTTATTTACAAATCAATAGATAAGGGTTTATCTGGGTTATAGTGTCTGATTCCGCGCGACAGATCCCGCGTAGGGGGCTGACTCCGCAGTCGGGTCATCTGGTTTGGTTTGACTGTGGGGTGAGCTCTGGCCTCGTTTGGCTGGTTGACGAAAAGAGCTACTTCATTGTATCCTTAATACTCAGGGCCTCGAAACTGAGCAGAAGCTAAGGAATCTATAATGGCGACTCATCAAAGCACACCAGAAAAAAGCTATACAGTATTACCACCCAGTAATTATTTAAAAGTCGCCAAATACATGCTTATCTTCACCTTGTGTGCTGCGATGCTTATAGGGTTTGGCTCTTTGCAGCCAGACAACTTGCCGCTTACCTTTAATAATATAACCTTGAGAATTTCCGGAGAATCGACAGAGGCAACTATTAGCCGAGCATGGCGAGATTCGAGAGAGCCACAAAACGCAAAAAATAAATTTTATCACGTTAAATATGACTTCATTACAAACGCTGGAGATACTTATTCAGGAAAAAGTTTTCTTGATAGGAAAAAATCAAAACGCTATTCAGCAGGAGAAACAATTAAAGTTTTATATGACCCCAAGAACCCAAGCAACAGCGTTGTCTTCAAGTTTTCAGATAATGCCTTCATTATTATGTTTTTCACAGGGCTTTTATTCTTATGTATTTTAATCGCAGTAGTATTCATCTTTAAATCAACAATAGCCAGGCGCGCACTTAATAAACTTAAAAGCGCCCGTTGCAGCAAAGTAGAAGCGAAAATCTATAAGGTAGAGCTTGCTAGTGTATCCGGCTTGAATAGCATGAATAAGGGAGATGAGGCAAGCGAGCTAGAACACAATGAGCTAATGATTTATTACCAATTTAACGACCCCAGGGGCCAGAAATACAAAGGCAATGCCATGCTGTCGAGCTTTTCAAGCGTCCCCCCTTTAGAAAAGGGAGATAGTATACTCGTTCGGTATGACAACAATAATCCTAACATTAACGCCTTGGATGAGGCTTTTTAAGGTTGATGGGGCTAGGCGCCTTAATTTTTATAGTTAACCAATTAAGCCCTTCCTTCAGATGCAACGGTAGCTCAAAGACCTTATTGCAATACGCCCGTGTTCACGTTTTCGCTATCCTTAGTATTGTTATAAAAAGAATTGATGTATAATGAATGCTTTCCAATAATTAATGCGCAATAAGCTGGGGTGATTTATTTGATTATCACCCTAGCGTTGTGTATTCCATTTCCCCGTTGAGAGGTGAAAATTGACAAAATCATTAGAGGTGCTACAGCAGGTCTTCGGGTTCGAAGACTTTCGATCTCTACAGAAAAAAATCATTAACAGCATTATATCTGGCGAAGATAATTTTGTGCTAATGCCAACGGGCGGTGGTAAATCACTTTGCTACCAAATACCGTCTTTGGTGCGTGAAGGAGTAGGTATTATTGTTTCACCGCTTATTTCATTAATGCAAGATCAGGTGCAAGCTTTAAAAGCGAATGGTGTTTCTGCTGCTTTTTACAATTCATCACTTAATGAAGAAGATTCGAGAGCTATTCTCAGCAAGCTCCATAATAACGCGCTTGATTTGCTCTATATAGCGCCCGAACGATTAATGTCGGGCAGTTTTTTGGCGCGCCTTGAGGGTATTGATATCAGCCTATTTGCGATTGATGAAGCGCATTGCGTTTCTCAATGGGGGCATGATTTTCGCGCGGCATATCTAGGGCTTGGTAAGTTGCGCGAACTGTTCCCTGATATTCCCATTATTGCGTTAACCGCAACAGCAGACAAGCAAACGCGTCAAGATGTCATAAATAATTTAAACATACGCAAAGCGCATGTCAATGTCGCGAGCTTTGATCGACCTAATATTAGCTATACTATAGTCGAAAAACAGAAGCCTTTTAATCAACTCGCTGAGTTTCTTAAATCCAGAAAAAACGCACACGGTATTATTTATTGCTTAAGCCGGAAGCGTGTTGAGGAGCTTGCCACTAAGTTAGAAAAGCATGGCTATAATGCTAGGCCTTATCATGCGGGGTTAAGCACGCAACAAAGGTCTAGTAACCAGAAAGCGTTTCAACAAGATGACGTAAACATTATTGTCGCAACGGTTGCCTTTGGGATGGGGATTGACAAGCCTAACGTGCGATTTGTTGTGCATTATGATCTTCCTAAAAACATTGAAGCATATTATCAAGAAACAGGCCGAGCGGGTCGCGATGGCTTGGCTTCTGATGCGTTGATACTTTATGGACTGCAAGACAGGGTGGTTATTAGCCGTTTAATTGAGAACAATGAAGATGAAAAGCAAAAAAGAATAGAATTACACAAGTTAAGCTGCATGATTGATTTAGCGGAGGCTAGCACATGCCGTCGACGCGTATTGTTAAATTATTTTAATGAATCATTAGACGGGGAGTGTGGCAACTGTGATGTTTGTTTAAACCCTCCAGAGACCTATAATGCAATTGTACACGCCCAAAAAGCATTATCGTGTGTATATCGTGTGAATCAATCTTTTGGTATCAACTATATAATTGATATATTGCATGGAAAAGATAATGCGCGCATTAAAAGTCTAGCCCATGAAAAATTATCAACATACGGTATAGGCGCTGATACTACGAGAGAAGAATGGCATAGCATCTTTCGTCAATTGATTCACTTAGGTTATCTCGAGCAAGATATCGCTAATTATTCTATTTTAAAATTAACATCACGAGCAAAATCAATTCTACGTGCTGATGAGACCTTAATGCTCGCTAAGGCACGTATTAAAGTGAGTGGAGGGGGTTCTTCAAAATCAAAGGGATTGGCTGCGAGCACCGTTAACTACGATAAAGACTTATTTGAAAAACTGCGACTTTTACGAAAAACGTTAGCAAAAAAAGCAGGTATTCCTCCCTTCATGATTTTTAGCGACGCATCGTTAATTGAAATCGCAGCTACACTCCCTGGAACCGAAGCCGAATTTCTAAGCGTTAATGGTGTGGGTCAGAAAAAATTAACGAGTTATGGCCGTATTTTTATTGAAGCAATCAGAGAGCATCAAGAGTGTGTGATTGCTTGATTTAAAGGAAGTGTGGAGAGAACAGAAGGGGCTGACCTCATCTTGTCTGCCCCAATCTCCTGTAAAGCGTTATTCGCCGCCAGTCGTCGTGAGATTGATTTCACGAACACACACGTTGTCAGGCAGTTGGTAGATAAAATACATGGATTCAACGATATATTTTGCATCCATATAGCCACCGCCAGCGTCGACTCTTTCTTCATACTCAAAAACTGTTTTGGGGTCATTGTCGCGTCGTAACAGATTTGTCTTGGTGGCACCTGGTGCTATCGTGGATACGCAAATACCAAACCCCCCGGCTTCTTTGCGCAACTGATCTGAAATGGCATGCACAGCATGTTTTGTTGCAACATAAACGCCATGGTTATCAAATATTTTCCTTCCGGCCATGGAGCTCATATTAAAAATGTGTCCCCGTTTTTGTTTAAGCATGCGAGGGTAAGTGGCATAAATTCCATTGAGTGCACCTTTCACATTAGTATCGACTAGGCGATCCCAATCGACAGGGTCTTGGGTTGCAAATTCACCTAGCGGCATAATACCTGCGATATTAAAAAAAGCATCAACGGGCAAACCAAAATGTTCTTCAGCTTCATCAACCGCTTTGACAAAATCATCACGATTGCGAACATCGAGCGTGCGCTTAAAAAAGTTTGGTTTATTCACATCATTAATCTGAGACATATCGATATCGAATAATGCTACCTTATAGCCTTTATCAGCAAAGAAAATGGCTGTCTCACGCCCTATGCCGGACGCTGCGCCTGTCACGACAATAAGCTTGTTCACAGGTTCAGCCTCTGTTGCTAATCCGTTATTCGCCTCGTGTCGGGTGTATGCAGCATGCAGAGTTGCTTCATCAATAACGTGGCCTTTCATTGCTTGCAGTACTTCCTGGCGATCAGGTGCCGTGTCGAAGTTTAGTGATGTATCAAGTGCGTATAGTTTGAATTCGTAAACGCGTTTGCCTGTAGGAGGGCAAGGTCCATCATAGTTAGCATTTTTGCGTCCATTTAACCCTTCCGCATTATTCATGGATATGTTTGTAGGAAGGTTGTTCATTGAAGAGGGGATGTCGAAAATTACCCAGTGATCCCAATATCCAGCGGGAATATCATTCGCGTTTGGGTCAATCATGGTGAGCACTAGTGAGTCTGTGCCCTTAGGTGCGCCCGTCCAGCTAAGTGGTGGAGAAATGTTTTCACTATCGCAGGTATATTCAGTAGGAATGACGCCATTGTTGTTAAATGCGGCGCTTGAGAGCGTCATTTTAGCAAAGGCAGTATTAAATAAGCATAAAAGTATCATGGTAGAAAGTAGAATTCTTTTTATATTGATAGAACCTTTGTTGGACAGAAAGTGTTTGGCTTGAGTTTGTTAAAATAACCTTTTCAGGTGCGAGGGTCAAATTGTCTAATATTCCATCTGCTGTATAATTGCTTTGTTTTTAGACTGTTAAGTTTCTGCAGAAAAGAGAAAAGGGGTCAAGTATTCTTTTAACCTTTTAACTTACGCGCCTCGCATAACTAAGGTATGAATGATGGAAAGAATACTTGACCCCTTTGTTGCTATTCAGACATTTTGACGTAGAGTGCTGCGCCAAGCGCCCAGTCAAGATCGGCACCGTCAATTTTACTTAATACACGAATCGATTTAGTGCCGGAGAATTGATAACCCTGCGTCAAGACTGCAGACATATAGGATGCACTGAAGCAATACATTGGCAAATAGCTATCATCAGGGTGAACATCTTGTAGTTGAGGCCACGGAGTATGGCAAAATTGAAACGCAGCTGAGGATAACTGTTGAGGTGTCATAACATCAGCTATTCCAAGTGCGCTAGCCGTATAAAAATAACCTGATGTTGCTATAAACTGCATGGATGATGGGATGCTATTCTGGGCAACGCTAACATGGTGAACGCCATTGATAAGAGCGGAGGTGTCAATCGAGCACTGCGGTGCATTACCCGTTCCAAGTTGTCCACTTGGTAATGGGTAGCTTAGAGGATAACAGTTTTTATCATTCATATACTGTTCTCGCGCATGCTCTTGTCCCATCCCCAAGAAGCTTTGACTATTAACCTCAAGCGACACGTCGCCTAGGTTAAGTGACAAGGTTTCATTGCCATTAGGAAGCTCATAAGCAACTTGTGTGGAAGCGCCGCCCATATCAAGCATGCCAACTGTTTGCCCTGGCTGTAATGTTCCATTAAGGTAATTAAGGGCAAGCCAACCATAAATCCCTTCCCATTGGCCGGGCATGGTGCCTACTTGTTTAACCTGAAATTGTGTATCGTTTCGAAGATAGGTTGTAATTGCCGAATAGATCGCTTCTTGCTGTAATGGTGAAACCAACCGCATTCCGGCTGTTGCCATCAAATAAATAGGTATATGTTTTTCATCGTCAGGTAAATTATCATAGTCGATCAAGTCGGCTATAGAGTGTGCAGCCGCTTCAGGATCCTTCGCAAAGCTTGACAGACCAGGCTTAACTTTTTTGCTACTAAGCTGTGTGATGTCAGGCCATTTGGAGTCACCGGATGTCTCGTATTGGTAAAAATACAACCTTGAACCCGTGCTGCCAGCGTCAATAATCGCAATATTTTCAGCATAGACAGAAGACGAAAATAATAGAAACGACAAAGACAATATAAGAAATTTGCGCATTACCTAGTCCACCCTAATTTGTTATAAATAATTTGATTGGCATTATATCAGATGCGTGCGCATTGCGCCTTCTTAGCTTTGCTGTAATAGTATGCAAATTGCGCTTAAAGGAAAGGGGTCAAGTACGGTAGGCTCCCCACAAGGGAAAGAAAGGGAAGGGGGTCAAAGGGAAGAAGGGAAGGGGGGCAAGTATTCTTTCAGCCTTTTAACTTACGCGCCTCGCCTAACTAAGGTATGAATGATGGAAAGAATACTTGACCCCTTAATTTCTATTTCGGTGCCAAGGCTAGAGATTAGACTTTTAATTCTTAATCTCTAGCTCCAATAACTTTCTGTGGACCCCTTCCTGTCTCGCAGGTTGATCAGCTTGTTGCGCCAGGGCGCATGCCAGCGCTATCTTTGGCTTTCGCAGGTTCGGCGTCTAAGCGCTCAAGTTCAGCTGTTATTAAGCTTGCCACTTCACTAGCCTGTAAGCGTTTCGCACCTTTGATTCTGACGAGTGTTGTTTCAAAATCACTGTAAAGATTTGCCCAGCATCCTTCGATGATTGACTTAATGGCGGGGTTACAGCTTTCTGAAGTTGACGGCCTAAACAAGGGGTTTTTCCAATAGGTTTGCCAAACAAGATTATCGCTATCAGGAAGCACCTTTTTGCCACTGCCAAATATCGGAGCACCATGATGTGCAACACGCCAAGCCAGTAGTGCAAAGCTATACATGTCGCTTTCCATTGTTGCTCTCATCTCTCTATCTAATACAATCTCGGGTGCTTGCCAACTGGTTTGTCCTCGCTCTTTCCTGATTGTTGTCGTTTTGCCTTTGCGTTCTTTTTCCTCTGCTTCTTTTGCTTGCACGCTAATGCCGAAATCTGCCAGCTTGACTTCATAGCCACCTTTTTTCATCAAAATTAAAACATTAGAGTCTTTAATGTCTTTGTGCGTAATTTTCTGAGCATGCAGTGCTTCCAGCGCTTGTGCGATACTTTGCAACACTTTGAGTTGTTCCTTTAAGGTGAATTTTCCACTATCTCCTTGTGCGTATAGTATGTCCAGAAACTCACCCAGTGTGGAGTGCGCTCTTTCCATTAAAATTGAATACGTTTGACGTTGAGATTTTTTATTCCTTGACGCTGAAATTCCGAAGAGTTTTATGAGCTTTGAGGACTCAACTGTTCTCATGGTTTTAATTTCGTTATGGAAGAGTGAGGATGTTATGTGTTTTGTGATGCTGTCTCTAGGAAATGTTTTAATCGCAACAGGCACTTGCTGTCCTGTGAGAGCGTTTAGCATTGTTCCAGCATAGACAGTCACGTTCAATGAGCCTTTGCCTAACGTAACATCTTCTCCTTGTTTGTTTTTATCTCTACTCCAAAGGTGTCGCGCAATAATCGCTTCCTCTAGCTCGCCCCGATTGTAGTGTCGCAAGTCTTCTGAGTCATCATCACTTTCATAACCACGCTTTTTTTCCATTTCAGCTTGTTTTTTAATGTGGTCTCTGATGTCTTTTTGTTTTTTGGCTGATTCCAAGTATCGTTCTATTTTTTGGAGGTTCTTCAGTTGGTCGCCTAGAGATGAAAAAGGGTGACCTAGTTCTTTTATTAATATCTGACCTACGATGCAGTGGCCCTCGTACGCACCTAAGCTTTTAGCAGATGCATCAGTACAAAATCTTGTGCTCAATCTTGAGGTTGGATCGGAATAGAACGATTCAGAATTTACATTCGCTTGAATAACAGTTCTTAGGTTTTGGTATATTTGCTTTTTTGATAATAAACTATCATCCCAAGTGTCATCCTTTTCGCCAAATATCAATCTCAAGGATATGAGTTGTAATCGAATTTTCTCCAGTTTGTCGCACTGGCTAGAGAGAGCCCGACCTTCGATGCTTTCTTTGTTTTCTAGCTTTAATAGCAGTGCATCACTTGCGGCCGTTCTTCGGTTGTCTAGCTTGAGTTTTAGCTCATCTGCAATCGCATTAATCATTGTAAGATCTGTTAATGGCGGGTTGGGCCCGTTCGTTCTAGTGAGCGTAACAGTTAAATTACGCTCCTTTATCCAGTAGACATTGCTGTCGCCCCCGTAACGAGTAGTTTCGTACCCATTAACTATCCTTTGAGGGGACACTGATGTAACTCTATTCCTGTGGTGTCTCTCGTAAACAGTGCCTGCATCCAAGTTTACATTTGAAGCGACTTCCCCAACACGCCTTTTTGAGCCATCGGTGGTTATAAAATATAGCGGTAAAACGATGTGGAGATGGTTATAGACGTTGCACCAACGCGCATTCGACCAGAAAGCATCGTTGCGAAAGTGGCTGTTAGTTTTTTGTGTGGTTTTATTCATGTCAGGGGTTTGACTGAGTTCAAAACGTCCAAGCCCCTCTCTGACGGCGATTTCATATATCTGCGGAAAGCGAAATTCGCCATAACCACCAGTGGTATTCGAAAAGCCGAAATAAACAAATCCGCCTCCACGAGTTTCTATTTTTGGGATTACTGAATGAGCTTTAAATTCTGCATGTAAAGACGTTGCCAACAAGGTATCTATGTCGACAACAGAGGCAATGTATTGGGAGGTCAATGAATCAGTAAGAGTTCTTTTTGATATCGATTCAACAGCACTTAGCAAATATTCGCCTTTCGCAGAAATTTCTTTTGTTGCATCAGTCAGGTAGTCAAGGTTTTTTCTAAAAAGTTCAACATCCTTTGTTTCAAGTAAAATGAGGGCTTGAATAAAACTGTTGGTTGCCATTAACCACACATCGGGGTTTGCTATGTTGTTAAAAGAGGGTGCAACGGGGAAAAGTGCAGGTGCGCTTAGGTAGAGGGAGGCTAGGGTGTATCCAAAAATTCGCCTGGGCTCATACGTTGACAGGACCTCGAGTTCTTGCTGTGGGTCAATAACAAGCTTATCCCCTTTTTTTTCAGTAAAGTGCAGTCCGTTGAGGGCGCGTTGACTTGATGTATTTACGGCGTATTGATGAAGCCTTGCTATATCTTTTAAGTTTCCAAACAGTTGTTTGTTTTTAACGTTAAAACTCAATTTTACAAGCTCATCTAGGATGAGTGTGTCACCCGTTTCCTGGCTTGCTCGATATTGGTTTCCTAAGGAGATTTTCATTGCTTCCAAAGCTCTGACCATTCGGTTGGTGTTTTCTATATTGCTGGCTAAGATATCTATATGCATTCGGTCAAGCTTGTCGCCAACAGCAAGCAATAATTTAATGCAACGGTCTTGCTTTCGATTAATTTTTTCAACAGCGCATTGTACTGCGTGTAGTTCTTGACGAAGCTGATTAAAGGCTTCATCAATTTTCGAGCCGCCATCGTCCAATATAAGTCCGATTATCGCTCCTGCCGCGTAAGCAGTCAATACGTAGGGCGCCAGCGGTCCTGACATTAATGCAGATGTCGAGGCTGCAAGAGCTGAGGTTGTTAGCGCGACATCAAGTGCTGTCGAGGCGAATTTTGCAAAATCTTTTGCGGTTTCGTTGTCGCTGGACGCAGCAATTTTATACATAGTGTTGACGGCTGATCGGCCTAAGATTCCAAGATCACGGAGTTGTTCCCGATCTTTCTGTTTGCTCTCTTGAGTGATGGCCGGAGCTTTTTCGAGTTTTTCAGCATAGCCTGTAAACATCGATGAGAAAACAGTCTGCTCCTCTTTTTCTAGGCCTCTATAAAACGTTTGGAAATTTTCTCCCTTTGAGATATCAATGAGTTGTTTGATTTGTTCATCTTTCTTTACGGTTGGTTCTGGGCCTGACATGTTGTTTTCCTTGTTGTTATTTTTGCCTAATGTACCACCATTTACATTAATGTCAATATTATTTATCGTATTTTACGATGGCAACATTGATCTCTAGGCTATCAAGATGCCTTTGAGTTCAATTTGCTCCCCATTCAGCTTGAAAAGGCTTGAAGCTGTTCAGTGAAAAACATACAATCATGAGCAATATGAGCGGGCAATGTTGAGCGTAATATACTGTTTATTACGTTAATTTTGCCCTTGACGTTTTTTCAAAGACTTATCCGTTAACGCAGGTCAATAATAATAAGATGAAGCATAGAGGCAAGCCTGTTTGTCAGGTTGATGATCTAAATATTCAAGATGGCAGTGTGAGTGTTCGTTTCTTAGCGCTACACAATACGGTCAAATTTTCATTGAGTGAATTGGCGCAAGATCACCACGTTATTGATGGCTTGCCAAAAAAACAAAGTGCCTGGTTGGGTTACAACTGTGGCAAGCACTCTAAGAGCTGTTGTACGGATTTGTCTCAAATCAACAGCGCGATGGGCGATGCTTACCATTTGTATTCAATAGATAGGACTGGCTATCTATATTATATTGATGTTGAAACAAAAAAGACTATTAAACATTATCCGAAAACTGTTCTAACAACAAACGCACTGATAAATCGCTTTTCTAATCGACAAATATTTTATATAGGGTATCTACATGGTATCTCCACTTCTAGAGAATAGCAGCATGGTGACGGCTGTTTATCGTTATATTCGAAAATTATTTACAGTACGTTTACGTGAAAATATCGACGGACATCTTAAGTATTACTTTGTGCTGGTAACGTGCTATGCAGGTGTTTTTTTAGGCTCACAGATATCGTCTATTAAGTTGGTGTCAGTGTATGGGCTGACAATGACGGGTAGTTTTTTTGTCTGCCCAACGCTGTATATTTTTATTAGCGTTATATCTGAGGTTTACGGATACAAGAATGCAAGACTGGCTGTTTGGTGCGGTTTTTTATTGAGTGCTATATTTATTTTTATCGTTAACATTGTGGGTTTAATGCCAGCATCGCCAGTCTGGACGGAGGGTGAGGCTTATAACACTGTGCTGATCCTTGGTACTCGAAGTGTTGCGGCGTCGTTTGTCTCAACATTCCTGACAGATTTTATTGCCATCTATATGATGGCTAGAAATCGATTGAGGTTTTTAGGGCGATCATTGCCGCAACGAATTTTTAAAGCAACCCTGGCTGCAGTGTTGATTGAAATTATTTCTTATATTGGTTTGGCGTATTATGGTGTTATATCAAATGAGGCGCTTTTAGTTCTGATGTTTTTTGAATACATTAAAAAAATACTGCTTGTTTTGTTATTCTTTCCTATTATTTTATACGGTGTATATGTGTTTAAGCGACTGGAAGGAATCGATGTATTTGACTTTGAAACGGATTTCAATCCGTTTAAGCTTGATAATGTCTATGATTTAGAAGGTTTTCGAATAAGTGAAAATTCAAATTAGTACATAAGAGCGCATTAAGTTGCTCTTGCGTCGATAATTGTAAACACAACGGTGCCAATAATCTGGTGCTCTTTTTTGTTGAAATAAAGTGGCGGTGAGCTGGCGGTCACCGAGAACAGTGTCCATGTCGGTGGGTCAATGCTCAGCTCTCTCATTGTTACTTCATTTTGGGCTCTAAGCTTCACTAGGACCATATCGTTATCACGCGGGGTTTCTGTTGGGTCAATTATGAATATAGCTGTTTCTGGGAATCGTGGGGAGAGTGAGCGCTTGCTCTTGAGTCCGTAAGCTTTTTGGCTAAGGTTTTGCATCGATTCTAGCGGGATCAGTCGCCAATGTGGCCAGTTTTTTAAGTTGAGAGAGCTAAGCGGGTTGCTGCTGTGGATTTTATCCCAGTCTACGATGGGTAGTGTTCTTGTGGTATTAGACACAACCGATGGATCATTGTTTGAATCTCCAGTTAAGCTGCTAATGCTTACATCAAAGTATTCAGCAATTAACTGTAAGGTTGACAGTCTGGGGTCGGTAGTGATTCCGTTCAAGAGTCTGTTTATTGTGTTGTAGGGGAGGTTTAGCGCTCTTGCTAAGTCAGCGGCTGAGATTTTGCGCGTGTCTAGCAAGCGAAAAAGTGAGTTTCCTAACGATTCAGGCTGTTTGTCTGAGATTTTTTCACTTTTCATTAGTATGCCCTCGCCCATCTGGTGCTATTTCAGAGTCTGCATTTTGACAGACTTTGCTGGATTATAACAGCATTCCTAACCTTGAAAGAGAAAACTCTTTTGTTGACATTAATGTATAAGCAGAACATAATCCCCAAAAACAATGCAAACCAAAGGGAGTTATCATGCCGAAAACCAAAGAGAATCAATGTATATCATCACGTCATGAACTAAGTGTTGAAGAAGAGAATCTGAAGAGCTTGATGAGCAGAAAAGATAAATTGATCATTGAGTTAAGCGAGGCAAGGGATTTAATTCCTGGAGTGCTTTCAAAGCCAAATCCTATTGAGAGAGCTGCGGTATCTTTGGTTAAGCGAATGGCGACAAGGCATGCTGATTTTTCTACCTTGCATGAGGTAGCTCATCTTTCAGAGGGAGTGCATGCCGACAAAGTGATTCAGATGATTAAGAGTAATTTGCCACCTGGTGGGCAAACGCCGATTGATTACTTGCAGTTTCAACTTAAAGACTCTGGGAATAAAGCTGCTTTTAAAGAAATTTTTGGTTTGAATGAGTCGATTGACAGCTCAACAACAAAGATAGACAGTTTAAAAAAATCAATAGATGCGGCGAAAAGTAAGGTGCAATCAAGCACAGATCCAAAAGCCAAGGTGGCAGGTCTCGATAGGGAGAATCGTGACCTCATTGAATCACATGTTGAGCTTGGCGGATGTTTTCCGTGTGATGGTGTGGAGGATGATACATTAACTGCATTAGTGACAGGGAGCTCGCTGAGGCCAAAAAATTTATTGGAAACACTCGCTTCGCTTGAGGGTTCGGGTGATGAAAAATGTAAAAGAATGGGGCGAGCTGTGAAAAGTAGTGTCGAAGAGGATGCGCCTGAAATGCTGCAACAAGACTCAATTGATTCTGGCGATATTGCCGAGCACACAAAAAAACTAGCGTTAGTGCTTGCCGGTGCCGGTGGGGCCGCTGCTTTGGCGGCGGTATTGACTCCTCCTGTTGTTGCAGCGGCCGTTAGCGCAGCAGCGTTGCTCGCGCCTGCTTTGGCCGGAGCGCAGGGTTCAGTGCCTGAGCGCGCTCATTCCTCAGTAATTTCTCCTGTAAAGCAATCGCTCGCCCAAGAGCTCGATCATGATTCCAAAAAATCAGATCCATTACAAGCGGAGTTATCATTCGCGTCATTTGAACCGTCTCTAGCGGAGGAAAAATTTAATCCCTTAACCGTCGATCTTAGTCAGCAGAATTTTTTAGGAGGTTCTTTCAAAATCCAGTCTATGGAAGAGGTGGTATTGGATTCACTCCAATCGAGTGCGTCAGGATTTCGTCTTGGTGTGTCGTCTCAGCTTCAAGCGGAGGAAAAAATTAATCCCTTAACCGCCGATCTTAGTCAACAGGATTTTCTAGCAGGTTCATTTAAGATGCAGTCTATGGAAGAGGTGGTATTGGATTCCCTTCAATCGAGCGCACCAAACTTTAGTCTTGATACGTCGTCTCAATTAAGCGCGCCTAAAGCGACAGATGCGAGTGAGTTACAAGCTGCTTTAACAAAGCTTGATGGGTTGCGTAAGGAGTCGAGGTCGATAATAGGTTCGATGACTTTTGCATCTCGATCTTATTCCATGAATGAACAGCTACTTGCGAACTATCGCGCTAATGTGGGCGCAGTGAGAATGACTGAATTAAGACTTGAGACCTTTAAGAAAAAAAAAGCAAGCTTGAGTAAAAAGGAAGCGATCACGGGATTGAAGCAAGCAACACACAATTTTGCAGAAAGTAGAGCTTCATTGCCTGATCCGGTGAGTCCATTTGGTCATTCTTTTTCAACACCGGGCACCACTTCGTCCTTCGGCCATGCTTCATTGTTTTCACCTATTCCTCAGGGTGCTAGAGAATCTGTTGCGCCGAGATCTCAGATAGGAGATCTCATGCCTGGAAATGAAGGTGAGCGTCCAAGATTATATTTTGGATTTTTATCAATGTCTCCGTAGGTGCGTGATTGAATTTAAATTATCTTAAGAAGAGTTGCTCAGTAATGCGATTGAAAACAAGTTCACGACTAATAGCAACAGGCTTACTTTTGCTCGCCGTTTTTAAAGTAGCAATGGCTGATAGTTATTATGTTGAATGCACGCAAGCTAATGGGTGTATTTCAGAGCTGCAAGCGCTGGTTGATGATTATCGTGAAGACGGTGATTTAACCGGCGTGCAGGTGAGTGTTAGCTTGCCTGCTGAAACAATAGGCTTGCAACCTACGCTGACGTTAGCAAGCGGGTATGCATCCAAAGAAAAATCTGACTTTGTGGGTGCGCCAGCTCCTGGGCAGCCGCATAAAAAAATGGACTTATTCGGTGATGGCAGTATTACCAAATCATTTACTGCATCTGTTGTTCTTCAGCTGGAGGCTGAGGGGAGATTAACTATTGATGATAAGTTGGAAATGTACTTACCACAGTATGATGCTTGGAGAAATGTGACGATTCGTCAGCTCTTGAATATGACGAGTGGTATTTTTGATTTCACTGAAAGCCAAGATTTTTGGCTCCAATCAGTTACAATGCCGACGCGAGAGTGGTCGCCAGCTGAGATAGTTTACATCAGTTATAATAACGTAGACGGTGCTGATGAATGTTCTGCAGGGGGTAATCTTTGTTTTGAGCCTGGCACAGATTGGATGTATTCAAACACCAATTATATTTTGGTGAGCATGATCATTGAATCAGTAACAGGGCATTTTTTTCCTGATGAAATCAAGAGTCGATTGTTAGGTGAAGCCTCAACGCTCGGGCAATTAAGTAACACTTATTATTTTGATCACAAGCAACCAGGCAGTAATCATTTTTTTCCAGATAATATTTTCGTAAGAACGGTGCACCCGTATTATTCTTTGCAAAACATTATTGACCCTTATGGTGTTTATCCAGAAGATGATTTGATTGATATGTCCATGTCCTATGCGGGCGCTGCGGGCGCTAATATTTCCAATAGCGAAGATATTATCAAGTGGGTGCGTTTATTATTTCAATCTAACCAGGTATTGGCGTCTGTTCAGCAAGAGGAATTAACCTCTCTGATTTGTGTTGGGATTAACTGGGTTGGGCCCGTTGATAATCAAACTCCCCAAAAATCAAAATACTACGCTCAACCTATAAGTGAATTAAGCCCTGAATGCAATGCAGGTTTTGGTTTAGGTGTGGGTGGAATCTTGACGTTCAATGATGGCTTGGTTAGGAGTTATGATGGCTCAACGCCTGGCTACAATTCTTTTTATGAGTTGTTTGAGCGATACAATATTGTTATTTCTGCGCAAGGCGATGGTGTGTCGAGTATTGATAATATCCCGGAAAAAATATTGCCTATTTTGAAGAAATATCATGTCGAATGATTCGAGGGACGCTGGATAGGGGTTGGTATGTGAGAAGCGGGGGACGTTTCTGCATGAGATTACCGATCCAATCCACGGCTTTGTATCGAGTGCTCTCTTTGCTTGATTGCATGCAGAGCTATGCTTTTAAAGTTGCTGAGTCGTTCTTTTATCTGCTCAGTGATTTTCAGGTTGTTAAACCCATGTCGTTTTGAAAAGCTCACCGCCCAGTCAAGCGTGCTGTCGCTTGGCGTTCCTCGACTTAAGGTTTTAGAGAGGTCTTTCGTTGTTTTAAACGTTTCTTTGTTGGTGTAGAGCTTGACGCTCTCTTTGTGGCGGGTGAGGGCGACGTAGGCGAGGTGCCTATTCCAGCCTTTGCCGTCTATAAAGACGAGGACGTTTTCTTTGGTGGTGCCTTGTGATTTGTGAACAGTCGCTGCATAGCCGTAGTCAAATTCATTAAACTGTTTTGTGTTG
>Ga0209425_10003295_pt1 | contig 17238 bp, 19 predicted proteins | sample COG_05_FD_184749 | JGI IMG/M metagenome (GOLD analysis project Ga0209425, IMG submission 184749) | Pelagic Microbial community sample from North Sea - COGITO 998_met_05 (SPAdes) (version 2) | ecosystem: Environmental > Aquatic > Marine > Neritic zone/Coastal water | place: Helgoland, sampling...
TTAGGAATTATATTTAGTTAGGAATTATATTTAGTTAGTAAAAATAAATGATTAATAGTTCAAATTAAAAATTTGATTATTGTATTCTTATTTTTATGTTTTAATAAAATATGTCAAAAAAAATTATTGAAAATTGTCATAGTGTTATTAATATGGCTATTAAAGAAGCCAATAAGGCAAATGGAATTCATAAACTTGGAGCTGTAATTACTAAAGGTAGAAAAAAATTCATATGTGGTAACTATAACAATAACCAAAGAACATCATATTTTGGTGAAATCAGTTGTTGTCAGCATGCTGAAATGGCAGTTATTGGAAGTTTTCTTAATATGCATGTAAAACCAAGTCAGTGTAAAGTATCTTGTGCCTTTCTCTAAAAGGAAGGGCAAAATATATAACTTTTCAAAATATATACTATGGGTAATACGATTATCAAATACTGGGGAATTAAGAGATGCTATGCCATGTAAAAGATGTTGCGTGGCTATTCGGAAATTTGGATTTAAAAAAATAGCATTTTCAAATATAGATGGTAATATTGAAATGGTAAATATTCAAAAATTTCAAAATAATCATCTTAGTAGATCACAAATAAATAGTGAAAAACATAGTAGAATACGATTTAATAGTTAAACTAAAAATATAATAAAAAATTATACTAATAAAAATTCTAATAAAAATAATAAATTCTAATAAAAATAATAATAAATTATTTAAATTATGACAAACATTATAATTATGACAAACATTATAATTATTTTTTTAAATATTTTTCCAAAGAAGATAATGAACATGTTTTTTTAAATTTACTTTTGTTTATAGGTATCCATTTTTTGAATTTAATACAAAATATACAATCTACAAATATATCATTTGAATTATTATTTTTTAATAAACCATTTACCATTTCTGCACATTCAATTGTATCTATTCTTGCTATAGAATGTTTAATATATTTTTTAAGACCTTTTTTGATAAATAATAGAAATATATTATGAAATTTACTTTTATTAATTATAAATGTAAAAATTTCATCATCGCAATAATCATCATACAATTCATTTTTAAGCATATTTAAAAGTAAATCGCAACTATCAGAATTTGAATTTGAATTTGAATTTGAATGTATGATAATATCTTTAGCATTTTCAAGTAATTTTTTAGCATCGTTTTTTGATTCTTTTAACGAATTATTAGTATTTAGTAATTCAATATTAAGTTGTCTTGTGTCATTATTTGTTTTTCTAAACAAAAAATTTATATTTCGGTCCATTGAAGAAATGGGAATAAAAGATATTCCTAAAATTTTATAACTACAATTTTTAATAAAATTATCAATCATATTGTCTAATTGGTCATATGTAAATAATCTTTTTACCCCAATAGTACATATTTGAAGATTATCATCATTAATAAAACTATTGTTAAGTATAGTATAAATTAATTTTATTCTATCAATTAAACTTTTTTTATTTATTTTTTTACCTTGATGTACTACTATATTTTCTAATAAAAAATGCCAATTATTATTATTATCTTTAATTAATTCACCACTAAACAATGTATCACTATATAATTTATTATCAAATCTATAGTTAACAATTACCATTTTTGGAAACCGATGTCCCTTTTGAATTTTTTTATCAATTAAAATAGAATAGTTTGTATTTTTAAATTTAGTTAAATATAGCCAATATTTATTTCCATTCGTAATTGTCGAAACAAGATGTTCATATTTTAATATAAAATTTAATATTTTGTCAGAATAAATTAAACTATTATCATTAAAATTTATATTATAATCATTGATAAGTATATCTAAAATATCTGATTTTTCCCTATCATTTTTTAAATTATGTCCCATTGAATTACAAAATTTTATTTCAGAAACCTGCATTATTATTTAATATTATTAATATTAATTTTAAAATATAAATATTATATCAAATTTAATTCTATTTAAATTAATTCTATTTAAATAAATTTGATATAATATTTAATTTATCATTGAATTTTAAAAAATAAATTTCAATGATAAATTCTGAAACTTTTGATTTCCATGGTAAAACGTATGAATATAATAACCTTGAATGTGTATATAAAAAAGATGGTGAATTTATCGATATTAAAAAAGCTGTTCCTGATATCGGAATAAGAATGACTGAATATAATAATGTTATTGCTATTAAAACGGATATTTATAAATATAAAATAGACGCTAAAAATAATGTTGTTAGGAAAGTGATATATGTTAAAAAATATAGAAATAAAGCTGTTGAAAATAGAAGAAAAAATTGGAAACCATTTGGTGTTAAAAATAATGACACAAAATCGTATAAATTTATAGGAGAACCTGTTTCTATGGAATATGCAGATGAAAATGGTCGTTTATTATCATACAATGATGATTTTGTTGCTAAAAGTACTAATACTAAAAGTACTAATGTTAAAAGTACTAATGTTAAAAGTACTAAATTTAGTACTTCCAGTACATATAAGCCAAATATTTCAATTATAAATAATGTTAAAGATAATAGTGTCTTTAAAATTAATAACGTTGGATATATTCCGTCATCGATTAAAAATAAAATGGATAAAAATGTTGGTTTAACAAATTTTTCAATTATTATTAAAAATATACCTACCAATTTAGAAAGATATGATGTAGAATATGAACTAAAAACAAAATTTAGTGAATTTGGAACAATTAAAAAAGTAACTGTTTTAATGGATAAATATGAACCAACTAAAATTAGAGAAATAGCCTTTATTGATTTTTCATTTGCATCAGAAGCTATTTCAGCTTTAAAATCTACTAAAAGAATTTGTATTGGTTCGTGTATTTTATCAAAAGAAATGGCTAAAAAAAAATAAATTAATTAGCAAATAAATCACTTAGCAAATAAATCACTTAGCAAATAAATCACTTATCAAATGAAGCATAATTTTCATCAAAATCATCATATGCTACTACATCGCCGAATATTTGGTCTTTTGATAAATTATCCGTTTTATTTTTTATTAATTCAAATTCAGATTTATTAGAGGGTATTGGGTCAATTGAATAGTTTTCTTTACTATCCGATTTAAAATGTTTTGATATTTCTGTTTTTTCATCTTTAAAATTATTTACACCTAGGTTATCATACGCATTACTACCTTTAATATTACTACCATTAACATCACTATCTAGGTATTTATTTAATATATTTTCTTTTTCATTATTTATATCATTATTTTCGTTATCTAAATATTTTAATAATTCTGATCTAACATTACTTTCATTATAATCAGCTATTTGAATTAATTCATTATCATCTGGTATTTTTATATTTTCATCTGTTTTTTCCATTTTATTTAATTGGTTCTTATTTTCATAGCTATTATCATTTTCATAGCTATTATCATATGGATTTATTTGTAATTTTTTATTTCTATTATTTTTTAAAAAAATATGTCCAATTAATATTAAAAAAATATATATAATTATAATTGTAAATAAATGAAAATTCATTATATATATATAGTAATAATTTTTTTATAATAATACTACATAAATATTTGTAATATTTCATTTATTGTAGATATTATTTTTGAATAATTATTAGGTTTTTTAATATTAATTGAAAATGTAAAATATTTATCAAATTTAGATATAACTATATTAAATAAATTAAAATCAATATTTAAAATATCTTTTAATTCAATAGAGTGATATTTTAAAACCGATATGGGTCCCGTAATATTATTGTCTATTTCGCAAATAGATAGACTTAAATCAAAAGGAGTTTTTTTAACTATTTTTACTATTGCTTCTTTATAAGAATAATAAGTTTTAGTTTTACTAACTTTTATTATATTATTTTTATGTTTATATATTTTTTGAGTATAATATTTAGATAAATATTTTTTTGAATTAATTATAGATAATTTATCTAAAAAATTATCTATAGTATTTGCATTAATTTTTTTATTAAAAATATTTTCATCCATTATTTTTCCTATATTGATATTTAGAATATTATTTTTATTAATTTTAGATATATGTGTTTTAATAAAATCTTCCATTTGATATTTTAATTTTAATTTTAATTTTAAAATAAAAAAAAATTAAAATATCAAATTTTCTTTTATTTAATATAAATTTGATATTATTTTAATATAAAGATTTTATTTATAAATTAATTAATAAATATATTAATGTCAATATCTATTAAAGCTTTGTTATTAAAAATTAATTCTACTAAAAAAAATATTGTAGTAGATAATTCTATTAATGTTAATACTATAAATACTAATTTACTTAAATCTCTTTACAAAAAAAAAGGCAAGGGTAAAATTGAAAGACATTGTTCTTGGGAATTGGATAGTTATGTAATTTCGGTTTTTGGTTGGAAAAATGGTATCGCTGGAAATGAAAATAAAACTGAATTACCACCACCAGAAGATACAGATATATTTTTTGGCGATATTATTGCATTAAAAAGTGATATGCAAGGAAATTTATTAGATTTATCTATAAAACAATTTAATGAATTTTATGAAGAAGCATGTGGGGGTTTTGAATCTTTAGGTTCTGAAGACAGTGATTCAGACGAATATAATGAAGATGAAAGCGATGAAAGTTTTATAGTTGATGATGATGCGGAAATAGAATATGAAAATAGTTCTGAAAGTGAAGAAAGTGAATTTATTTTAGAAAGCGATGATAATGATGACGATGAAGATGAATTATATTTGGAATCAGATACTATTGATGAAAAAACAAGTGAATCAGATACCATTGATGAAAAAACGAATGAATCATATACAATTGACGAAAAAACAAGTGAATCAGATACAATTGATAGAAAAACTAATAAATTAGATACAATTAATAAAAAAACAAATGAATCAGATAAAAAAATTAATAATGATAAAGTTACTAATAAAGTTACTAATAAAGTTAATAATGACGAAGTTCCCAATTGTGATACAATTTCTAATGATGAAATTACTAAAAAAGAAGTTGTCAATAACAATGATATTAATGATGATGAAGTTAATGATGATGATATTAATGATGATGATATTAATAATAATGTTAATGATGATGAAGTTATGAAGAATAATGAGGATGATGAATATAAAAAAAGTTAAATAATTAATCTTCTATATTTGGATGTATTATTACGTTCATTTTATCAATACTCTATATGAAAAATATGATTTCAATTTAATTGTTTTGTCATATAATAGTTATTTTCGTTTTAAGCTATATATAGCATAATTGATTTTTTATTATTAATCAATCATATTCTTTCATATTTAATTAATAAATAAAAATTTTGATTTAAAAATAATAAAATAAATAAATTATAAATTAATAATAATGTCTGAATTGCGACAAAAAGTTATTTTGAAATTTTCAACCTTGTTTGATAAATTCGATGTTAAGAATAGTAAAGATATAGCAACTGATTTAGAAAAAGGGATTTATAATAAAACAATAAAATATTCAACTGAAAAAAAAATAATTAAAAGATGGGATAACAAATTTTTTAAAAAAATGTATCTTGCAAAAGTTATTTCCTTATATTCGAATTTTGATTCTAATTCCTATATAAATAATAAAAGATTTATAGATAGATTAAAAAATAATGAATTTAATGCTTATAATATAGCATATATGGATTCTTTACAAATATATCCCGAAAAATGGAAACATATTTATGATGAAAAAGAAAAACGTGAAAAATATTTATATGAAATTGATAAAGGTATGATTATTCCTGGAACATTTATTTGTGGAAGATGTAAATCAGATGAAACTACATACTATCAATTACAAACCAGAGGTGCGGATGAAGCAACAACAACATTTGTAACATGTTTAAATTGTGGTAATAGATGGAAATGTTAATAACACCAATTAATTAATTATCAAATCTTCCAAACGCCAATCTTCATAACGATTATTGGGTAAATATCTTCTAATTAAAAGAGGTATTTTTTTTTCTTTTAGTTCTAGTTCAGCTATGTCTAATGTATTTGTAACATAATCAGGAACTTTAACAAGAGCTTGTGATCCATTCGCTATCATTTGAGCTCTAATGCCTAATAATTTTGTTTTTTCATATTTAGTTAAATATGGTTTTGTTTTTTTATTTGTACGATAATATTTTTCATATGTAGTACTTGATGGGATAATTTCATATTTAGTATTACCTATTTTAGATACAATAATTGAATTACTATCATCGTCAAATGTATTTTCGCTAATTGCCGATAATGTACTTATTTCAGTTGAAGTTTCCATATATATAAATTAATATATTTTAATTTAAAAAAAATAAAAATATATTAATATCAAATTTATTTATTAATTATTCAGTTTTCCATGTTGTTCTACATGTACTGCACATATATAGAAATTTTAAATTTTTATTATCATATTTCATAAATATAATTTCTCTATCTGGTTTTTGATATTTTTTAACATTAATTTTAGTTTCACTTATTTCTATATGGTTTTTTATACTTAATTTGTTAAAATCTTCTTCTAAATCAAAAGTTATTAATAATTCATCAGTATTTACATCGATTAGTGTATATTTATCTTGTGTAATATTGAATGGCTCTGAACTTAAAAAATCGAATAAAATTGATTTTTCAGAATTTATTATTCCTATATTCGATAAATAAATTGTTTTACCAATATCAATATCGTTTAAATTAGTTAAACATTTAAGATTAACACATTCTATATTATTAACTCTTGGCAATGTTGGGTCATGAAGAGTATATTTATTTGTAAGTGTTTTTAATGCTATAAATTTATTACTATAATCTTTAGAATATACACACACACTTTCTTTATCATCAAAATAATCGCTACCAAACCATTCGCAATTTTTACAATAGTGTTGTAATGTCTTTAACTCGGTTAATCGAGTGTAAAGCATAAATTGACATTTAGGGCAAAAATTCATTGTAATATATTATATTAAGTAAATAAATTTTAAATAAACATCAAATTTATTTTAATTTTATTGAATCATATACTCCATTATATTTTAATGGCAATTTATTAATTAAATAATATAAATTACCATCTTTATCAGTAAATATTTTATATTTTAATTTATCATTAGCATTTAGATTTGAATTTAAAAGATTTGAATTTAGAAGATTTGAATTTAGACTTGAATTTAGATTATAATATTTATTTTTATAATTATCTATACAAATTTTTATATTTTTATTTATACGTTTTGGTAAATATAGTTCAATTAATTTTTTTTTATCTAAATTATATTTTTCAGCAATATTATCTAATAATATTTTTATATTATATCTAATTTGTAATAAAATAAATTTCATTATTATACTATTAGTAGTTAAATTTTAAGTATAAAATTTTATATTTAAAATTTTTTCCATCTTTTTTGACCAGATTTGGTTTCATAAACTATCCAAATATCTTTTTTCCCATTTTCTGATTTTTTTTTAAACCCCAAATTATATATTTTAGCTGGTTCATTTGGTGACATTCTTTTATATTTTTTTGATTTATTAATAATTTTAGTTTTAATCGGTTTTTCAATAGTTTTAGATTCAATATTTTTAGATTCATCTATGTTATTTATTACTGTTGTATTAACATTTGTTGTATTATTTACACTTGTATTAACAACCATTGAATTATCTATATTGGTATTATCTATATTGGTATTATCTATATTGGTATTATCTATATTGGTATTATCTATATTGGTATTATCTATATTGGTATTATCTATATTGGTATCTTTAGTATGTGTTTCTATTAAATTATATTTATTTAATAGATATTTATATTTATTTTCAAAATCTTTTTTTAGAGTAATGGTATCTATAATAACATTCATTCCATAAATAGGTGATTTTATAATTTTTCCATGTAGAGGTTTCATAATTTCAATAATCTCCATATAACCTTTATATAATTCTAAAAAATGTTTTTCCATTAATGGAATAAATTCATCAAATCCTAATGGTGGATTTATCATCATGTTTAAACACGCGACTTGTAAAGTTCTATATCTAATAATATCAAAATAGTTTTCTGCCCTATGATCTATACATTTTTCCCAAGATGGTTCTTGAGTAATAGGATTTCTTATATATAAACTTTTTATAGTTTTTGCGACTGTACCCAAATTCTGACAGCTGGTCCATGGTGGTCCAGCCCATGTTCCTAAAATAGATATGCAACATTTACCATTTATATAAAAATTTGGATGAAATCGTGTGTTTTCTCCTTGAGTTTTAGATTTAATAATAGGGGGGAAAAATGGATATTGGTCTGGAAAACATCCTTTAAACATAAAAAATCCGCCATAATATGGATTATCAATATCTCTCGACCCAATCATTAATATCATAAATTTATTATCTAATTTTTTATTATTAATATTAAAAAATATATCACACTCATCATAATCTTTTTTATCTCTTTTAATAAGATTTCTATCAGCTAAAACTCTTATTCTAGCTATGTTACTCAATTTATTGTTAAATGTTGAATTTTTTTTATACATTTTATATTTTTATATTTTTATATTTTTATATTTTTATATGTTTATATCAAATTTATTGAATATTTTTTATATCAAATTAATTATAATAGAAGACGTTTATTATTTAATGAAATTATTTTATCGTTAATTTTTTTTATTAATTTTTTTTCATTTTTATTTAAATTATTTATATTTTCTATTATATCTAACCAATTTCTTGTATTATTTCTAAATAATGTATTTAAATTATTAATTAAATTATTATAGGTTTCTTGTTTGCCATTTTTCATACCTAATAAATAATTTAGGTTAGAATAATAATCATTTTCGCCCATATTAATAGTTCCTATATTTACATTTTCATTTTGACCAAGATATTTAATAGATTTACAGCTACCATTTAATGACGCCAAATTATCACAATATATACATTCTACGTCAATATTTACAGAACCACATATTAATAAAGCATTAACGTTATCTCCTATATAATTAGTAATTGATAAATTATGATTAGGATAATTTTCAGTATCATGTATAAATTTATAATCAACTTTTCTAGATTCATCACAGTCACAATTAGCTCCATTATTATATATATTTTTCATTTCCAAATTATTTATTTTACATCCATTTATTCCTGATAAAAAACATAAAATATTACCTTTCATTATATGCGCCATTTGATCTCTTAAATTAACATATTTTAAATTATTAGTATTAATAATTAGTTCTAGGCTATTTTCAGTTTCAGCCCAATCTGTAATTACATAATTAGGTATTCGTAATGATCTTGTCCCTAATTCAGATTTAGTAATAATATTATTATTAACATATTTTGCTAACATTAATGTAGCGTTGGTAGCAATATTACCTTTATATTTTAATTCATCGTCTGTAATTTCAAGTATTGGTAATACATTTCCAACTGCGCCAACAAATAAACCCTCTGAATCACATAATGTTGGCACTTCTCTTGGAAAAGCATCAATATTTTCAATTTTTATATTATGAATAACAATATTACAATTACCTTTTGTTTTATCTATAGCTGAACTTGTTGTATTAATAAAATCATTTACAACTACTCCCATTTGATTAAAAACAAATGCATAAATATTTCCTTCAGGTAAAAGACTTTGATTTTTAAAAATATTTGATGTTATTTCATTTTTATTTATAGTTGGTAAATAAACAGTTTCAATCATTTCTTTTTGTAATTCACATACAATTTGTGTAATAGTTTTTACATTATTTCCATTAATATTTATACTTTGATTGCTATCCTTTACAAGACAATTGAGCAACATTTTTCTAGTATATAATGCGTTTGAATATAAAAAATTTATTGGAACATTTTTAAGAGAATTAGTTATATGTATATTTCTTGTAATTACATTTTCACTACCATTTAAAGCTATAGCTCCTACCTCATAATCTTTAATTATTAAATTTTCAATTAATACATTTTTATTACCATTACCATGTATAGCATGATGTGAAGATTTACCAATTGTTCCATTATGAATATAGATATTTTTTGGAAATGTTATATCTCCAAAATCAGCTGGACCTTGTGGTTTTATAAATGGCGAAGCATTTAATTCTATTGTAGAAAAAAATCGTTGTTGAACATGATGTATATCTGACTGTTGTATTAAATGACCATTTAAATCGATTTCAACATTATCACTTTCTATTGTAATAGCTGCAAAAAATCCAAATTTATATGGTATTGGTGGATATTCATTATTAAATTGACTTTCAGTTGGTTGAAAGTTATCTAATACATTTTGTAAATCATCACAATTATTAGATGTAAATAAATTTGAATTTGGAGAAAAAGTTATATCTTCATTTATTTTATAAATACCTGGATTTTTAATTCTATATGTTCCATTGTCAAAATCGGCTTGATTAAGATTAATAATCTCTAAACTATCATTATTAGATTTAATGGTTTGTAATGACAATAAATTTTCAGAATTATATAAATTTTTAAAATTAGAAATCAAATCTGACATATTATATTATATAAAAATATTATTAAAATAATAAAATAATATAAAATTTAAAATAACTATATAAAAATAAAATCGTTTATTAATTTAATGCTATCACAAATTTATAACGCATATTATATGACGCGGATGCTTAAAGATAAAGCTAAAATGAGTATTGTTGATTATTATAATGGAAAATATTCTAAAGTACAACGAATGAATAATATTAAAACTACAATAATTGGAAATTTATATAATTTAACTATAGAACCAACTCATATAATTGATAATATATATTTAGGTAACGCATATAATGCATCTAATTATAATAATTTAAAAAAACTTAACATAGGTTTAGTAATAAATATAACAAATGAAATTCCTAACTATTATGAAAATGATTTTAAATATTTGAATATCAAAATTGATGATAAAAATGGATGTGATATTCTTCAACATTTTTCTACATTTTTAGACACCATTAATAATTTTAAAAAAAATAATATAAATAATAAAAATATATTAATTCATTGTTTTATGGGTTCTAGTAGATCCGCAACATTATCATGTATATATATTTTAAATAAATATAATAAAACAGTTGAACAATCTATCAAGTTTATTAAAAATAAACGTCCTGTTGTAAATATTAATATTTCATTTATAAATGATATTAAAATATGGTATAATACTCGTCATAATGGCGGTGTGATTCCACTTTGCGATTATGTCGAAAAACCCAAACAACTTGCACCATTATCCAAGATAACACTAATGTACGAGGAGCCTATAGTGCCAAGTTGTAGTAAAAATAAAAATATTATCAATAAAGCTATACTTTAAATAATTTAAATTATATTCAATTATATTTATAAAAAAATTTGAATTAAATAACTTAAAATTAAATTGTATGTAAAATATAGCAATGCCAAGACAAAAAATATCATTCAATAACAATTATTCTGACCTGGATAAATTTTTAAAACAACATAAATCAGCTGTTCCTAATGGTACTTATACCCATACAAGTATTTCAAATCCTCGTGGTAGTTATTTTATAGATGTAAAAGACCAAAAAGAATTTTTCAAAAAATATTATAATCATATATTTGAGAAAAAATTACCAGCACATTTAACAGAGGGTATTAAAGATTGTCAAATTACACCCGTTAAAATTGATATAGATTTCAGAAGTTGGCAACATGTAGAAGATGGTAATAATCCTAAAAGATTGTATGAATTTAAAGATATAATTAAAATTTGTCAAAGATATATGGATTCAATCGAAGAATGGCTTGTTTCTCCAGATGATTGTGAAAGAGAATGTTTTATTCTTGAAAAGCCTAAAGCATCATTTGATAAAAAAAATGGTGTTCCAAAAACAAATGAAAAAGGTGAAAAAAGAATAAAAGATGGAGTGCATATAATGTTTCCATATATATGTACAAAAACATTTTTACAATTACAATTTAGAGAATATGTATTTAAAAATTGTGATGATATATTAGGTAAATATAAATTTGATAATTCCTATGCTGATATCTTTGATAGAGCTGTTATTGATAGAAATAATTGGCAAATGTATGGATCTTCCAAAAATAAAGATTCAGATACATATAGAGTAACTAAAATATTTGAAATATATTCCGATAAATACAAAGAAATCGATTTGAAAAAATATTCTAATATGCAACTTGTAGAGCTATTATCTGTTAGAAATAAAGATTTAGAATCGCTAGTAAAATATGAAAAGAAAAATACAATTGAAGAATTAGAAGAAAAACAAGAAATTATTAAAAAAAGAAAAAAACTTTATAAAACTAAAGGTAAATCTAAAAAATGTAAATTACCAAAAGATGAATTACGTCTTATAAGAGGAACTTATGATAAAGATGGAAATAAAATCAAACCCGGATATATTGATTGTTTGAGTATCGAGAGGGCAAAAACATATGATAAATGGATGGAAGTTGGATGGGCACTTCACAATATTGATAATGTAACTGGAATTCATTCTTCTAAAACTGGAGGAAAATGTGTATTATTAACTGAATGGATTAAATGGAGTACACAATCAGGGACCGAGTATGAAGATATGGATGAAGATATATATGAAAAAGAATGGAATGAAATGCGCAATTATGGTCTCGGTATAGGTAGTCTTAAAATTTGGGCAAGAGAAGATTCTAAAAAACTACATGATAAAATGGTAGAAGAAGGTAAAATTAAAGAGTCGGAACATACTTTATATGAAAAGGTTTTAGGAAATGATCTATATTCATGGCTAATACAAGCGTGTAATGGTAAAAAAGGTGGAACAAGCTATGATGTCGCAAAAGTAATGTATCAAATGTATAAAGATGATTTTAAATGTATATCTGTCGGGGACACAGTATGGTATTACTACGATTCCACTATACATAGATGGGTTGAAGATGATAAAGGTGTTGAATTAAGAAAAAAAATATCTACAGAACTTTGGAAAAAATTTAACAATCTTGGATTGCATTTTGGTTCAAAAGTAGAAGTTCCGGGGGATGATTGGGAAGTAAAAAGAGACCAAGTTTATAAAACTTCATCGAGATTGAAGGAAACTAGTTTTAAAAAAAATTTAATGGTAGAATGTGCTGAATTATTTCATGATAAATCTCGTAAATTCTATAACAATCTTGATAGTAATTTGAATTTATTAGGTTTTAATAATGGTATTTATGATCTTGTAAATGAAGAATTTCGAAATGGAAGACCTGAAGATTTGATTTCCATGAGTACTAATATTGACTATATACCATATGACCCAAATTTAAAAGAAGTAAAAGAAATTTATAAATTTCTAAATGAAATTTTGACTAATAAAAATGTTAGAGATTATGTTATTCAACTCATGGGAACATTTTTAAGTGGTTCAACTAAAAATGAAAAATTTCATGTTTGGTCTGGTTCTGGTGGTAATGGTAAGTCGAAACTTATTGAATTACTTGAACGTGCTATTGGAGATTACGCTGGTAAAATGAATATTTCTAATCTAACATCTAAACGTACTGGTGGCGGAAGTGCTAATCCAGAAATGGCAAGAACAAAAGGTAAAAGATTTGTTAATTTACAAGAACCAGATGAACATTGTAAGCTTAATGTTGGTTTAATGAAAGAATTAACTGGTGGTGATAAAATTATAGCAAGAGCATTATATAAAGAACCTGTTGAATTTAAACCGCAATTTAAAATGGTTCTTACATGTAATGATAAGCCTGAATTACCACCAGACGATGAAGGAACCTGGAGGAGAATTGTATTAGTTGAATATAGATCCAAATTTAAACATGAACCAAAAGGTTATTATGATAATGAAGATAATTGGGTACCTGAAAGTAAAGATAATCCTGAATTTCCAATTGATGAAAGTCTAAATGAACGATTTGAAGAATGGGCTGAGCCATTTATGTCTATATTAATTAATTCCTTTATGACCAATAAAAATAAAGATCTTAGAGAACCGAAAGAAGTACAAGAATATACTAATAAATATAGGGAACAAAACGATCATTTCAAAGAATTTCTTAATGATAAAATTATACATGATTCTAAAAATAATAATGTTATTAAAATTTCAACATTATATATCGAATATAAAGAATGGTATAAAGATAATCATGGTTCTACACATGGACAAAAAAAATTAAAAGAATTAAAGACCTTTATGGATAAAGAATTTGGCGAATATTGGGACAAAGGAAAACCTTATAGTTCCGTTGGATACAAAGGATTAACTATAATTAATTCTGATGAATATTTACAAACACCTTCTAATATAGATTTTATTGATGACCCAACTGATGAATTAGAATAAATTTAAAACCAATAGTCTTTATTAATAAATTATTTTATTTATAAACAATTATTCCAATATAATTACTACCAGATTCCAATAAAATGTTTTAATACATATTTATTTTTTATTTTTTATTTTTAATTTATAAATTATTATTTTTTAATTTATAAATTATTATTTTTTAATCATTATGGATATTAATGACCATAATCACAGTTCTAAATATCATCGTGTTTTGCTCCGAATATACAACATAATATTAACATTAACATGAACCATACATTGACGAATGAATACACATTAACTTTTTAGTTAAAAGATATATTTTTTTTAAATTTATAAATTAATACAGCAATAAGTATTATTGATAATATAAAAAGGGACATTTTTAAAACATTATTTATTTTTAATTTTATTTTATCATATTTTATATCATATAAATTTAACCTATTGTTTATCATTAATTTGTTATTATATTCTTCTAATTTTTCTTTATTATTTACTATATTTTTTTTATGATTATTTAATATTGTATTTTGGTTTTTCAGTGTTTCTTGTTGATTTTCAATTAAATTTAATCTATCTATATATTTTCCTTCTAACTCATCAAATAATTCTTTGTTTTTTTCTAAATTTAATGTATTTAATTTATTTTCAATTTTAGCACTTCTAATATTCCATTCTTTATTCATTCTATCTGAACCATTTGGTAAAGATATTTCTGCTAGATCTATATGATTTGATTTTACCATATTATTATATATAATATATTTATATAAAATAATATTATTTATCTATTTAGCTATTATTTATCTTTATGATTATTTTGTATTTTGTCTATTATAAAATATCCACAATACTATTAAAAGAAACACTATCGTTAATATAATAATTATATATGGTGAAATAGTATTGTTTTTTAAAAACAATATAAATAAAGAAACCAATAATAAATATACAAATATGGATTTTAATAAAAAAATATTATTATTTCTATTATACGTTTTACCAATTGATATTTTTATTTGATCTTTTAAATTTAAAACAATATTTTTTATATTATTTTTTCTAGATATATTTTTACCATTAATATTATCTTTTAAATTAGTCATTAATATATAATATATTAAGAAAATTTAAAAATTAACTTTTAGTTAGAAAATATCCTATAACTGCAATAAGAATTATATTTAATATTATTAAAAAATACATATTATTTTTTCTAGATATATTTCGTTCTTTTCCAGTAAGTACTTGTCTTTCTTTTGAAACGTATTCATCTGAATGTTTATTAATTAAATTTGATAAATTATCTATTTTTTTATGTTCTTCAAATATATTATTATTTTTTATTTCAATTTCGGCTTCCTGTGTTCCAATCAACGATTGTGTATGATTTATATTTGCCTTAATGTCTGTTAATATTTTAGTTAATCTCGAGTTTATAATACTTATTTTTGGTCTCCATTCTATTTCTGCATTTTTTTTTTCTAATTCGGAATTTGCACCTGTTGAATATTTAAATCTTAAATATGTAGCATATGAATTATAATAATTATCTAATTCTTTAGAATATAATTCTTTTAATTTAAATATATTACATTTTCTTTGACAAATATAATCATTTTTATCTTTGCAATTATTTTTAACAAAATTCATTCCACAACTCATATTAATATATATTATATTTAGATATTTTGTTAAATATAAAAAAATATAAAAACTTAATGATATTAGTATATATTATTTAACATATCTATAGTATGCATAAGTAATAGATGTTTTACTATATCTAATCATTTTTATAACTGAACCTGAATTATAATTATAATATTTTACAATAGGGTCATCTTTTGTAAAATGTGGAAGTTGCTGTAATGATTTTAAAGTATATTTATCCATAAGAGCATCTGTTTCTACTTTACTACAAAGGGTAAATTTTGGTTGAATTTTATGCTTTGTAATATTAAATTGTAAATCATTTATCCAGAAAAATTCACAAATTGAAAATTGTTGTTCTTTTGAAATCTTTTTTATACTATTATTTGGATTAATCTTTAACACAAATATTAATTCAGAATCTTCTGAATTTAAATAATTTTTTATTATTTGTTTGGCATTTTCTCTTACTACCGTTGGTCTAATTCTTTGAATTTGGATAAATTTAACATATACTTTCTTTTTTGGAAATGTTTTATGGTTACAAATGATATCACAATTTTTATTATTAAACAAATATCTAAATGTTTCTATGTCAATATTTAAATATTCTTTTGGAATATCATAACCTCTATCATTAATCATTTCTAAAATTGTTTTTCTAGCATTAAAAGTTAAAATAATATCATCCATTGTTATTTTCTAAATTTATAAATTTTTAAATAAATATAAATTATATCAAATTTATTTAAAAAATTTAATTATTTACTATAATTTTAATTATTTACTATAATTTTAATTATATATTCTATTATTTCACATTATACTATTTCACATTATACTATTTCACATTATACTATTTTACATTATACTATTTCACATTATACTATTTTACATTATACTATTTTACATTATACTATTTTACATTGTACTATTTCACAAAATTATTTATGAATTATAATATATTTAAATGAATAATTTTTTTATCATTAGCTTCTTTTTTATTAGCTTCTTGTTTATTACCGCCTTTTTTTATGGGGTCATTACCAAGCGATATACCCTTTAATTTTTCATCATCATCTAAGTCTGATGTAACTGGACTTGATGTTGGACTTATTGGTGTTGGACTTGGCGTTGGACTTGGCGTTGGATTTGGCGATAATACATCGCCTGACATTGTGCTTAAATTTAATGAAGCAGGTACTTC
>Ga0209425_10003311_pt1 | contig 17190 bp, 14 predicted proteins | sample COG_05_FD_184749 | JGI IMG/M metagenome (GOLD analysis project Ga0209425, IMG submission 184749) | Pelagic Microbial community sample from North Sea - COGITO 998_met_05 (SPAdes) (version 2) | ecosystem: Environmental > Aquatic > Marine > Neritic zone/Coastal water | place: Helgoland, sampling...
GATCTGAATTCTGAAGAGTAATTATTGCGTTTTTGATTGGACATAATTTTTATTAATAATTGTTAAAAATCTGTCCGGAGAAGTGTAGCCACATCAGTAATTCCTGATAATAATTTAACTATAAAACCACAAATATAACTTCTTCAGCCTAAGAAAAATTACTATAAATGTAAAAAATATATCAGAAGTCTTTTCACTGACTAGTGATGTAATAATTATTTATAAAGAGGGTCGTTTAAATATGTTTATGCATATTTTTTATATAGAATTAATACCAACATATTATGTAGATTATTCAAAAACTATAAACGCACATGACTACATGAATCACTATAAATGTGCCACAAAGTTGGAAGATTTTTATATGCATGATGGGTCAGGCGGAGCATTTTTTCCTATGTACAAAGAAAGTGTGCAAGATTTATATGATGATTTTTACCCCTCTTATATCTAAAAATTGATAAATAAGGGTGAATTATGGAACCGATGATATTGAGCTGATTCTTAAATACGCAAAAAAAAGAATTATCTAGATTTGGTACAAAAAAACACCGGGAACTACCACTATGCAAAGCCTACATAGAGACCTATTCACCAACAAGTAGCTATTTTATTAAGCCTCATTCCCGGATTTTATAAAAAAATATTAATAATCAATACCTAATAAATCAAGAATAAATTTATATTGTTAAGATAAAAATATTATATTATTTTCAGTTTGATAATTGAAAATTAATGTTATTTTTCGTAATTATCTTTTACAAATTGATTCAACAAAGCAACTCCAAACCCAGAAGCCCCTTTAATTGATGTTGGATCACCCTTACCTTTCCAAGCAACTCCAGCAATGTCTAAATGAGCCCATTTTGTCTTACCAACAAATCTCTTTAAAAATTGTGCAGCTGTTGTGCTGCCAGCACCCCTTCCAGAACCGACATTTTTCATATCAGCAATATCAGAATTAATCATATTATCATATTTCTCTCCAATCGGCATTTGCCATAATTTATCACCCGATTTTTCTCCTGCTGCAATGAGATCTTGAGCAAACTTGTCGTCATTAGCAAATAAACCGCCATAAATATCAGCCAAACAAACAATTATTGCACCGGTTAAGGTAGCTAGATCAATAATAAATTCTGGCTTAAATTCCTTATTAGTATAATATAAGGCATCTGCCAACACTAACCTACCTTCAGCATCCGTATTAATAATTTCAATTGTCTGTCCAGACATGGAAGTAACCACATCTCCTGGTTTTTGAGCAGTACTGGAAGGCATATTTTCAACCAAACCAACAACACCAACAGCGTTTACCTTAGCCTTTCTTTGGGCTAAAAGTTTTAACAAAGCAACGACAACGGCAGATCCACCCATGTCAGTCTTCATATCTTCCATATTATTAGCTGGCTTGATTGAAATACCTCCAGTATCGAAAGTTACACCCTTACCAACAAAAGCAAGTGGCTTTGAATTATCTCCTGCACCATCCCATCTCAGAACCACCAACCTTGATCCATAAGCGCTACCTTGACCAACACCTAAAAGTGCTCCCATACCTAGCTTTTTCATATCCTCCTCTCCAAGAACTTCAATCTTTAAACCATATTTAGTTAATTCCTGACAAATTTTAGTATAGGTTTCTGGATTTAACTCATTTGATGGCTCAGAAACTAAATCTCTAGCAAAAAAGATATTTTCTGCAATTAACTCAAATGATTTAAAAGAATTTTCAGACTTCTTTTTATCATTAACAACAATATTTATATTCTTAGCTACAGAATTTTTTGACTCTTTTTTATTAACGAAATACTTGTTAAATCTGTAACTCTTTAGAGTAATACCAAAAGCAATATTTGACACAATATTGTCATCACTTTCTAAATTATCTGCAAAATTATAATCAAAATCATTAGAAATAATTAATGTAGAAGATTTTATTTTAGCCGAATTAGCATAATTTGATATTAAGCCTCCTATCTCCCTTGAGACATCATCATTAATATTAGATTTTTTACCAAGACCAATTAAAATAATATTTTTTTCCTGATGACTTAAGCGACAAACTTCACCTTTTTTACCAGAAAAATTATAATTTTCTTTTGCTTTTTTGATTAAATCGCTCTTAGATTGATTTACGTCTTCAATTTTTTGACAAATAATAATATCATTATCTAAAACTTGATTAAAATCCATTACTTCTTGAAAATTAATTTTCATAATATTTTTTATTAAAGTATATTAGTTAGCTTCAGACATTAATACTAAAGCTTAGGAACTGTAAAAAAAATAATTTGAACATTATTACAATATCTATTCTTTTAGAGTTTGTTTTTAATCGCCATCGTAGCCAGCTACTTTAAGATCAAAAAAAATAATAAAAGGAGAAAGATAAAAATAATGTTCAAGTTATTTTTACACAGTTTTCTACCTATTATTTAAATCTAAATAAATTACAGTTGCAACTCATAAATATAAAATTCTTATTAATAATACTCACTTCATTTTTTTTAACTGGTAACTCCTACGCCGGAAAATACTCCTTCCTAAGTAGTTCTGATTTCTTCTTGTTGGCTGATAGGGATAGTGGTGAAATCTTAATTAGTAAAAATAAAGATGACAGAATTGAGCCATCTTCTATGACTAAGTTAATGACAGCCTACGTTATCTTTGACGAACTAAAAAAAGGTAATATCAATCTCAACGAAGAATGTCAAATAAGTGTAGACGCCTGGCGTAAAAAGGGCTCGACCATGTTCTTAAATATAGGCGACATAGTTACTATTGAAAAATTAATCTATGGTTTAATTGTACTTTCCGGTAATGACGCCTCAATCGCCCTTGCCGAAGCAACATCTAAAACCGAAGAGAATTTTGTAAAATTAATGAACCAAACTGCCGTCAAAATTGGCTTATCTAATAGTAACTTTAAAAATCCGCACGGTTTAAATGAAGAAGGTCACTACACAACTCTGCATGATTTATTTATTTTAACCAAAAGAATTTGGCTAGATTTTCCAGAATTCATGTCAATTTTTTCTACAAAAAGTTACAGTTATGGCAACATTATGCAAAAAAATCGCAATCCATTAATTGCCGACAATTATGATGGTGTTATTGGCATGAAAACTGGCTATACAGATGGTGGTGGCTATGGTGTTGTTGGTGCCGCTTCCAGAGGTAATAGAAGGTTAATTGCAATTACCAATGGCAACCAAAGCAAACAAAAAAGATCAAAAATTATTAAAAGCATACTGGATTACGGTTTTGATAGGTTTAAAAAAGTAACTATTTTTAACAAAGATACTATAGTTAGCAGTGTTGATGTTAGGTTTGGCGACAAAGATAAAGTTAATTTAGTAACAAAAGAAGAGATATCAATTACTATACCAAAATATCACAAAATTGATGATATAGAAATTTTTATAAAATACAAAAATCCAGTCATTCCAGTAATAATTAGTGGTGAAAAAATAGGAGAACTAACAATAAAATTTTCTGATAAGGAGGTTTCCAGAACTTCTCTTTTTTCCAATGAAGATATCGGTAAGATTAGTGATTTCTCAAAATTCATAGAGACCTTATCCTACAAAACAAAGCATTGGTTACGTTATTTTACAGCAAACAACAATAACTCCCATTTATAATGTATTAATAAATGGGAATGGGTATAATTTATTGTTTCTGAAGTTGAATTATTTAAATGCATTCTTATAATAAACTCTTATTGCTCCCGTAGCTCAGGGGATAGAGCATTGGTTTCCTAAACCATGTGCGCAGGTTCGAATCCTGCCGGGAGCAAAGAATAGCCATAGGAGGTTAATTTTTCTAATATTTTAAACAACCTAATGACCAATAAAAAATTAGATAAAATTCATCATTTAGCAATCACAGTTAACAACATTACCGACGGCGTTAAATATTACACAGAAAATTTTCAAATAGAAGTCCTTCATCAGGATGAAACATGGGGATTTTTACAGTTCGGCAATATCAAATTAGCTCTTGTTTTACCAGGAAAACATCCACCACATATTGCCTTCTTAAAAGATGATGCTGAAAAATATGGACCATTAAAATTGCATCGCGACGGCACTTCTTCAATCTATTTACAAGATCCTTTTGATAATTATATTGAATATCTTAAAGATCCTAACGAATCTGAATTTAAACAATAATGATAGAAGCTTTTTTTAAAAGTAAAAAATGGGCTTTGTGGGCCTATGGCGGAGGGTTTCTGCTAATCGCTTCTCTTTGGATGCAAGTTCAAATGACCGTTGCTATCAATAGTTGGTATAAGGATTTTTATGATCTATTGCAAAATGCCAAAGATTATTATCCCAACCCTTCAGAAGGAATATCAAAATTATATGATTACTTAATATCCACGAATTATATCAATACTGGATTTAAGGGCGATCCTAGTTTTTTAGTTATAACCCTTCCCTACGTTGTTCTTGCGGTTTTTACTGCTTGGTTTACTAGAATGTACGCCCTTCGCTGGAGAGAAGCTATTACTTTTAGTTACATTCCTAAATGGAAAAATCTAGAAAAAGATATTGAAGGCTCAAGTCAGAGAATCCAAGAAGATTGTGCTAGATGGGCTAAATTAATTGAATCCTTAGGATTACAAGTTATCAGAGCGATAATGACATTAATTGCTTTTTTACCTATTTTATGGACGTTAAGTAGCTCTGTTGAAGTGCCATTTTTAAAGGATATTAATGGAAGTTTAGTCTGGTGCGCTTTATCTGTCTCTGTTGGAGGTTTAATAATTTCTTGGTTTGTTGGTGGAAAATTACCAGGACTTGAATATAATAATCAAAAGGTTGAGGCGGCATTTCGTAAGGATTTAGTTTTGGCAGAGGATAATAAAAAAGAATATGCTAGAGAAGAAACTTTGTGGGAATTATTTTTAGGAATTAGATTTAACTATCGCAGGCTCTATATGCATTATGGTTATTTTGATTGTTGGATTTCTTTTTATGATCAATTTATGGTGGTAGTTCCTTATTTAATAATGGCTCCAGGGTTATTTACTGGCACAATTCAACTTGGTATTATGGTACAAGTTAGTAATGCTTTTGGCAAGGTTCATGGTGGCTTTGCTTTATTTTTACACAATTGGACAACAATTACTGAAATTAGAAGTATTTGGAAGAGGCTTCATGAATTTGAAAAAGCAATCAAAATTTAAGGAATAGCAGCCCAACAACATCAACGCTTATCTTTAGGTATTTTAGCCTAAGATTTATTAATTTTTTAAAATATGAGACAAAAACAAACTCACAAAAACTCAGCATCATCATTTTTAGAAATTCTACCATCCTTTGTCTTTATTGCCGTAAATTTTTTATCTAGCGACAATCAACCACTTCTTGCCGCAACTCAATATCTAATTATTTCAACAATTTTGGTTATTTTAGTCATATACCTAATGACAAAAAAGATTTCTAAGATGGCGCTGATATCTGGTGTTGTGTTGACAATATTTGGCGGATTAACAATTTTTTCTGGCGATGAATTATTTATAAAAATTAAACCGACAATTGTTAATGTTATTTTTGCCTTAATCTTGTTAATTGGTAATTTATTTGATAAAATATTACTTGCCAAATTATTTGGTAATAATATCAAAATGAACAACATTAATTATAAAAAATTAACCAATCGTTTCATTTTATTTTTTCTGTTTTTAGCTCTTTTAAACGAACTTATATGGCGCAACTTTTCTACCGATTTTTGGGTAGCTTTTAAAGTATTTGGTATGCTTAGCATTTCTGTTATCTTTACCATTTCTCAAGCACCTTTCATTATAAAAAATCAAATAGAGGATAAAAATACCAAATGACACCTTATACCAATCCCCACTTATAATGCGCTATATAGCAAAATATTTTAAAGTTAGGATTATTAAAAAACGACTTTCTCATATTAATGGGGTACGAGTCTTTTTGACAACTAGATCATACTACTACTTATACAATATCATAATGGTAATCGGTGCAAGATGTCATTAATCGTTAAAATTCTCCTACCATTGCCATTTAATGATGGCTTCATTTATTTTATTAAAAAAGAGAAAGACCCTAAAATTGGCAATATTTTTCAGGTTCCTTTTGGTAAAAAAAATATTTTTGGCATTATAACTGAGATTCTAGATGAGGTTCCTAAAAACATTAAAGAATCTAAAATAAAATTCGCTCAAGATAAATATCCCACATTTTCTATAGATCAAAAATTAATAGATTTTATTTTTTGGTCTGCAAATTACAACCTTGCAAAGGCGGGTCTTGTTGCAAAATTATCAATTGCAACTTTTCTTAAAAATTCCAATAAAAAATCAACAGAAATCACCTTTAAAGTTAATGAAAATCATAATTTTTGTGAAAAAATTACTGAAAAAAGACAAAAAATTCTGGATTTTATAGGAAAATCAAGAAAAAAATTAAAAAACATCAAGGACAACAAAGATTTTACTCTCTCCTTGATTAACCAAATGTCTAAAGATCACCTCTTGATTAAGGAAAAGCAGGAAATTTCTCGAAAAATTACTAAAATTTTTCAAAATATTGATAAAAAAACCTTTAAATTAAAAAATCTATCTCAAAAACAACAAGAAATTGCTAATAAATTACCTTTAGAAAATTTTCAAGTATCATTCTTAGATGGGGTTACCGGATCTGGTAAAACAGAAGTTTATTTTCACTTAATTGCTAAAATTTTAGAAAAAGAATCTGGACAAGTTTTATTTTTATTACCAGAGATAGTTTTAACCACACAATTAATTAGAAATTTTAGAGATAGATTTAACTTTGAGCCAGAAATTTGGCACTCAAAAATTACTAACTCAGGAAAAGAGAAAATTTTTCATAGCATAATCTCTGGAGATATCAGAGTTTTAATTGGAACCAGGTCAGCACTTTTTTTACCATTTAAAGATCTTAAGGCAATTATTATAGACGAAGAGCATGATGATTCTTTTAAGCAGGAAGATCAGATAAGTTACCATGGAAGGGATATGGCGATTGTTAGAGCAAAAATAGAAAATATTCCAATTTTATTAGGCTCTGCTACCCCATCCCTTGAGACCTATCGAAATGCAATTTCAGGCAAATACCGGCATTTTGTTTTAACAGAAAAATTCTCTCGAAATGATGATGTAAAAATTAAAATTATTGATTTAAAACAAGAAAATTTAGAAAAAAATCATTTTTTAAGTCAACAATTATTAGATCAAATTGCACTAAACTTACTAGATAGAAGACAATCTCTGCTTTTTTTAAACAAAAGAGGTTATGCTAGCGTAACCATTTGTAAAAAATGTGGCGATATAATTAATTGCCCAAACTGCTCAACCAACGCCACCTATCATCAGAAAATTAATAAATTAATTTGTCACTATTGTGGTTATAATGATTTTATCCCAAAAAAATGTCAAAAATGTGAAGAAAAAAATTCATTCCTACTTTCTGGAGTTGGAATTGAAAAAATAAAGGAGGAGATTAAAGAGAAGTTTCCAAAAGCTAGAATTGCATTAATGACAAGCGATGAAATTAAGGATTTAGATATTGCTAAAAAAATTATCGACAAGATTTTAAATGATGAGATTGACATAATTATTGGCACACAAATGATTGCCAAAGGTTATCACTTTCCAAAACTATCTTTGGTTGGGATTGTTGATGCCGATGCCAGTTTCTATAATAACTCGCTTCGAACCTCAGAAAAATCTTACCAACTTTTGACGCAAATTATTGGCAGAGCAGGTCGTGAAAAATATCAAGGTCAGGTTTTAATGCAAAGTTTTAATCCTAAAAATCCAATTTTTGAATATATTATTAATCAAGATCGCAATAAATTCTTGGACCAAGAGCTCGCTCAAAGAAAATTATTAAATTTACCACCTTTTGGCAAGATGGCTGAAATTATTGCCAATGATTTTGATCAAAAAATTACTATAGAAGTCTTAAGGGGGGTGTTAAAAAATAGTGTTTTTAATAAAAATGTTCAGATTTTAGGTCCAGCCCCAATGCCGGTGACCAAAATTAAAAATCGTTTTTATTATCGCTTAATTATTAATTCTAGTAAGGATTTCAATTTACAAAACTATATTACAAAAATTACCGCCAACCTAAAGTTAAATAATTCTACAAGATTAAAAATTATAATTGATTAAATATTCAGTATTATAGGTGGGAATTGGTATTATTACCTCGGAACATTAAGATAGATTAAACAAGAAAGAGTAGGTTTTATATTAGTCTAAAGTCTTTTACAATTTTATTAATAACAAAAAATGATTTATAGATGGGAGTTGTAATTATAGTTTCGATTCAAGAAGCCTCTGTTAGTTTTTCTAAAACTACATTATTTAAGGACCTTTCTTTTAATATTCACGAAGGAAATAAAATATGCATCATAGGAAAAAATGGAGCGGGAAAAACAACTTTAATGAATATGATAGTTGGTACTCAGATCTTTGATTCTGGTAAACGTATAGAATTGAGCGGCCTTACAATTGGCTATTTAACTCAAGATATTAAATTCTCCCCAGATCAAAAAGTGTATGATTATTTATTCTCTGGTTTAAAAGTAGAAAACCAAAACGAAGATTCATCCTACATGATTGACATGATTGCCCATCCTTTGCAATTGGATCTAGAAAATATTATGAAAAATTTATCCGGAGGGCAATTAAGAAGAGCCTCTTTGGCGAAAACATTAATTGAAAATCCCGATTTATTATTATTAGACGAACCTACCAATCATCTTGATTTCGAGTCAGTGCAATGGCTAGAAAATTATCTTCGTACTTACCGAGGAACTTTAGTTTGCATAAGTCATGACAGAACATTTCTTAAAAATATTTCGGATAAAGTATTTTGGCTAGATAGGGGTAAAATACGAATATGTCCAAAAGGTTACGGTCACTTTGAAGAGTGGTCTAATAAGCTTTTGGGTCAGGAAGCTCGTGAATTAAAAAATAGAGAAAAAATCTTAGGTCTTGAAGAGGATTGGGCAAATCGTGGTGTAAGAGCGAGGCGAAAAAGGAATGTAAGGCGCCTGGAAGAAATGAAGGCTGAGCGAGAGCTTTTAAAAAAAGACAAAAGTCTTTTTGAAAAGAATATCCAAAAAATGGAATTAGAGCCGATGAGTCCTACTCTGGGTTCAAAAGTAATTGCCGAATTTATAAAGGTAAGTAAAAAATTTACAGAAGGAGTTAGAAGTAAAACGATTTTGGATCAATTTAATATTCGTATTTTAAAAGGAGATAAAATTGGTGTTTTGGGTAATAATGGATCTGGCAAGACTAGTTTTTTAAAAATGTTAATAGGAGATCTGCAGATTGATTCTGGTAAAATAAAATTAGCCAAAAATATAGAAATTTCTTATTTTGATCAGACAAGATCTAATCTTAAAGAGAATGATAGTTTGTGGAAAAACCTATGTCCAAATGGAGATTATATTAATGTTATGGGTAAAACAAGACATGTGTGTGGTTATTTAAAAGATTTCTTATTTGACCCTAAAGATGCTACAAATGATGTTAACACTTTATCTGGTGGGCAAAAAAATAGATTACTACTGGCAAAAACACTGGCGAATCCAGGTAATTTATTAATTTTAGATGAACCTACCAACGATTTGGATATGGATACTTTAGATATGTTAGAAGATATATTGGCTAATTATAAAGGCACATTATTTGTCGTTAGTCATGATCGTGATTTTCTAGATCAAACGGTAAATAAAATTTTAGCATTCGAAGGGGATGGGGGAGTAGAGGTTCATATTGGTGGCTATAGTGACTATGAAAAAAATCGCAAAACATCTGATATAAAAATAGCAAAAAAACAAAAAGAAGATAGAGTAAAAATAAAGGAAGTAAAAAAACTTACTTATAAATTGCAATATGAATTAGATGGTTTGCCCAAAAAGGTTGAAAATTTAAATAAAGAATTATCGGAAATAAATAAGCAATTCGCAGATCCAAATTTTTTTTCTAATAGTGAATTAAGGGACGTATTATTACATAAATCTAGTAAGCTTTCGCAATTAGTATCAGATCTGGAAGATAGATGGCTTGAATTGGAATCAATGAGATAATTTTTTGTTCTGCAGGAGTTCCTTAAAAAAACCGTTAGATTCAAACTACTCAAGTCTCGCAGGAATATCTATCGCGAGCCTTCTTTTTATAAGATTTTGCAACTCTATCTAGACGATATTTCAAATTTACACGCTATATTTTTACCAAAGGAGTTTAATTTTTACCTCCAATCTTCTTAAAAATAGAATGGAATGTAGTTTTCTCTTTATTATTAAAATTAAAATATTTATTTTCATTAGTAACGCACATACTAACTCCCTTCGTGGTAATGTAATGACGTGAATTTTAGTTAACCTGAGAAAATATCTCATTTGGCAACGGTTTATGTTAATAATACCATAATATAAGGGAATTATGCTTCTAGATTTATTCAAAACAAAAAAAACAGCTAATAATAAACTTGCCACTGGTGATGGGATGTTTGGCATTAGTGATGATTTTATTAGGCAATTAAATTCTTCAGTTCCAATATCAATTATTGAGCCAAACTTAGTTTTTAAACAAGCAAGGGATTTTGTCAGTGAATTCCCTGGTGAAACTATGTACGCCATAAAATGCAATCCCGACAAAATATTTCTTAAATCTTTATATAAGGGTGGTGTTAAATCTTTTGACGCTGCTTCTTTGTATGAAATCAAATTAATTCGTAAATTATTACCTCAGGCTAATATATATTTTATGCACCCTGTTAAGTCGCCAGAAGCGATTTTTAAAGCATATCATTCTTATAATGTTAAATCTTTCGTATTAGACTGCCCAAACGAACTTCACAAGATTAAGCAAACACTGCCTGAAGCTAAAGATCTAGATCTTTTTGTGCGCATCGGAATTAGCATGTCTGGCGGTAATGTTGCTACAGATTTTTCAACAAAATTTGGTGCCAGATTTGATGAGGCAGTTTCATTACTAAAATCTTGTCGTCAACAATGCAAAACCTTAGGTATAAGCTTTCATGTAGGAACCCAATGCACAAACCCCAATGTTTATGGTACAGCTATAAAATATGCAGCAAGTATTATACAAGAAAGTAATATATCTATTGAGTCCCTAGATATTGGAGGTGGCTTTCCTGCTGATTTAGACGTAAATAAAACCTTACCGCCACTTAAGAATTATATGAATATTATTTCTGAGTCTCTAAATAGCGCTAAACTAGAAAAGGTAAAATTATTATGCGAAGCTGGGCGTGGGTTAGTTGCTAGTGGAGGGTCTTTAGTAGTTAGAGTTGAAGGAAAAAAGGGTGATAGGCTTTATATTAATGATGGTACTTATGGCGGCTTATTTGAGGCAGGAGGATCTATTGGACTACCATATCCAGCACGACTCATAAAGAAAGAAAAATGCAGAAACACTTCCAACAACACTACTTTAACTCCTTTTCGATTTGCAGGACCAACATGTGATTCTGTTGATATGATGAATGGTCCTTTTATGTTACCTAATGATATAAAAATTGGCGACTGGATTTCTCTTAACAACCTAGGAGCTTATAGCGAAGTTTCTCGCACTAATTTTAATGGTTTTGGTAGAGTTAAAAAAATTGTTATTAGAAGATAGATCTTGTAAACATTTAAAAAATAATAGATGCCAAACAATACCGCTAAATTTTATACCAATTCCCACCTTTAAAGCAGTTTTTTCGAAATATTTTTATTCATAAATTATTAAAAAATGCCCGCCCTATGTTAATAGGGTGTAAGGATTTTTGATGATTTAAGGATAAAAATATTTCGAAAAAATCTGTCTTAACTTGTATATTTTAAAGATGGGAATTGGTATCAGATCCCAATGAAACAAAGTCGTATAATTATTCGCAGCAGAAATCAAGAAAATTATTTTGCATTCAGCTTTACTTCTAGCAATTTTATTTTTAGATACCACGTAAGGAATTCTATATTTTTTTATATCTATTTAACATAATTGGATAGCCAAATAAATTATATTTCATTATAAGTTAAGGTGTTTAGTTTAGGTTTCTTTGGAAATCAATTTAATAAAATATGCGTATATGCGTATCTTTTAGGAACCTCTGATTTACCATTCTAAATTCTTTCAAACTTTCATTTTTCAGAAAAAATTTTTTTGATTTGACAAAAAATTGTCAGTTTCTAACAAAATTAACAATTTTTTGTCAAATTAAGGTATTTTTGTGGTTTTTTCTTGGGTTTTCTGTCCAATTTTGCCATTTTTGGCTAAATTGGACGGATTAATACCTTGTTATACTGGATTTAGCAGTATTTTTCTAACCATGAATATATTTGCAAGTCCTGCAAGAATTTGAATCTGGTTAGTATTTTTCATTAATCCTCTATATCTAGTTTTTCTGCAGTTCCATTGGCATTTGATGATTTGAAATGGATGTTCTACTTTTGATCTGACAGAGGAGAGTTGTTTATTTCGCTTCTTTTGTTTATTTGAGAGTTTTTTGTTAGATTTAGCTTTATTGGTTATTCCATAGAAGATGTTATTATTTCTACAGAATCTCTTTATTTCTTTATTATCATAGGCTTTATCTGCAAATATGTCAGTTTCGTCTCCATGGAAAAGTTCTTCTGTTTTTGTTGAGTCGTGATCTTTGGCTGTGGATGTATCAATTGAGTAAATGATTGACTTTCCTTTGGACTGAACTCCAATATGAGCTTTTATGACAAAATAATAATTTTCTCTTTTTTTGGTTGAGGACATTTCTGGATCTCTTTTCTTTTTCTTGTTCTTTGCGCTTGTTGGAGCAGAAATTAGGGCTGCATCTATGGCGGTTCCTTCTTTTATTAATAGATTTTTCTCTTTGAAATAATTATTTATCTTATTAAACAATATTGCTGACAATTGGTGTTTTTTAAGAGGGTGACGAAAATTGAGGATTGTTGTCTCATCAGGAATATTATCAATTCCAATGTCAACATTAAGAAATTTTTGAAAGCTTATTCTGTTATAGGTAGCATCTTCCATAGCTGGATCAGAAAGATTGAACCATTGATGCAGGCAGTGAATCTTAAATATTAATAATAAATCTGTAACTGGCCTTCCTCCATTATCGCTATTACCCTTGGGGTAATAAGGATCAATATTACTGAGTAATCTGATCAAGAAATTTCTCAGCTCTTAATTTCCTGCCAGAAATTGCCAAAGAAAAAAATGATAATTGAGTTGACATAATTTTTATATTTTATTAAAAAAACTAATTTTAAAACAAGTCATAAAGCTATATAAATACTAGCTTTATGATCTATTATTTCAAGAAATTTAACCCAAAAATATAAAATTATTTTAATGATAAATTGTGAGTAAATCTAGCTGAATTAAAATTTTATGATTTGTTGCGTTTAGTACTTGAATTTAGCGCCCATTATCATTTTTCTCACTATATGGACACCCCACATGCGTACATGGACCACCGCTACCAACACCTCTCCTTCTCCCCCCCCCGCTCAACGGCACTTCACTGACGACTATTTCACTGCCATTTCTTTTTTTTAGACCTTCAAGTAATTCACCTAATACCTTTTTTAGATTTTCGTCCAAAAAAAGTGGGTAGCGATCCTTTGGATATAGTGATTCATTTAGTAAGTTGATGCCACCTTCCCATTCCTTCAATAATACTGTCAAAACTTCTTTTCTATCAAATTCTTGATCGTAACTCATGGCAAGGAAGCAAACCTTTTCCCACTTAGGAAGTAAATTATTATAATTTTGCGGCATATCTTTGCTTCTTCTTTCAACACGCTCTTCTATCATGTCCACTATACTAATTACTACATCCTTAAGCTTACTTTCATCCCTTACACCGAGGTCTTCTTTGTTACCTAACATAGGTAACTTACATTCTTCTAACGCACGACATAATTCTTTAGATTGTTTAAATAATAATTCTTCTTCTCTCATTGTTATATTTTTTACATCAAAATCCATAAAGAAATCCATCTCTTTTTTTAATTATATCAAAATTTTGACACTGATTCAAGATAATTATTGGAGTTTGTCCCTTTGACATATGTAATAATTCATAATAGAAATAGAAAATTTACTTAATAATGTACCAAGAAGAATATTAGGATACAAAACTTCTAATCAAGTTTGGAATGAGAAGCTAAAATTAGCATCAAAATCAGGATTATTTCTGTTAGATTTGGAATATTTGCTATATCCTAAATGATGAGCCATCTCTCCTTTTAAAGCTCTTTGTATTAATGCTTTCTTCAATTGTTTCAGTAAGCCACTAGATCCGATTAATTATTCTGGATTTCGATGATTGTAATCTTTTAGGATTTCGTCTAGCAATTCTTCATTAAAATTAGAAGAATTATTATCTTAATTCTTACTTTTTGAGTTAAGTTTATTTCTTATTTGAGTCATAATTTATATATAAATGAATTCATAAAAATTGTCATTTATATATTTTTTATGCTAGAATCTAAAAAAAGTACTGGATAAATATATTATCAAGCAAGGGTTGCTTTAATTTTGTAGCTATAATTCTTATCATATCATTAATCCCATTTAGCAATAGGTGGTAGAGACATAAGTATTGCTTCTGGGTTGCCATTCGTCATTAGGCCAAATTTTGTTCCTCGATCATAAACCAAGTTAAATTCAGTGTATCTACCTCTTTTTCTCAGCTGAAATTCTCTTTGTTTTTCATTCCAACTTTCAAGCATATGTTTTTTAATTAGCTTTGGATAAACATTTAAAAAAGCCAAACCAACATCTTTAGTAAAATTAAAATCATTTTCAAAGTTATCAGTATTTAAGTAATCATAAAAAATCCCTCCAACTCCCCGAGATTCGTTTCTATGTTTTATAAAGAAATATTCATCACACTGTGCTTTAAATTTGGGGTAGTAAGATTTATCATATTTATCGCAAGCATCTTTAAATGATGTATGAAAATCTTTAGTATCTTGAGCAATTTCAAACATTGGGTTTAGGTCCGAGCCGCCACCAAACCAGTTTTTAGTGGTGCAAATAAAGCGCGTATTCATATGAACTGCTGGAACTAGCGGCGACGCCATATGTGCCACTAAAGAAATACCGTTTGCCCAGAATCTTGGATCTTCATTAGCGCCAGGAATCTGGTCTCTAAAATCTTCTCCAAATTCTCCAAATACAGTTGAAATATTTACCCCAACTTTTTCGAAAACATTTCCTTTCATTAATGATATTTCTCCACCACCACCACCATCTCTATCCCAGACTTTTCTTTTAAATTTGCCAGACTTTAAGTTCTTAACTGCAGCAAATTCATCTTCAATTTTTTCAAACTGCGTACATATTTTATCTCTCAATTCTCTAAACCAAGCAGAGGTTAATTGTTTTTTATTTTCAATGTTCATAGCAAAATTTTGCAATTGAGATTTAATTATTTTTATAAAAAACTTTTATAATATTATTATTGTTAACTTTTTTAATCAAAACTCCAATATTTGTCAAAGTAATTCCTATTTTATTTGGTAGTTTTTAAATTTTTCTATCATTTGTTTTTTTTAGCGGTAAGGATTAATTCATAATCATTGCCACCACAAATTATGTCCAGGACAGAGATATTTTTATGCCTTTTCAAATATTTAAGATATGATATGAAGTGGGTTTAATACCAATTCCCATCTTTAAAATATACAAGTTGAGACAGTTTGAACGATATTATTAAAAAAAACCTAATACGAATTATCTTGCTTTTCCATATTTATGGTACTAAGTTAGTACTATATAGTAATTTGAGTACAACAAGATGTTAATGCTACTAATATAGTACTATTTAAAAGGATTTTTATTCAAATGTAAATTAATTCAGAATAATCTGAGTAGCAAGTAAAAACAGTAATACCAAACATCAAATCAAAGGAGATATTATTATGACGATACAAAGCAAATCCAGTGAGTCTGGTAATAATAGCATAGCACACCTTGGGCAGATTATTGCGGTAGCAAGTGGTAAGGGCGGTGTAGGTAAAAGCACCGTCAGCACTAATCTGGCATTGTCTTTGGCGGCGAAAGGAGCGGCAGTTGGATTAGTGGATGCTGACCTTTATGGCCCCAGTGTTCCAGTAATGTTAGGAATAGAGACTGGTAAAGCTCTATCAAGGTCACCTTCAGGTAAAGTGACCCCTGCACAGGCGCATGGGATCAAAGTTATCTCGATGGGTATGCTTACCGACGACGACAAGCCTGCTATTCTGCGCGGCCCTATGGTATCTAAATATTTGCGAATGTTTATCCTTGATGTGGATTGGGGCGAGCTTGACTATTTGATCCTCGATTTACCACCCGGAACTGGTGACACACAACTAACGCTAGCGCAAAGCTTTCCGCTGACTGGCGCAGTTATCGTCAGTACGCCACAGGATGTTAGTCTAAAAATTGCCAGACGTGGCATTCGAATGATGGAGCAGGTCAAGGTTCCAATCCTTGGTATCATCGAGAACATGAGTGGTTTTACTTGCCCATCTTGTAACGAGATAACGCATATATTTCATCAAGGCGGCGGCGCAAAAATTGCAAATAGTATTGGTGCACCGTTTCTAGGGTCTATTCCTCTTGATCCAATGATCGTGGATTGCGGTGATCAGGGTATCCCCTTGGTAATTACTCATCCTGATGCACCTGCTGCGGCAGTCTACCGTGATATTGCTAAGACCCTTTCTAGGCGTGTGCATGCCGTCTCTAGAATTCCTACGCCCTTTGACTGGCATTGGGCCAATGACGCCAGCAAACCAAAGGCTTCCAAACACCCATCTAATGTAAACGGCATGGCAGAAGTTCTAATAGCGCTAGATCGTCATGATGACCACACTATGCTCCTACATTGGCAGGATGGTCACGACCAGCAAATGAACATGCGTGATTTACGACTGTCTTGCCGCTGTGCAGCCTGTGTCGATGAGATGAGTGGGCGACCGATTCTGGACCCAACAACTGTGCCACTAAATATAGTGCCAACTCGAATCTGGAGTCTTGGCAACTATGCTATTGGAGTCAGCTTCAGCGATGGTCACCAGTCAGGAATTTATACCTTTATTCATCTTCGGGGCATGGCAGACGCAAAGGTTGAAGATGTCTAATCTCACAATTCCACTTCATATCCG
>Ga0209425_10003313_pt1 | contig 17188 bp, 11 predicted proteins | sample COG_05_FD_184749 | JGI IMG/M metagenome (GOLD analysis project Ga0209425, IMG submission 184749) | Pelagic Microbial community sample from North Sea - COGITO 998_met_05 (SPAdes) (version 2) | ecosystem: Environmental > Aquatic > Marine > Neritic zone/Coastal water | place: Helgoland, sampling...
TCCCCCGCGCCCAACAGGCGCGGGAGGTGGGCTCGACCCCGCGAAGACTCCCCACGCGGGTCGTGTCGCGATATCCACCGCTAAACCCGGAGCGAATACTCCGCGCGGATCGGTCGGGGACCTTGTCGCTACTCTGGAGGAGACCAAGCAGCTCTTAGGTGACAGGGATGAACAATTGAGGAAGGCTAGAACGAGGGAGGCCGAGCTGATGACCGCGCTTGAGAGCGAGAGGCAGTGCGTGTTGCGTGCCGAGCGTAGGGTTGGTGTGTTAGAGAGAGCTTTGGGGGTTGCGGGTCCTCAGGGTGTGTTTCCGGTGCCGGCGGATGTCCACCAGGAGATTGACGAGATGGAATCGAGTGCGACGAACCTGGAGGCGTCGTTCGGCGCGTATCTGGACGAGAAGAGCGTGACGGAGCATGAGCACGGAGCTGGTACCGTGATGGATCCTATGGATATGGTGGCGAGGGCCGAGGCGGCGGTGCGGGGAGCGATTGAGGAGACTGCGAGGGCCGTCTGCGCAGAAACCAGCGCGAATGAGGCGGTCTGGTCCATGTCAGAGGCGGAGACGCAGGCTGCGCTGGCGGAGGCGCTTCGTGCTTCTCGTCGACGCGAGGATGAACTCGCTGCTAAGTTATCCGCGCTTGAACGCGATAGAGCCGTGAGGATGAGCGTGGGAAGTGGCAGGATCAGTGGCAGGATTAGTGGCAGGGGACCACCCGGCATCGGGGCATCGGCAGTTTCGGCCATCCTCGCCAAGGCCGCTTCGAAGAGGGAGGAGAAACTCGAGCGTAGCGATGGCGGATCCGGTGGATTCGCGCCGTCTCCAGGTCTGGTATCACTACTGAAGAAGGAGTCGTCCGGGCACCGGTCAGGCCTGAGGTCGCCAGCTAGTTTCGAGTAGCTCGTTGTAAAATCACTTCATCGCAAAAAGTCAGACAGTCCTGTCAGAACCCCTGGGCGCAGGCGGTTGGTGGCGGTAGGGGGGACTCATGTTCGCTAATCTGCTCAACGCGGTGAAAGATGGAGTGAAGCGTAAGGATAGGTTCACCCTGGATGAGCTCCGGCGGCTCAATGACGTCGTCGCGCGCACTACCGCGGTCACCACCGCGAACCGCGACGCGCTGGTGGAGACCTTCAGGGAGATTGCGGAGCTGATGATCTGGGGAGACCAGAACGAGCCCACGTTTTTCGACGCCTTCGTCGAGATGCGGACGTTGACGCACTTCTCCAGGTTCATAAACCAGCAGGCGCGGCATCGTGCGGGCCACAGGCAGGGCCAACCCGCCCGCGGAGGGTCTCATCTCACACTTCAACTTTTGCAGACGCTCTCCATCATGCTGCAGAACATTCAGCTGGAGACGTCGCTGTTCTACCTGTTCAGCAACAACCACGTCAACGAGCTCATTGAGTGCGACTTCGACTTTGACGACGAGGAGGTCATGGCCTATTACATCTCCTTGTTGAAGACCATCTCGTTGAAGCTCAACCCGGCGACGGTTCAGTTCTTCTTCGACTACGGCGACGGCGTTCGGGGGGGCAACAAAAAGTCCTCAGACGCGCCGGATGCCAAACTCGCGTCGTTTCCTCTGTTCACGAGAGCCGTCGGTTTCGTGGAACACCCGGAGAGTATGGTAAGGGCCGCGGCGAGAACCGTGGTGTTGAACGTGTTCGGAGTGCACGACAAGGAGCTGAGGCGGTATTTGCTCAAGCCGGAGAACTGGGGTTTGTACGTGCCAAGAGTGGTTGACAGGATCGCAGCGGCGGTGGAGAGCATCGATGGCGTCGCCTTGGTCGACGGTTCGAGCCCGGAGAGCGGGATTTCACACGATGGCGAACGGTCCAACCTCATCGCCGAGCTCGGGGATCTCATGTACCACGTCAACGACCTGATGTGTGTCCCGGACCTCGTGGACAACTCTCGGGCGGGTGACGAGGATGAAAACGGAGTGGCGTCCAGGACGGAGCGAGAACTCTGGAGTAAATTCGTGGAGCCCACCGCCCTTGGCTCGCTAAAACAAGGAGAGTGCGCTACGTCCTCGATGACAGCAGCACTTTTTGCGCTTTCAAGGCTGATGCAAGCGTGCACGCGAGCGACGCTTGCCAACCGACTCTGCGAGGTGCTCACGAAAAAATCCCTCGGGGAGGGCGAGTCGAGCCGTGATGCGTTCGTCGCATCGCTCAATTCTCCGCGACTTGACGTCGCATCCGCCGCGGTGTTCGCTGTGTATTCTATTGTAAAGTCGCGTCATGTCAGCGAAGAGGCTGCAGAGGAGGGCGGGTTGCTCCCTGTGCAGATGAAAGAGGCGATGGGTGGCGACGGGGGAGAGGATGAGAAGGGCGAGCTTGCAGATGAGTGGATTGCCGCACTCACCGAGTTCATCACTCGAAGGCGCGCGCCACTCGCAGCGAAACAGTGTGCGACGTGGGTATTACGGCGGATCGCCACGCGTGAATCGCTCGGGGACGATCGAAGGGCCGCGCTGGACAAGGTGATGGCGGATGCCGCGAGGGTTTTTGTCCACGCGGCGATGGACGGCCCGTGGTTCGACGCGGCGTCTTGTCTGATCACTCAGGAGTGGGCGTCTGCGAGGCGCGCCGTGGAACAACCGTCGATACAAGACGATACGATGATGTCCGCTCTGATCCATGCGCGAGTTGAAGATGATCAGGACACGTCGCTGAGTGATGGCAGCCCCGGCGCGGGCGCGGCGCTGGTAGATCGAGTTCGAGAGTTCACGTTCACGGCGACGCTGAGACCGGAGTTGTTCGGTGCCGCTTTGCCCCTCGATACGCCGCCTCTTGGTGATCCGGGGATTATCCTCGACGCGATGACCGACACGGTAGATTCAGATACGAGGTACGAGCCCGTCGCGGTTGGATCCGCAGCGGAGCTGGAGGTCAAGGAGGGTGAGCGGGTGGACATCAACACCGACACGGATCGTTCCGTCGCGTGCCGCGTTGCATTCGAGCCAGGCCGCGAGCTCCACGTGCGAATCGAAGTAATCTCGAGGGTGTTTGGCTCGTGTGTGAGCGCCAGTGCGGTGCTGGTCTCCGAGGGCGGGAGGGTACGGGCGGTGGCTCCGATTGCCGGGTGCGTCGCGGAGATTGACGCTAAACACGCAAAGTGGCTTCACGTGCGGGTGCGAAGCCCTTGGAGCCAACTCTCGGCGCTCGCGAAGAGCGCGTATGGGCAAACGGGCTCGGGTGTCGGTGGAGGTAGAATGACAGCCGCACAGAGGCGGAAGCTGCAGGATGGGCACTGGACCTTAGCATTCCCAGACGCACAGTCGGCGGAGCGCGCGAGGGGATTGGTAGAGTCCGCAAGACTGAGGCTGCGCATCGCGTCCGAGATGTCTCTGGCGCCTTTACTCTCGTGATTTACCGATTACGTACGTAGTATGGTTTTTATAACAGCGCGCTAGGTAGCTTGTTATCATTATGCGGCGGAATCCCTGCGACGGGTTTCACCGACTCTGGCCCAGAGCTTCTCCCGAGGGGAACCTGTACAGGATACTTCCATCATCCAGCACCGTGCGCGTGAGCCCAAACATGAACACGTTCGACCCATCGTCTTGGGGGTCGCACATGATGATGGTGGTGGTGTCCCCGGGCTTCTCCTCCCCGTCGTCCTCATCCTCGTCGTCAACTACCGCCAGCTTGCCGCTGGGGAGCTGGCGCAAGTTGTTCGGGGTGACGTAGGCGATGTAGCTTCTGCCTCCGATGGTCACGTCGATGGGCTTGGGCCTCCACGCACCCGCAACGACCGATCCCATGCTGGAGTACCTCTCGATAGCCTCGGCCACCTTCGCCTCGTCGTCGTCCTCGGGCGGCTCCGTTTCAACCTCGGAAGCGTCGCCCGAGGATTTCACCCTCGCCGCCGTCTCCGCCCACCGAGCGTGCTCCTCCTCAACCTCCTCCGCCTCGCGCGCCTCCTCCGAGTCCGCGGCGTCGACGGACATGTACCCATTCGATGGAGACACGTCGTCGGTCTCGAACGAATCGAACGCGACGTCGACACCAGCCGTGGGGACCTTCTCGTGGTCGCCCCAAGGAGTGCCATCCGGGGTCTCCGGGAGCTTGGCGTCCTCGGGGGACACGGCTCGGCGGAAGTTATCGAACATGTTCTCGATGCCGTCCACGATGGACTTGATTCCCATCTTCGACACGTGCTCGAACCCATTTCCGAGCGGGTCGCCGCCCTCGGGGCTCTTGCGTTCGCGCCTCATGATCACCGTGCCGTCCGCCGAGGGCTCCAGCTCCTGCTTGGGCGCGAGCTCCTCCGCGGCGGCGGCGGCGGCGTGCTTGGCCTTCTCGGTCGCGGCCGCGAGCTGGTCCTCGCCGTTCTGGAGCGCGCGGGCCTGTTCGATGAGTTCCTGCGCCTCGTCCAGCAGCATCTGGGCGCGCTCGGCGGGCGTCTGCTCCTGCTTCACGTTCGCCGTCGCCCTCGCCTGTCGTTCCTCGGCGTCGTCCCCGACGAACCTGAACATGACGTCCCCGTCGGCGTTACGGATGACCTCGACCGCGGTCTCGGTCCCGTTCTCGTCGACGTGATCGTACACCTCCGCGGCGATGTCTACGAGCGCGGTGGACGCGCTGGGGGCGTCGGAGGTTTCGCCGATGACGTCACCGAGGGTGCCCTCGACGGGGTTGCCGTCGGCATCGAATCGATAGACGAACGTCGACCCGTCCCGACCGGTGGGATCCGCGGGAACGCGCGACGTGGACACCCGCGCCGCTACCATTCGCGAGCGGTTCGGGAGATTCGGGGCGACGGAGGAGCCGCCGGGGATCCTGCCGCGGACTCCGCGGATGGACCTCCTCACGAGCCCGATGGAAACCGACGCCGAGCAGGAAAGCATCATCTTGGAGAAAGAAAGGAAGGGGCCGTCGAGTCGTTTGGCGACGGCGCGCGGGGTAGGCCTCGAAAGATCGGCGACGAGCGCGTCAGAGGCGGCGCGGGAATGAACCCTGCGGTGCGATCGAGAGGATTGAGACCTCGCGATGCGCGTCTCGACGTTTGAACCTGGTTCCGAGATCTGTCCTTCTTGGGGGTTGAGAAAGTACTGCAAGGCGCTCTCTTTTTCGCGCGCTCCACGAACCGTCGAGACAAAACTTCCCTTGTTGTCTGAATCATCACAAACCCAGGGACGATTTTTCCGAAATCTTGAATTGCGATGATGACATACGTTCCTCCCATATTTTTGTTTGTGACGCGGGATCCAGAATGACATTAGATAACCCAACTATTTGCCTGTGAAAGAATCGAAAATCCATCCAACCCTTTCTGATTGGCCGGGCCCCGATCGAAAGCACTCCTGCCTCAAATCCTCGCCTCGAGCTGCTTTTCAACGAGTGGGCGAGGAGGGTTTGCGCGCTTCCCGAGACTTAGGAGCGCGGTGGAGGGAATATCCGGCCATGTCGGCTCCCGCGCCTGCCGAGAAAGAGCAGGGATGGTTCAGCCGCCTCGCGAACTCCGTGGCGTCCTCCGTGGGCGAGGGACTCAACTAGTGCGTGCCCGCCGATGACCCGGACTTTTTTCTCGGTCGTCGCAACCGCGGCTCGTTCGCGTGGCGATCCGCCTCCCGTCCCCGGAACCTCCGACCCGATCCCTGGCTACGTGTGGTCTCGTCTCTAAACTCGATCGATCGTGCGATCGCCGCTTCGATCGAGCTCGAGCGCCGACCGCGCCTCACGCCCGCGACCGGAAGCCCAACCGCCTCCTCGTCAGCCCTGAAAACCCGACCGGCCGGCTTATTCCCCCGTTCGATCTCGACCACGACCCCGACGCTGACCCGACCACTCCCCCTTTATCAACAGTCTCACCGGCGTCGAGGATCCCGATGAGTTGCAAACCATGGACGACGGCAGCGGGAACGTGACGAACAAGGACGACGCCGACGCGGGCGGTCGCAAGGCCATGTGGTCGCAGCTCAAGGATCTCGTCGGAGCCGACATCATGTCCAAGTTCAGCATCCCAATCTTCCTCATGGAGCCCATCAGCGTGCTCCAGAAAATATCGGAGAACATGCAGTACTGCGAGCTACTCGACAAGGCGTGCGACGAGGAGGAGGAGTCCATGCGGCTCGCCTACGTCGCGGCGCTGGCCGTCTCTGTCTACTCGTCGAACGAGCGCACGAAGAAGCCGTTCAACCCCATCCTCGGCGAGACCTGGGAGATGGAGCTGCCGGAGATTAACGGGATCTACGTCGCCGAGCAGGTGTGTCACCACCCCCCGATCGGCGCGAGCCACTGCGAGAGCCCGCGCTGGACCTTTGACCTGACCTCGGCGGTTCGGACCAAGTTCATGGGTAACTGGGTCGACGTGTATCCCAAGGGGAGGACGCGGATCCACCTGAAGGAGTGCGGCGACGTCTACAACCTGCTGCCGCCCGTCTGCAGGGCCAACAACCTCGTGGTCGGTCGGTTGTGGGTCGATACCTTCGGCGAGATGCGCGTGAACAACCTCAAGACGGGCGCCAGCGCCGTTTTGACGTTCAAGGAGTGCAACATGTTCGGCGCGGGCCGGTGGGAGGTGTCCGGCGACGTGCTCGGCGCGGATGGCGAGTGCAAGCTCAAGCTCAAGGGCAAGTGGAACGAGTCCATGACCGCCACCAAGCCCGACGGATCCTCGGGTCGCATCCTCTGGGCCAAGAACCCCGAACCCAAGGAGGGTACCCTCGTCGAGAAGTACGGGTTTGACAACTGGACGCTTCGCATGAACGCGGCGAAGGACGCGCCCAAGGGCCTGCTCAAGTCCGACGCGCGCCTCCGCCCCGATCGCATGGCGCTCGAGAAGGGTGACGACACCACCGCGCAGAAGATGAAGCACGTGTTGGAGGAGAAGCAGAGGGCGGAGAGGAGGAAAAGGGAGGAGAACGGCACTGAGTGGAAGCCGCGGTGGTTCAAGCTCGCGGCGGAAGCCGACCTGCACGAGCTCGAGCTGGACGTCGGAACGGCCGTGTGGGAGTGGAACGGAGCGTACAACGAGGGGAAGGCGAAACGGGTGGAGAACGGGATCGACAATGTGCTGGAGACTGAGTTTGACCCCTGGGAGTTTGACGACACGAAAGACATGGTGATCCCGTAAACGAGTTGAGTTGTCAATGAATATGATTATTCTTTCTGAACATGCGCTCAAGCGCGAATTCCCTGTATCACGGAACCCCGAGGACTGCCCACACCCGCCGCCGCGGCCAAGCCGGACAGCTTGCGACGCTTTCCGTTCCAGTTTTGCGGCGAGTACACCCGGTTTGAAGCGTCCGACCCGAACAATCGGTCGAGTCGCCTCGGAGATGTCAGCTTGGCCTTGACCGCGCTCATGACCACGGCGTCGGTCTCGTTCTCCTTGTCGCTCGCCCACGCGTCCTCCTCATCCTCCTCTTGCGCAGCCGCCGCCGGTGCCGCGTTTAACGTCTCCACCGCCTCGAGAGCGCTCGCCATGGCCAGGCCGGCATCCCTCGCCGACCTCGCGGCATTCCTCGCCCTAGCTGCCGCATCCGGTGAGCCCCTCGGCGATCTGGGCGGCATCACCGCGAGCCTCGCCAGCGCCCTCGACTTCCTGGTCGCCAGCCTCACCGCGCGTGCCGCCGCCGACGCCACGCCCCACGTGATCCTGGCGACGGGGGAGACGCATCGCGCGGTGCTTCCCCCGACCTTGCCCAGCGCACGGATCGGGGACACGAGGGTGCACACCGGATCCCTCGTGCACCACCTCGTCACGCTTCGAAATCCTTCTTCGCAGTGCTCCATCGCGACGCCGAGGCTGAGCAAGGCTCGGACGACGACGGCCCGCATCGGCTTTCCCTTGAAGTACCCGTCCGGTCGTTGCGGTAGCCGTCGCAGCGCGATGACGAGGCTCGCGGGGTCGTCATCTCCCTCCAACCCGTCGTAATGGGTCTCGATACGTCCAATAATCTCTTCAATGTCGTCAAGTCTCACAACTCTCACCTGCCGAAGCGCGAGCGCCGCGCGTTTGCGTCGTCCCCACCTCACAGATCGTCCCATAGAATCGTCCCACAAGGAGAGCCTCAGTTCGGCGTCGGGATTGCCCATTGAGTGGTCATGGCCCGCCGCATCTTCACTATGCCACCTTCGGAGCAATTCGTTCGCGGAGGGCATGGGGAGCGACGACACAGACTCCCCACCTTCACCTCCAGCGCTCGGAGAAGTGTTGGGGGACCGAGCGTTTTATTTCGTGACCTGTTTCCCCGGGTGCTCAATATAAAACACGACGTCACTTTAATTGCCCATACGGAAATAAAAATAAGTGTGTAAATTCGGGTGTAAATCCGAAAAACCGGGGGTGCGGCGGCCAGAGCAGTATGAGCTGGGCTCACCCTCGTCCGTCCTCTCCATCACCATGTCACCATCTGGCGCCGATGAGCACCACGGTAGCAGCGTTCGGGCCCCAGAATGATCAATGTTACGTCATGGCGATCGCATCGAGGTACGTCGCGCGACCCAACCCAACACCGCGTCGCCCGCCGCCCAAGTCGCTCCAACCCAGGCGGTCCCCAAATCTCACCGCCCCTCCCCCCTCCCCTCGACCGACAGCTCGGACGGTAAATACCTAGCGACGTCGCTATCGACGCAGGCGGTGAAGATGTATCAGCGTACGGAGGACGGTGGCATCGCCGCGCTCCTCGAGCTGACCGGTCACGGCGCGGCGGTCACCGACGTGACCATCCCTCTCCCCCACGAGCCCTGGTTGGTGTGCTCGTCCTCGCTCGACGGGACCGTCCGCCTCTGGGATTGCAGAGCCGCGGACGGCCAGCGCGAGGTTCAGAAATACGTCGCTGGGTTCGCGAAGGAGTTCGCATCCGCCACGCTGGGCGGCGGGAACGACCATCTCGTCGTCGGCGCGCAGAACGAGCAGGTGGTGTTCTGGGATCGGAGAGTGGGCACGGGGCTGGAGGTGTTTGAGGACTCGCACAGCGAAGACGTGACGAGGGTTAGGTTCCAACCCGGTCGTCGCAATCGGCTGTTCACCGCGGGTGTCGACGGTCTGACGTGTGCATTCGACGTGGGGGGATGCCCCGCGGACATCAACGACGAGGACGGGCTCATGACCGTCATGCACACGGACTGCGCGATTGTCGAGATGGGCTTTGTCAGCGGAGCGGGTGACAACGACGTTCTGTGGCTGCTCACGGGTAACGAGGATGCGTGGTTCTACGATGCGAGCGACGATGCGGAGACGGTAGGTAACACACTCGCGTACGTACCGGACACGCGCGGCGCGGCGCAGCGCTCAAGTCTGGCCGCGGGGATCCACGCGGGTGGGCTGTCGCAGCAGGTGGATTACCTCGTGGGGTGCTTCAGTCGAAAGGAGCCGGGCGGCGGTTCCACGGTCATGATCGCCGCGGGGACTCAGGGAGGTGCGGTGGGGGTGTACCCCGTGGTCACGACTGGGGAGGGTTCCGATCCGGCTTCCTCGCCCGCCGTGTTGGGCGCACCCGTGGTGGTGATGGACGGCGGCCACGTCGACATCGTCAGGGCCATGGCGTGGGTACCCGACAACACTTCCGAGGTTCCGGTGACTGGCGCGGAGGACAGCAGGGTTTGCGTCTGGGGTGAGAAAACGGCGGTGGACCCCGGCGGAGACGATGGGTACATCCAGGCGGGAGGTAAAATAGGGCGGGAAGACGAAGGTGGAAGGCGACACTCCCCGTATTAGCTTTGTGAACGACACGACATCACTGTCATCTTCTTAAAACTCAAACGGAGAATCCGACGTGTCAAAATCCGAGGCGCCGGGGATAGAGGGGCACGGCGCGATGGGCGCGTTGAAGAGGCTCTCGGCGGCGCGAGCTTTCATCTCGGGCCTCTTGCTGTTGGTGCTGGCAGAGACCGCCGCGGACGCCACACCCGACGAATGGCTCAGGGAGTGGCTCAGCAAGCTCGCGGTCAAGATTCCTCCGCAGACTGTGCGGTCGACCTTCGTGAGCGTCACCCTCAGCGACCTCACGTGCACCGGCTTCGCCGTCGGGTCGGTGAGCAGCGAGCTGGGCGCGAGGAATGAGGCGAGCGTAGAAGTTGCGGTCGCCGGGGTCGGGTGCGAGTGCTCGGGGACGTGGACCATAGACTCCAGCCTCTCGACGGACGAGCATGAATTTTCCTCGGACGGCACCGCGCGCGAGGCGCACGGGTCGCGGGGCGAATCGGGGTCGCTCGGGGCGATGAAAGGGGGCATCTCCGCGGTCGTGTCAGGATCCACGGCGGATCTCACGCTCGCACTGAGTCCCCCCGGCGACGATCCCGCCCTCCCGGCCGGGGCACGTCTGCCCGTCCTCCCCACCGACGCCAGCCTGGCAGCCTGCGGAGCCGACGTCGAGGTCACCGGCGTGTCGTTCACGGGCACGGGAGCGGCGGCGCTCAAGACCATCGCACCCTTGCTCAGGGCCACGGTGGGTAGCGAACTATCCGGCGTGCTGTGCAAATCACTCGCGCCCTTGGGCATCTCCCAGTTGTCCAAGTTGATGAAGGCGGGCGACGCGGCGTTGAGGCCCCTCACGGTCCCGCCCGCGCCCGTTCCTGGCCCGGAACCCGACCCGGGGTTTTACGACTGGCGCGAGTCTCAGCTCGCGTCCATCGCCGAGTTTATCGTCGCGTCGTTCGCGGCGGGGGATGGTGACTCCTCCACCAGACAGGGCGGCGGGCGGGTCGGTCGGTGGGGTCCAAACTCTCTGGTTCGCAAAATCACCGGGGACACCCCGGGCCGGTTGGACGTATCCAACGAGCGGATAACCTCGGCGTTGCGTTTCTCGTTCGACGCCGGGAAGGACATCGGGCGGGTCGACGTGAAGACGATGGGTAAGATCTCCCTGGAGGGGCTGGACACGGTCCAGACGCTCTACCTCCGCCCCGGAGGCACCGGCGTCGCGGGCGGGTTCGGCATCGGCGCAGAGTCAATCAACGCCACGGTCCGCCTCGCGGTGAAGGTCACCGGGTCGCAATCGGACGGTTCAGAGCTCATTCTCACGGAATACGTGGCTGTTCGCGTCGCACTCGAGAATCCGCGCTTGGACGCGGGGTTCGACGCGGGCGTGGACACCTCGCTGGTTTCTGGGTACACGCTCGAGCAGCGCCGGAACCCCGGGTGCGCGGCGGCGGCGATCAAGGCGCTGAGGCTGAGTTCGGTAAACTACACCGGATCGATCGGATCTGTGACCCTGACACCGTGGGGCGACGACACGGGTGACCTGGAACGTGGTCTGGACGGTGTCGTTGGGAACGTCGCGTCCATGCTGGTCGCCAGGTACGGTGACGCCGTGGGCGCGCTCCTCGAGACGGCGGCGGGAAGCGCGGGGCGCGACGCGCTCAACAAACTCATCGATGAAGGACTGGAACGTGCGGGTACGTGCCCGAGCGCGGGGAGTGCGTTGGGTACGGAGCTGAAGAGTGTCGCGTCGCGCATCTCAGGTTGGATCGCGGTCCTCTGCATCGCGGGCGCGGTTGCCGCGTCGCCACCCGTCGCCGCGGCGGTTGCGCTGCGGAGATTCACGGCGAGGCGGGCGCGAAGGGGTGCCGGGGGGGATGATGATGAGGGCGACACGACTGAACCACTACTCATGAACGACGCGGATGGTGTCGATGGGCCCGATGATCCCGAGGGGATCCAACCCATTCAAGAGGAGGAAGATGAATACCGCGAGCCGGACGGGGACGGAGACCCGGAGCCGTCGCTGGCGCGTCACCCAAGGATCCCCGCGTGGATCAAACTCGCGCTGCCCCTCGCCATCGCGGGGAATATCGCGCTATTCATATCCTCCAACACCGCCGTCGGCGCGGCGGTCATGCTCTCCGCGTCGGTCGTCAAACCGGACGGCGGACCGGGCATCGAGCCCCTCACCTTGCCCCCGCTATTCGAGTTCACCCTCAACAACAGCGTCCGGGACATGTGGGACGCGGGTGTGTACCCACTGTCCATCCTCATAGCGGTATTCTCCGGCGGTTGGCCGTACCTCAAGCTCGCGCTCATGTTGCTGGCGTGGTACTCACCGATGGGGGTTCTATCCTGCAGCGCCCGCGGAAATTTACTGAGGGTGGTGGACGCTTTGGGCAAGTGGTCGCTGATTGACACGTTCGTCATGACGCTGTTCCAGGTGGCGTTCAGGTTCCACGTGGTCACCCCGCCCTCCAAGGTACCTTTCCAAGGAGTCGGCGACGACACCGGGATCGGACGCTTCGCGCAGCTGGACGTAAAGGTGGAGCCGAGATACGGCTTCCACGTGTTCCTGTCGGCGACTGTGCTCTCGCTGTTCCTCGGGCACGTCGCCGCGGGTTGGCACAGACACGCGGTGCGTGAAGATCTAGCCGACGCGGACCCCAAGGATGAAGGCGGGGATGACGATGAAGACGAGAAGGTGGCTCTTTGGCGGCGAATCGGCGGGAACGACCAGGAACGTCTCGCTCTGCGCAACAGGATGGCCGGTAGCTTCGCAGTGGCCGCCGCGCTCCTCGTCGCCGGCTTGTTTGCCGCGTCCATTCGGTTCGACTTCAAGGGTTTGGCGGGGTACGTGCTCGGTCGGGGCGGGGCTGTACGGGAGTACTCGCTCGTGTCTCTCGCCTTGAACATCCCGGGCGGGGAGCTCTCGCACATCGGGGTGCAGGCGTCCCTCTGGGTGTTTGCGATTGTCATGCCCGTCGCGCAGCTCGTCGCGCTCGCCTCGCTGTGGCTGGCACCCATGACCGCGCGCTCGAAGAGGAGGATGGAGATTGTCGCGGAGGTTTGCGGGGCGTGGGCCGCGCTCGACGTCTTCCTCGTCGCGGCACTCGCGGCGGTGCTCCAGATTGGTAGGTTCACGAAGTTCATCGTCGGCGACGCGTGCGACGGCGTCGACGAGGTCACGCGGCGGATATCCAACCTCGGCGGAAAGGGATCGGACCCGCTCGGGTTGAACGGCGACGACGTGTGCTTCGACGTGGATACCAGGATGGAAACCGGATGTTGGGTGCTGGTGTGCGCGGCGGGGTGCATCGCGGTGGTGATGCGTCGGTCGACCGTGCGCGCGCGGCGGGTCGAGGAACGAGCCAGGCCTTTGGAAGTTGACGAGGAGGTTTTAGCTTGATGAGATTCGTAGTGTTACACAAGACTATTTGAGGTCCTCTGGCCACCGCCGCCAGAAATATCTCCTCCGCACCTGCATCAGCCCCCACGCCATCTTAAGCACGTCGCTCGACTTAACCTTACTTCCTCCCACGTCCTCCCACCGATGCAGTGGATACTCGTAGATGGACCCGCCCACGTCCCCCGCGCCGTCGTTCACTTTGCCCCGCCTCCTGAACCCTCCCGCCGCCCGCGATCGCCGCAGGGCACTGAACCTCCCAATCATCTCGCAGTCGAAAACCCACCTGGTGTGAAACGGCACAGAAAGCACCGTCTCCAGATCACCCCTGTCGTCCACGCGAAACAGCTTCGATCCGCACTGGGTGTCGTACACGCCCAGCCCCAGCGTGACTGACGCCAAAGTCGCAAACACCCGGCCCAGGTAATGCCGCTTCATGGACCGCCGTATGTCGCGCCCCAGCAGCCCGACCCTGGCGCCGAACACCATGTCCACCTCGGTCTTCTCCTCCATTACCTCCTTGAACATAGCGATGTGGTCCAGAGGCGTGGCGAGGTCGGCGTCCCAGAAGCCCACGAATCTGCTTCCACTCATGCACCCGATCTGCATCCCGCGCCTCACCGCCTCAGCCTTGCCGACGTTCACGGGCATGTCCACGACCTCGATGCGGTCGGGGCAGCGCTTGCTCATGCTCCTGAGCACCGCGGCCGTATCGTCAGTGCTTCCGTCGTTGACGAACAGCAGCTGGGTGTCGTGCTCCCTCCTGGCGAACGCCAGGAACTCGTCCGTGCGCAATCGCTCGGCTTCGTTGTAGCACGGGACGACGATTGTGGTGCTTCGAGCCCCCGCCGCGCCCTCCAGCGAGCCCGAGGAGGATGAGGAGAGGTCGCCGAGGCGGCCGGGCGATGCGGGTGGCTTCTTGGCACGACCCATGGGCGATTTATCCCACCAGATCAACCCTCGTACCCCCAGTTCGCCCGCGGGGACGACTGCTGCGCCAGGGAGGGCCGGAGAAAAAGGCGACGGATCTCCAGCTCTGAGATATTTAGAGGAAATCCAAACGACGCCGTTAGCGGCGCGAGCAGGTGGGTTCATTGCTGGACTCGCAGAGGTGAATCCATCGCCTCGTCCCCGCACAACACTTCGGTAACACCACACACACCCCAAAGATGTCGGCTGCCATGGCTTCATGCGCCGCCAACGCGCGCACCGTCGCCGTTAAGCCCGCGATCGGATCTAAGAGGTCCAACGCCCTCAGGCGCGCGGGTTCCCGCGTCGTGACCGCGTCCTCCCGCCGCACCGTGATGACCGCCAAGGCCGAATACAAGGTGCGCAAACCCTCTCTGGCCGCATAACCCAGCGTATGGAACCGTACCCCGGGGTTGGGAACCTAACCCGGTCGCCGATCTGCGTTCCGAGCCGCGCGTCCGGGAGGGGTAACACTTTTCGCGGATTAATTTCCAGCGACCTGAACCGCACGCTCCCCGCATCGAACCAAACCGACCCCAAATGCTGATCCCTGACCCGATCCTCTCCGTTTATAGGTCGCGGTCCTCGGTGCCGCCGGTGGCATCGGCCAGTCCCTCTCCCTCCTGCTCAAGATGAATCCCCTCATCTCTGAGCTCGCGCTTTACGACATCGCCAACACTCCCGGCGTCGCCGCGGACCTCTCCCACACCAACACCACCTGCTCCGTCAAGGGCTACGCGGGTGATGACGAGCTCGCCGCCGCGCTCAAGGGGTGCGATCTCGTCATCATCCCCGCGGGCGTCCCCCGCAAGCCCGGCATGACCCGCGACGATCTTTTCGCCATCAACGCGGGCATCGTCAAGAACCTGTGCGTGGCGTGCGCCAAGAACTGCCCCGGCGCCATTCTCAACATCATCTCCAACCCCGTGAACTCCACCGTGCCCATCGCGTCCGAGGTGTACAAGAAGGCGGGCGTCTACGACCCCAAGAAGATCTTCGGCGTCACCACCCTCGACGTGGTCCGCTCCAACACCTTCATCTCGGAGGCGAAGGGCTTTGACGTCAACGACGTGGACGTGCCCGTCGTGGGCGGCCACGCCGGCATCACCATCCTCCCCCTCCTCTCCCAGACCTACCCCAGCACCACGTTCACCGCCGACGAGCTCGAGGCGCTCACGGTCCGCATCCAGAACGCGGGCACCGAGGTTGTGGAGGCGAAGGCTGGCGCGGGCTCCGCGACGCTTTCCATGGCGTACGCCGCCGCGAGGATGGCCGAGGCGTGCCTCCGCGGTCTCTCCGGCGAGGCTGAAGTTTACGAGTGCTCCTACGTCGCGTCCTCCGTGACGGACCTCCCGTACTTCGCGACCAAGGTGAAGCTCGGCCCGGACGGCGCCGAGGAGGTGCTCCCGGTGGGCGACATCACGGATTACGAGAAGGGCTGGCTCGAGAAGCTCATCCCCGAGCTCAAATCGTCCATCGACAAGGGCATCGAGTTCGCGAACACGGACTAAGTTCAAAGACTGAGTCCCTTCGTCTAGATTTCCCTCGCCTCTATTGTTTTTACGGCGCCCGAGCTCGTCTCGGCGCCGGTGTTATAAGTAAGTTCTAAGATTTTAAGCTACTGTTGCGTCCTGGGCGGCGAGCTCCTCCTCGGACTTCCACCGCACCTCGAACGGCGATTTATCCACCGCACCCCCCCGCTCCAGCACCTTCCGTCGAAGGTCCACCAGTCTTCTCTCCTGCTCGAACACGTCACGCGCGAGCGCCACCAGCGTCAGCGCCCTCGCCGCGGCTTCTCCTCCCGAGTCCAACAACGCCGATCCCTCCTCTCCCCACGCGCGGACGTCGGGCGGCTCACTCCAGAGATCCTCCGCCACCGCCGGCGCCATTTCCCCGCCCGGTGCCAGACTCGCCGTCTCCACACGCGTCGCCTCCGCGCTCGCGCGCAGCTCCGCGAGGGCGACGTCGCGCTCGCGAAGTCTGCCCAGCATCGCCTCCTCGCGGGACTCGAGCGCTCGGAGCTGGTCGATGAGAACCCGCGCCTCGCGGCACGCCTCGTCCAGGTCCCGCGATGATGCGGATTCGCCAGAGCGGAGGCGAGCGACGACGTCGAACAGCGTCGAGCTGGACCCGCGGTCCATCTCTGTCGGGCGGGGAGGCGTGTGCTATTCACTACTGTGACGATTTTGGCAAAAAGCTGCACGGACGGAACGTGTTTTTCGACGCCCGTTCGGCAGATTCCTCGCCGCCGAGTTTGGGAAAAATCAAAGAGTGCGCACGTGGTAATTCAAACCATCGTTTCCTGGGTTTTTGGTTCGACTCCCACGCTGGCAGACTGCCGAAATCTGATTGGTCCGTGGTACTCACCTGATCCTCCTAATGGGCAACCTCTCCAAGTGTGCAATCCCTCTTCGTTGTCATCTGGCACTCTCGACAAGCGCGTCTTCTCGCGTATCACTGTCTTTAACGTAGTCAAAATGCAGACTGCCATGACCATGAACACCCTCGGCCTCGGCCTCGGCGCTCGCCCCGCGATGCGCTCCCGCGTCGTCGCGGCGAAGTCCGCCAAGGCGATCGTCGGTACCCCGGTGGTGGGCAAGCCCGTGCAGATGGCCGCTCGCCGTGCCGCCGTGACCGTCAGGGCCGGCGGTAACCCCGAGCCCATCGTCCAGGCGCCCTTCAAGGGCATCAAGGATGACCTCGCCGCCCGCGGTCCCCTCTACATCGACGACTTCAAGCAGGGCGTCTCCCCCAAGTCCCTGGTGAGCATCGCGCCCGTTTCGTTCAAACGATAGCTAGTCGTTTATGGCGCGCGCGTGAAACCGCGGTCGCGCGCGCGCGCCCGACCCCGCACGTTCGGTTCGGCGACAATCGGATTCCCTACGCGTGTCGTCGTGCGGTGAAGCCACGGGCGAGGCGCGGGGCCGAGCCCCGTCCCCCGGGCCCACCCCGCGGTCTCCGTTCCCGATCGCGCCCTTCACCCTTGTTATCCAGAGGACGGTTTTTGAGTTTTTGAAAACAGTTTCTAACCCGTGCCTCCTCCCTTCTCTCCCCAGGCTTCCATCTTCTTCCTCTTCTTCGCGGCCCTCGCGCCCGCCGTCGCCTTCGGTGCCGTGCTCACCTCCGCCACCGCCGGCATGCTCGGCGCGACC
>Ga0209425_10003315_pt1 | contig 17184 bp, 18 predicted proteins | sample COG_05_FD_184749 | JGI IMG/M metagenome (GOLD analysis project Ga0209425, IMG submission 184749) | Pelagic Microbial community sample from North Sea - COGITO 998_met_05 (SPAdes) (version 2) | ecosystem: Environmental > Aquatic > Marine > Neritic zone/Coastal water | place: Helgoland, sampling...
TATTGATATTTGGCGATCTTGAATAAGAGATTCCCACTCAGGTTTCCATCGCCGCAAATAGACTTCTTTGTAAACACGCTCAATTATGGCATTTTTTGTGGGAAAATAACGAAAAAGAAGGGATTGAGAAATTTTTAATCTACGCGCTAATTCTCGGGTTTGACCGCTAAACCCAACCTCTGAAAAATAATTAATTGCCTCGTTGATAATTTGTTTCTCACGTTCTTTTCTGCTCAATCTTTGACCTTTGGGGGTTTTGGCAGATTTGTGAGATTTAGTTTTTTTTAAGCTTTTTATATCTGTCATATGTTTTAGTATTTCCAATTGACTGGGGTTGCGATTGGTTGAAAAAAGTTCCTTTGATTGCGAATTCTTCGGCATTAGTATATTCTAGTAAAAAAATAAATTAATTGTTCAAGCATATTGAACACTCGATTTGTAATAAAAATGGTATTATTTTACTAGCTAAAATTGTCATTGGGAGGCGTCAGTGAAACCTGCAGCATTCAACTATAAGAAACCTTCTACTTTAACTGGAGTGTTAGAATTACTGCGAGAGTCGGGCGAAGATTCAAGTATTCTGGCGGGCGGTCAGAGTTTAATGCCTACGTTAAATATGCGATTATCAATGCCAAATATGTTAATAGATATCAATGGTGTTAATGAGTTAGCTGGAATTTCGGTGACGGATAAAACTGTTCGAATAGGCTCGATGACTAGGCACGTCGAGCTTGAAAGATCCTCAGAGATTGCTGATCACATACCGCTAATTCAAGCTGCTATGCCATATATCGCTCATCCGGCAATTAGGAATAGGGGTACAATTGGTGGAAGTATAGCTTTAGCGGATCCAGCAGCTGAATTACCTGCTTGTTTGTGTGCTCTCAATGGCTCTGTCGAAATGACGAGTACATCTTCGACCCGTAAAGTAGTAGCAAAAGATTTTTTTAAAAACTTATATGAAACAGATTTAAAAGCAGACGAAATTATTACAGCGATAGAAATACCTCGATACGATGAAAATTATTTCTCGTTTCTTGATGAGTTGTCCCGAAGGCACGGAGATTATGCGATGTGTGGATTAGCTTTTCATGCAAAGATTGAGAGAGAGACTATCTCAGATGCCCAGATTGTATTTTTTGCTGTTGAAGCCAAGCCAATCATTGCCACTACCGCAATGAAAGAGCTTGAGGGCGCTAAAATAAGCGATGTGTCCGTAGAAGCAATACAAGTTGCTATTGAAAATGATCTTAATCCATTTGGCGATCTACATGCATCTGCGACACTTAAACTTCACTATGCAAAAGAATTAATTAAGCGTGCTATTACGTCTGGTATTAGCAACGAATAGGGAGAGTTGGCAGTGGATAATATCGAACGAATCAAAATAAATACGGTTGTTAATGGTGAAAATATAGAGGCTTTTGTTGAACCGCGTTTATCATTAGTGGATTTTCTCAGAAATGAGCTGGAATTAACCGGCTCACATGTTGGATGTGAACATGGGGTTTGCGGAGCTTGCAGCGTTAAGGTTGATGGTAATGTTGTTAGAGGCTGTTTGATGCTGGCATCTCAGGCGGATGGTTCTGATATTCTATCTATTGAAGGCGCATCAGACTCTGGAAGTATTGCGGATCTTCAAAAAGCATTTCATGAACGCAATGCATTGCAATGCGGTTTCTGTACGCCGGGGATGTTGTTGACGTCGTCAGAGTTACTCGATCACAACAAAACACCAACTAGGACAGAAATTCGCGAGTATCTCTCTGGTAATTATTGCAGATGCACTGGTTATGAAGCAATTATTGATGCCGTAGAGACGGTATCAAACGATCGAGCTGGGAGTGGTCGCAATGGCAAATCGTAAAGATATGATGCATGACCACATTCTTGATCGCCCAAATAGTTATATTGGTAAATCTGTGCCGCGACCCAATGCTAAAAGGCTACTTGCCGGAAGGGGAACTTTTACCGACGATATTAACTTACCTCGCCAGACCCATGTAGCCTTTCTTCGGTCTCCTTACGCACATGCCGAAATAGTGAAGATTGATATAACTACGGCAGAATCATCACCTGGCGTTGTAAAAATAATGACAGGCCAGGACATGGCAAAGATATGTACTCCTTGGGTTGGAGTTCTCTCACATCTTGAAGGAATTAAGTCAGCACCTCAGTATGCGTTGGCTATTGGGAAGGCTTCGTGGCAAGGAGAGCCAGTTGTTGCTGTTGTTGCTAAATCTAGGTCTCAGGCTGAGGATGCAATAGATTTAATACAGGTGGACTGGAATGAACTTGATGTTGTTGTTGATATGGAGAAAGCCTTGGATTCTGACGTACCCGTCATTCATGATGAACTTGGTGATAATCTGACTTGGCAACGAAATGTTGATTGCGGCGACGTTGATTCAGCCTTTGAAAATGCCGATCATGTAATCGAGGAAACTTATATTTCCAACCGACATACAGGAGTATGTCTGGAAACCAGGGTTATCGTTGCAGACTATAATCCTGGAGAAGATCAATTAACAGTTTACCACTCAACCCAGTGCCCCCATATGATGCAAAATCTTTTTGCAAAACATTTAGGCTTGGAAGAACATAAAGTAAGAATTATTTGTAAAGATGTTGGAGGGTCTTTCGGGGTGAAAGTTCACTCATACCCCGATGAGTATGCGACAGCAGCTCTCGCCTATTTTCTTAAAAGGCCAGTTAAATTCACAGCTGACCGGTTGGAGTCATTTACGAGTGATATACATGCGAGAGATCATAGAATAAATACAAAAATTGCAGTTTCAAACGAAGGCGAAATTCAGGCTTTTGAGATTGATGATCTTACCGGCATAGGTCCCTACTCGGTATATCCTCGGACCAGTGGTATTGAAGTTAATCAAGTTGTAAATTTAACCGGTGGGCAATACAAGAATAGAAATTATCGTGCGCAAGCGCGCGTAGTACTACAGAATAAATCTCCTATGTGTCAGTATCGGGCGGTTGGGCATCCTGTATTAACGTTGATTACTGAGGGTATGGTTGATGATGCTGCTAGAAAGATCGGCATGGACCCGCTAGAAATAAGGCGGAGAAATTTAATACCAGATGATGATTATCCTTGTACAGCGCCAACAGGTTTACCTTTTGAAAAATTATCTCATCATGCATCTCTTGAGAAATTAGCTAAAATGATAGACTACGATGCCCTTCGAGAAGATCAAAGGGAAGCTCGTGAAAATGGTATTTACCGCGGGATTGGAATTGCCACGTTTATTGAGGTTACGAATCCTGGGGCAACTTTTTATGGTATAGGCGGAGCTGCAATTTCAGCGCAGGATGGAGCCACTCTTCGTTTAGATGCGAAAGGTAACCTTATCGTCGAGATTAGCGTTACTGAGCAGGGTCAAGGGACCGAGGCGGTCGTGGCTCAGTGCGCCGCAACCGCCATGGGTATTTCTTTGGAGAAAGTAAGAGTAATTACCGGTGATACAGATGTTACGCCTTACGGTGGAGGAACCTGGGCTTCGCGCGCGGCTGCGATTGGCGGCGAGGCAACTGTCCAAGCGGGCAAGGCACTTAAGAAAAATATTATAGAGGTTGCAGGAATAATGTTACAGGCTGATCCTGCAACGCTAGATATTTGCAATAATAATGTTATTGATAAGAACGATGGTAATGCGAGAATTTCCCTCGAGGAGGTCGGGCGAATATGCTATTATCGTCCAGATACTTTGCCAAAAGATTATCAATCAGAATTAGTTGTTACCCGGCATTATGTGCCAAAGCAATTTCCATTTGCTTTCACCAATGGAGTGCAGGGTTGTTACGTTGAAGTTGATACAAATACTGGTTTTATAAAATTTAAGAAATACGTTGTTGTCGAAGATTGTGGAACAGTTATAAACCCACAACTCGTTGATGAGCAGATCCGTGGGGGAGTAATACAGGGATTAGGTGGAGCTCTTTATGAAGAATGCCTCTATAGCTCAGAAGGTCAATTCCTGAATGGAAACATGGCAGACTATTTGGTTCCAATGGCAGTCGAAATGCCTGATATTGAGGTAGGGCATGTCGAAACCCCAACATTAGAATCGGAATTAGGCGCAAAAGGCGCTGGTGAGGCGGGGACTGGTGGTGCACCTGCGGTGATTATGAATGCCATAAATGATGCGTTAAGTCCTCTAGGCGGTAAGGTAACTGATCAACCGTTTACACCCGAGAAAATTTTAAAGGCAATTGGAAAGATTACTTAGAATAACTCTATAAGGAGCTGAGAGTTTTATTTCTATTTATTATTCATAATAATTAATCTCGACAGTGATGCCATTTGGATCTTCTGCAAATATTTGGAGTAGATTCATGTTTGGGACTTCTCTCTCTCGATATTTTATTTTTATACTATCTAAACTATTTTTAAGTCCATCTGGCTCAGTGGCTCTAAAAGCTAAATGATCAACAGCACCACTGCCATTAAGAAATATCACATTACTAACACCAAGGTAGTTGTATAAACCTTCAGGATTTTTTGGATCTATTCCTACGAGATGGACTAAAGGAATTTCTCCCGAGTACATCCAATACCCTGGAAATGGAAATTCTGGTCGGGGTCCTGAGCAAAGGCCCAAAGCCTCATAGAAAGTTTTGGTTTCTTCCATCTTCTCAGTCCGGATTGCATAATGATCTATTTTTTCTAAGGGCATCTATTTAGTTCTCATTTTGTATAAGCTCAATCCATAAAAACATGCGTTAATAGTGTTTTATACTAATTTAAAATAAAAAAAAGGGGAGTAAATATTTACTCCCCTTTACTAAATGATGAAAATTTACTCTATTTTATAACATAATTAATTGGATAGGTATGACCGCCAGCTTTTGTTTCAGCAATATAAGCACGCATAATTTTACCCATATCAATTTTCTTTTTCTTAGAAACGGCTTCAGCTCTGGAATTCGGCCATGCGCTAAGTTTTTGAGCCCAAGCCTTTTTAGCGGCAGGATCAATTACTTGTATTTTTGTTCCAGCCTCTCTCAGCTTAGCAATGCCCCACGAGTGATCATTTTGAGAAGCTGTTAGGGACTGTGTATGGTATTTCTTTGCTTCTTCATCAATAATCTTTAAAACTTCACCAGGCAATTTTTTACGTGATTTTAGATTCATCGTGAGCGCAATTTGAGTAACGGCTCCAAAATCTGTTATTGTATAATAACCACCTTTAATAGCTTCATGTAGTTTCAATTTATAATCGGTATCGGGGAAAAGAATGATAGCCTCGCCAACGCCTGTTTGCATTTGCTGAGCTGCCTTTGGGATTGTTGTACGCACGGGAATTCCAGCAGCTACCCAAGGAAGGTTAGGCCCGGCAGCCAAAACTTTACGCCCCTTAAGATCCTCAAACTTTTTCCAGTCAAAAGAGCTAAGTAAGCCGTAATTGTTAAACCCAGATACGGCTAAAAGCTTTTGCTTGTAGCGTTTCTCCAAATCTTGAGCAATTGAAGGATGGTCTTTTACAATTTTTGCAAATATCGCACCGGCCTTTACTGCATTGGGCTCACCAAACGGCACGTAATACCCAAGATTTAAAGCCATTGCTTTGTCATCGTCAAAACAGACGCACCAAGCACCAATGTCAAGGCGCCCATCTTGTGTACCCTCCAAAGTATCAAATACGTTGACAACGGTTCCCGCATAATGCTCTTTAAAATTAATTTTATATTTAGTTTCTGCCGCTACACGCCGCTTCACGTTGGGCACAAAAAATTTTGAAGCGGATTTTACATAGGTAATAAATGGTGGGTGCCCTGAACCAATTCGCAGGGTAATATTATTCCCTTTAATTTTTGCCGCCTCAACAGATTGAGTGAAAGCCATTATTGCAACTACCCCGACTGCACTCATTTTAAATAAAAACTTAAACATATTTTAGTCTCCCAGTTAGTTTTGTAGTTTGGTCCTTTTAGTATAAATATAAAGTATAGTTTATTACAATTTATTTCAGTACCATGTTAGGTAGCCATGTAGCTATTTCTGGATATCTCCAAATCATTAACATTACAATTAACATCAAAATCCAATAAGGCACTGATCCTTTAAATATTTCTGCTAATGTGGCTTGAGCATCGTCGATCGAGCCTTTGACCGTATAAACCAAGAGCCCAAATGGTGGTGTTAAGAGGCCTGCCTCAATACATAAAATACCAAAAAGAGCGAAAGCGATTGGATCAAAGAAGCCTTCTGTTAGGGGGGCAAAAATAGGAACAGTAATTAATATTATTGAAATTGAGTCTAAGATCATTCCTAAAGCCAGCCAGATTAAGATTATAACAATGATTATTCCAGTCGGACCTAAACTAAAATGTTCAAAAGTATCGCGGATAAGTTCGGACATTCCAGCAGCTTCCATAAATTTTGCATACATATTTGCAGTAAGAAGTAGAAACATAACTGGGGCTGCGGATTTACCAGAGTCAACGACAGCCATTGCTAATTGTTTAGTCCTCATACCTTTCAAAATTCCTAAGAGCATGGCCCCGGCTGCTCCAACCCCTCCGGCTTCAGAAGGCGTAAATAAGCCACCCCAAATACCTCCTAAAACGAGCAAAATTAAAAGAGCAATTCCTATGCCGCTCGCAAATTCTGCTCGTGTTAACTTACTTTGTTCAGCAGTTTCATCAAACTTTGGTGCTAATTTTGGATTTATCGTTGCTGAAACAGCAATATAAACCATAAAAAATGATGCTAGAATTAATCCTGGGATTGCACCGGCGATAAACAATTGTGATATCGATTTTTCAGCAATAATTCCCCAAACGATAAGCAAAACGCTGGGTGGAATTATCATTCCGAGACAGGCACTACCTGCAACAGACCCTAGAGCAAATTGCCGGTTGTACTGGTGGTATCTCATTTGAGGATAAGCAATACGACTAAAAGCTGCCGCTGCGGCTATACTTACTCCAGTTACGGCTGCAAAAACTGCATTTCCCGCTACCGTTGCAACAGCTAAACGTCCAGGAATAAGTTTCATAGTATGATTTATGAGCTTGTATAAATCGCGTGCTGATCCTGATTTATTAACAAAGTCACCTAACAGCATAAACAGAGGAATTGCAGCAAAAACCTCACTTCTTAAGTACTCATAGGCCACACTGCCCAAGCCACTCATTGCGATATCAAAGCCATCTTGGAAGTCGCCATCTCCAAATATTAGGATATTGCCAATCAGCGCTGTCATCGCAAATGCGAAGGCAATGTGTATACCGGTAAGAATTCCTACCAACATGATTGCAAACATGCCTATTAAGATTGTTGTTTGATCAAATTCCATATTTTTAATTTTGTATCAAAGAAAAATGACTAATATTCTTCAATACTCTCCCTGTTTTATAACTCTAGTTTACGACTCTAGTTTTTTTATAAACTTCTTATTTACTCAAATTGTTCACTTTTAGATAGGCTATTGTAAATCATCAGTGAGCATACTGCTCCACCAATAATTCCAATGAAAACGACTAGTGTTCTGATGGGGTAAACCGGGATCTCGACGACACCCGAACCTTCTTGTTCAAGGATATCCCATGATTCAATCATATTTTCCCAGCTACCGTAAGCTATACCAAGAAAAATTAATGCTGCTAATAAGTAGGATAATGCTTCAACTATAGCTTTGCCCTTTGGGCTTAGTTTACCATAAACTATTGTCGTCCTTAGAGAGCTGCGATTAATAATGGTAAGAGGCAATTGTAGCATTAATATTGAGAGAACCGAGTTTGATACTATTTCATTTGTACCATGGAACGGTTCTCCAAATACTTCTCTTCCTAAAACATCATAAAGGATTAAAACCGCTATTGAAAATAGCCAGCAAGCTGAAACGACGTTCAAGGCCGATGAAAACGACTTACAAACAACTTCAACTTTCGTAGCCTCAATCGGATTCGTATTATTCATACTTAAACCCTAACCTCCCTTATTTATTATTTTTTTTTCAAGATATAGCACCAATAATACTAATGATCAATTGATCACTTAATAAACGAGAATGAAGAGTTATGTGAAAATTATTCTAGTCTTCACCCATACCCTGTGTAGCATCAAGTATAACAGTTTCAACTTCGCCCGAACCATCTCTTCGGTGGACTGCTGCCTCTTGGTATTCTTTTGACTCAAAGCAAGCAACAGCAGCCTCAAATGTTGGAAATTCAATTACAACAAAGCGCTCAAAATACTCTGGGCCTTCCATAATTTTGAATTTTCCACCTCTTGATAGGGCTTTGCCGCCGTATTCTTTTACAATACCGCCAACGAGAGCGGTATATTTCGAATAATTCTCCGGCGTATTTATTTTGGAACGAGCTACCCAGTATGCTGGCATTAAATTTCTCCTCTATTTACAATCTGTTTTCTTTTATGGCATTGGCATTGGTTGATCATTTGTTGGAACATTCCAACCTTTAATTACAGCGGGTCTATCTTTAATTTTAAGATACCATCGCTTTACATTTTCATACTCATTCAAATTAACTGTCTGCCAATCGAACCTACCCACCCATGGGAAAATAGCTATATCGACAATGGAATAACCCCAATCTAGAAAGTATTCACGTTTAGAAAGTTGCTTATTCATAACCCCATAAATTCGTTTTGTTTCATTAACGTAACGTTCCGAAGCCTCGATATTTTCTCCCCCTTGATAGTGCACAAACGTATGAACTTGACCCATCATTGGTCCAACACTTGCCATCTGAAACATCAACCACTCTTGCATTTTCCAATAATCATCACCTTCGGTTGGCATAAATTTATTAGACTTTTTACCTAGATATTGCAGTATTGCCGCCGACTCCATAATTGACAATCCATTTGATTGGTCGACTATAACGGGTATTTTATTATTGGGTCCAATCTTCAGAAATTCAGGATCATTTTGTTCACCTTTATTAATTGCGATTGGATGGACTTGGTACTCAAGTCCCGTTTCTTCCAACATTATGGATACCTTGCGACCATTGGGTGTAAACCATGAATATAAATCGATCATCTCTTTTCCTAGGGTTAGAATGAAAATTAATTATTAACGAAACTTAATAAATACTTTCAAAGAGCGCAATGCCTCAATAAGGAATGATTGCTTGGTATCTTAATTAAGTTTTTTTCTTTACTACTTCGATGTAAGATATCAAATATTCGTTTATCTAGATATTTGTTTTAAATTAATATAATTTCAAAATATGCGTAAATTAACGTCCATCCCAATCGTTCTCTTTTTCTTTTTGATTATTTTCAAGGTTGATGCCCAAAGTCGTATAACTCCCGAGGAAACTATACATGATCTTGGTACCTGGTTCTTATGTGAATTTGCTCATAGTCAAATTCCACCAAATGATAAATGCTCGATGCTTGATGATGATGGATTTCAGGTAGTCAATAATTTTCTATATCATGTTAAAGTTAAAAATAGTAAACAAACTAGATGCAGACATAAACGGTTAGGTCAATGTTTTAAGAAATCCCAGAAGGGGTTGATTGCGGAGCGGAAGGAATTAGGGCCGGTTAAATTTTATGAAAGTAAGCTTGATGTGACTTGGTACGGTTGTTCACAAACGTATGATATTATACATGGTTCCGATTTCTCTGAAATCAGGCCTGTTTTAGACAAATGTTGGTGGACACCCGATAAACGTTATTTTGTTTCGGAGTATAAATACAAGTTAGATTTTACAAGAACTGATTAAAATTAATTAGCGTAATGTGTGTTATTAGTAGAAAAGTTGGGGAGTTAAATTATATTATGATAAAAAATACACACAGAATTGTGGATATTAAACTTGGTGGATATCAACCAGTAACCTCAGTACATAATAGAGCCGCCGAAGTTCTAAAAATAGAGTTAACTGAACGAGTTGGTGATGATGTAAATTTTCAGGTAGATGGAAATATGACTTTATCTTCTGGTATTAAGGCATTTGACTTACCTAAATTGGTTGAGAGCGGTAACTTATCAATGTGTTATTTTGCGTCAAGTTATTTGGCTGATAGAGTTCCTGAAGTGGCGATTTTTGATATGCCCTTTGTTATAGGTAGTCGCCAAAAGGTCTATCAAGCTCTTGATGGAGAACTTGGCAAGTTATTTGAGGAAAAATTTCTTAAAGAAATGGGTGTTCGTATTTTAGCTTTTTGGGATAATGGATTGAGGCACTTCTCGAACCGTGTAAGAGAGATAAGAAGTCCAATCGATTGTGAAGAGTTAAAAATCCGTTCCATGAATTCTGAGATTCACCAAGAGTTTTTTAGTTCACTGGGTTTTGAGCCGGTTTATGTAGATGTCGCCGATTTGGTCGCCCAAGTTAAATCCGGAGAGATTGATGCTCAAGAAAATCCTCTTACGAACACTTATAATTTTGGTACTTATAAATATCATCGTTATATTACGTTGACTGGTCATTTCTATGGAACAGCATTCCTGATGGTGAATGAGAGCATGTATGACGACTGGTCGCCAGAAATAAAAATGGCTATGAGAGAATCGGTGAAAGTTGCAACTCAGAAACAAAGGAATTTTGCTGAGGCTGAGGATGAGCAAATACTGAAATTACTTAATGATTGTGACAATATTATAACGGTCCTTACACCAGCGGAATTAGAGGTTTTTAAATCAGCGGTCAAACCTCTAGTTGAATATCATCGCCGAAACCTCGGGGATTATCTCTTCTCATTGGTTGAATAATTTTATTCCGCATATACTCTTTCGGGTGTAAAAAGTGAATTTTTTAAATGTTTAATTAAATAAAGAGAATTCTTATGACTATAAAAATTGGAAATATTGGGCTCGGTCCGATGGGTGGGCATATTGCTCGCCTTTTGCTAGAGAAAAATTTTGATGTTATCGGATTCGATATTAATTCAGAACGAATGCTCGAACTGGAGAGAATTGGTATGAAATTGGCTGATAGTGCTCTTGATTTAGCTAATGAAGCCGATGTAATAATAACATCTTTGCCATCGTTTGAATCGCTTACTAGTGTAATAGATGAGTTAAAGATATCTCATAAATGTAATCAGATTGTAGTTGAATGCTCAACTCTTGAAGTTGAACAAAAAATTGCATGTGCCAAATTATTACAATTAGAAAACAAGATAATGTTGGATGCCCCAATAAGCGCGACTCCTCAAATGCTGGCTAAGGGCCTGGCTTCAATTCATATCGGAGGTGACCGAGAGGCATACAATCAGTGCGCCGAGATTTTTGATGGTTTTGTTGCAACTAAATTTTATGTAGGGGGCGTGGGTGATGGAAGTAGAATGAAAATTTTAGCCAATTATTTAGTTCATGTGCATACTGTCGCTGCTGCAGAATGTATGACCCTTGGCCAAAAAGCTGGTTTGGATTTGAAATTGGTATATGAATCTCTCAAGGAGAGTGCTGGTAATTCAAAAATGTTTGAAGTTAGGGGTAAGATGATGGCTGAAAATGACTACCGAGAGGGTGGAGGTACAATGTTTGAAATTCTTGAAAAGGACTCCCAAATCATCACTGAATTTGCTGCAAAGGTTAGAGCGCCTATTGAACTTTATGGTATTTCTCGGCAAAAATTTAGTTCAGCTATAGCAATGGGACTGCAACATCTTGATACTTCTTCAGTATGTAAGGCGATAGAAATTTCCGCGGGCATTGATCGGGGAGCTAAAAAAAAATAAAGCCTGTCTCTATGGTTCTTTTATTTGCGTTTAATCTGTTTGATCCAAAATAGTAAACTGCTTAAATGTCCTGTTTACTTTACCATCCAACTTTTCAATAAAATTTAAGTATTCAATAAAATAGCTTTGAGTTCTATGAAACTCAAGTGCCTCTTTATTTTTATAAACCTCGTAGAGAATATACTCATTGGGATTTTCATTTGATACTGAGACTTCGAATTGGTAACAGTCAGTCTCTTTTCGTGTCGCGTGCACGTTGTTCCATAATTTCTGTAATAGCTCCTCTTTTATATCGGAATTTATCTTAAGAGATACTAGATTGACTAAATTCTGCATATAAATCTCACAAAAAAAGTAAAACTATTAAAATTATTATTCAACTTTAGTAGAATTCTATTTAAACTACATTTATCTTTTAGGACTATATTTGGCCGCGGAACCAGTCATTAATTTGTTTTCCTGTCCAGATTAAAACATCCGGTTTGTTAGCAATATGCTCAAAAACTTCTTCAACATATTTAGAACGGTGAGGCACGCCTGAAATATAGGTGTGCATACTTATTCCCATAAAACGCGTGATATCTTCACTCTCCTCGTATAAGCGATCGAAATGATCTATGCATCGCATTGCAAATTCTTTGGAGGAATGTTGTTGCAAAGCCATGATCGTAATATCATTTGTCTCCACGGGGTAGGGTACAGAAATCATTTTTTTGTTGGTTGAAGTTGTTAATTCGACAGGTTGATCATCTAAGGGCCAGTCTGCAACATATTCAATGCCACATTCGGATAGTAAATCAAGGGTTTCCATAGTCTCGGTGAGGCCAGGGCTTTCCCAACCAACGGGAGGTTCGCCGGTAAAATCTTTAATTGCTTCAACTGTGCTTTTTATGTGCTCAAGTTGGCTTTCAAGCGAATGCATAGGACCTTGAATATAACCGTGACCCATAAATTCCCAATTTCCCTCTAGAGCGACTTCTGCAATTCTTGGGTAGGTCTCTAGAATAATACCATTCATGGCGAGGGTGGGTGTTATATTATAATTTTTAAACATATCGTTAAGTCGCCAGAAACCGACACGATTACCATATTCATGCCACGACCAATTTGGCACATCGGGAAGTAATGGTTGTCCCATAGGTGGTGGCAGTATTGTTCTAGGTTGGGCTTTTAAACTATCCCAATGCTCGACATTCATAATAGTCCAGACAACCATTCTTGCATTATTTGGCAGCTCCAACTTTGGACGATCAATTATTGCCGAATATGGCAGTCTGTCTCTTGGCGAATCCATTTTAGTTCCTTTTCATTCCGGCCATTTCTTCTAGAACGCGGCAGACAGACGCTGTATCAAGTTTATCCATATCTTTTGCTAAACCAGATCGATAGATGTCTGTTCCTGCTGTAAATAACGGCACGGGACATCTTAATTCTGCGGCAAACTCACCGATAACCTTCATGTCTTTTTGCCAAACGTCCATTTTCATTGTGGCCTCATCATAATTATCTTCTACCATCATAGGAGCTCTCAATTCAAATATCCGGGAGTTTCCAGCACCTGCTTTTATGACATTAAATATCGTTTCTGGCTCAAGGCCAGCCTTCATGCCCAAAACCATCGCCTCAGCTGATGCCACGTTATGAATATGTACCAAGTGATTGGCTACAAACTTCATTTTACTTCCATTTCCAAATTCACCAACATAAAAGTTTAAGTTGGCAAAACCATTAAAAATATCATGACATTTTTCCGAAGCCTTCTGATCACCACTGACATAGATTGACAAATCTTTGTTTGCTGCCTGAGCACCCGTTCCACTTATCGGACAATCTAGTAGGATTTTCCCTGTATCAGCTAATACATCGTGAGCTGATTGTTTTTCTTTGATAGGTAATGTTGAGCATTCAATAACGATTAGCCCATCCTTGTTTGCATCTTTAATGCTGTCCGCCCCGGTCATTACTGATTGGAAGGCATCAATACTAGGTAAAGAAGTAATAATTACATCAGACTTGTCGGCTACATCTTTTGGAGATTCGGCAGTTGAGCCTCCCATTGATACCAACCGATCTATATTTTCATCAATAATATCATAACCGCATACGTCAAAATTATCATTTCGCAAGTTTTTTGCGAAAGACCCTCCCATAATTCCAAGACCAACAATCCCTACTTTTAGTGACATTTAGATTCCTTACATATTTTAATCAAAATTATTATAAATTTACAAATCTCATTATAAACTAAATTTAAATGTTATCCCAATATTTATCTATGCAATTTTTAACACAAATAACTTAATACAATAGTAAATTTTAAACTAGTGAGCAATTGATCATTAGGGCTCGACAGTTAAAAAGCGCTATAATAATATAAAATCAATAATCAGAGAAATTTTTAACGGGGAGAGAGTTATGGTTAAAGCAATTAAAACTAAAGTGGCGGTCCAATCTAAATTAAAAAAACCCGCAGTTAAAAAATTAACTGTTAAGAAAAAAGGATTAACCAAGGCAGAGGTTGTCCGTAAAGGCCGAAAACTCTCTAATTGGGGAAAGTGGGGGAAAAATGATGAACTTGGAGTTTTAAATTATATCACCCCTCAGGATATAGTTGACGCGGCAAAGTTAATTAAAAAGGGTAAAGTGTTTAGGTTAGGTTTAGAGCTTGATGAGAATGGCCCACAAAATGGTTTGTTTGGTGGTCGCTGGAACCCACTGCATCATATGATGGCCACCGGAACTGATGCCGCTGCTGGCAACCAAGACAAAACTGTTGGATTACGGTATGCCGATGATTTTATCAATCTACCGACGCAGTGTGCGAGCCAATGGGATGCATTATCACATGTTTTTGCAGGTGATAAAATGTGGAACGGTTATGAAGCTACACTTGTCGATTCAACAGGTGCCCATAAGAATGGCATAGAAAAATTCGCTGACAAGATGGTGGGTAGGGGAGTTCTGCTTGACGTTGCTAAATTTAAGAAGAAAGACCGTCTTGCCGACGGTTATGGGATTACAATTAATGATCTGGATCGTACAGCAAAGTCACAGGGTGTCCAAATTAAGCGAGGAGATTTTGTCATCGTTAATACAGGCCAAATGGCTGATTGTTTGGATAAAGGTGAATGGGGAGGTTACGGCGGTGGCGACGCGCCAGGTCTTGCTTTTGAAACTGTTGACTGGATACACGAAAAAGAAATAGCAGGAATTTGCTCGGACACTTGGGGTATTGAAGTTAGACCTAATGCGACGGTCGATGGAACTAATCAACCTTGGCATTGGGTGACTATTCCCTATATCGGAATAGTCCATGGTGAAATTTGGTATCTTCGTGAATTAGTTGCTGATTGCGCTGAAGATGGCGTGTATGAATTCTTTCTTTGTGCTCCTCCCTTAGTAATTTCGAGGGGAACCGGGTCGCCAATCAATCCTCAAGTAATCAAATAGAGTTTGTTATGGTGAGGCGTTTTGTAGATATTTCCATGCATCTTGAGAATGATGTTGTATCGGACCCACCAGGATTTGGACCCGGAATAGAGTATTTTACTCATAAAGATACAGCAGAAGATGTTGTCGGTTATTTTCCCGGATTAGAAGTTGATGATCTTCCTGATGGAGAAGGGTGGGCTATTGAAAAGATTAATCTAAATACCCATAATGGCACGCATCTCGATGCGCCTTATCATTTTCATTCTACAATGAATAAAGGTGAGAGAGCTATTACGATTGATGAAGTCCCACTTGAATGGTGTTTTAGACCTGGGGTGAAACTGGATTTTACCAACTTGCCCGATGGTTATGTTGTTCAGCCCCAAGACGTTGAAAAAGAGTTAGAGCGCATCGAACATAATCTGGAGGAGTTAGATATTGTCGTTGTTAATACAGCGGCTGGCAAGGCATATGGCTCGGATAACTACGTCTCAACTGGATGTGGTATGGGACGAGAAGCAACTTTATATTTGTTGGAGAGAGGTGTCAGGGTCACTGGAACGGATGCTTGGAGCTGGGATGCACCATTTGTTCACAATAAATACATGGAAACTGGTGACTCTTCACTAATTTGGGAAGGACACAAGGCTGGTCGAGAAATTGGTTATTGTCATTTGGAAAAATTACATAATCTAGAAGTGCTTCCGGGGAAGGGGTTTGAGATTGCTTGCTTTCCGGTAAAAATTCGCGGGGCCTCCGCTGGCTGGACCCGAGCTGTCGCTATGTTTAACGAACAAGGAGAATAAATTATGGCAAAAAGCGTGATTATCACGTGCGCGGTTACGGGTTCTATTCACACACCAACAATGTCTGAATTTTTACCCATAACGCCTAATGAAATTGCAGAGGGTGCGATAGCTGCAGCTGATGCTGGAGCTTCTATTTTGCATTTACATGCTCGAAATCCGGATGGCAGTCCTACACCATCGCCAGATACATTTATGGAGTTTCTTCCACGTATAAAACAATCGACTGATGCTGTTGTAAATATAACAACAGGTGGTGGGCATGGTATGAGTTTGGAGGAACGATGTGCTGGAGCTCTCAAGGCAAGTCCCGAGATGACATCCTTGAATATGGGTTCTATGAATTTTGGATTATTTCCTATCCTTGATAAGCCTTATGAATGGAAACATAAGTGGGAACCCGAATATCTTGAGATGACCCGTGATTTTATATTCCGCAATACTTTTAAGGATATTGAGTGGGTTTTGAAAGAACTTGGAGAGGGGCATGGTGTTCGTTTTGAATTTGAGTGTTACGATATGGGGCATTTGTATAATTTAGCGCATTTCGTTGATAGGGGTCTAGTCAAGCCACCATTCTTTGTACAAACAATATTTGGAATTTTAGGCGGTATAGGAGCGGATATCGAAAACTTAATGCATATGCGCAGAATTGCTAATAAGTTATTTGGTGAAGAGAATTATGAGTGGTCGATTCTCGCAGCTGGACGTCATCAAATGAATTTCGTAACGACAGGTGCTATATTAGGTGGAAATGTTAGGGTAGGGCTAGAGGACTCTTTATATATTGGTAAGGGTGAGCTTGCCAAATCAAATGCTGAACAAGTAAGTAAAATTAGGCGTATTGTTGAGGACCTCTCTCTTGAGGTTGCTACTCCAGCAGAAGCAAGAAATAGATTGTCATTAAAAGGTGGTGATCAGGTGGGCTTTTGATGGTCTCAGCAGAGGTTCAGTATAATTAAATGACCTTATAATTAATTTCATAGAAATTATGGCGGTTAATATCGAGACGATATATCCTTGTTCCATTAGCTACGCTATTTTTCACTGAAACTATTGCCCAAATCAATTCAGCCTCGAAGGCCATACTGAGGTCGGTTGGTGATGGAGATGGGGGAGCGTCTGGATGCGAATGAAAATGTCCGATAACTCTTTGAGGAGAATTCCTAAGTCTTCGTTGAGTGTTTAGGCGAATTTGAGGGTCAATTTCGAATAAAGCACTTGTATTGCCTTTAGTGATATTTGGACTTTGAATAA
>Ga0209425_10003321_pt1 | contig 17170 bp, 22 predicted proteins | sample COG_05_FD_184749 | JGI IMG/M metagenome (GOLD analysis project Ga0209425, IMG submission 184749) | Pelagic Microbial community sample from North Sea - COGITO 998_met_05 (SPAdes) (version 2) | ecosystem: Environmental > Aquatic > Marine > Neritic zone/Coastal water | place: Helgoland, sampling...
CTTAGAATCAGAATCAATCATTCGTTCTCATCAAAGTTAACCATGAGATCAAACATTCAGTATAGCGATTTTTCAAAAACATTATTTATTGAACCGTTAATTACATTCCAGCCAAATGCTTTTAGCGCATTTTATTTCGGAGTAAACGATTTATTTGAAGAAGACGCGTTTGAAAATAGTGGTTCATTAAAAGAAGTCAACAGACAATTTTTTATTAAATTTCAATACCTATTTTAATAATATGAAAAAACTATCAACCTTATTGTTAACCTTATTACTATGCAGTTGTACTGCTCCTATTTCAATTGGTAGTAATGCAGTTGCTGTTCCTACAGTAAAAACTCAATTAAAGGATGATAGTACCGTATATAGTCAAAATGGCAAGACTATGATTGCTATAAACCATATTTTACCACAAAGAGCTGGTCAATTTGAAATGCTAACAAAAACAGTTATTCTTCCTGCTATAAAAAGAGAAGATGTTCAAGTCTATAATAGTTTAAAGTTTTTGATTCCAGAAGAAACCAATGACGATGGAACTTTAACATTTATGTTTATTGCAGATCCTTACCTAGATGAAAAAAACTATGATATTTTTGAAGTGTTGGTTCAACAATATGGAAGAGCTAGGGCGGAAGAGTATTTTGACAGATGGATTAGTTGTTTTGCATATGAACAAGAAGTCATTTCTTTCAGATGATAAAAATATATCTTTTTCACACCATCTATAGTAAATTTTCCTTAATGAAATCAATGAAGACGTTTTTAAGCACAATAATCTTATTAAGTTTTGCTTTTTCTCAAAGTGCTGCAGACATGGAAGCTGAAAATCCAGCAAGTGATAATTGGCAAGACAATTATAGATCAATTGAAGCAGGAAAGTCTAAAGTTAACATATTTTCCAACGCTGCAATTGCAGACGTATTCGTATGGAATTCTCCGATATATTCAACTGAAAGAACGTTTCCAGCAATTATTGCTTTACCAACAGATAATAGGTTATACACCATTAGCTTATTTTCTCAATCTCAATTTCAACATATTACCAACGAATTACAAAACTTTGACTTTGATAATAGAGATATATCAGAGTTTGAACAACTTCAAGATGAATTCGAACGCATGAAAATGGGAACAAAGAATGTTAGACCTATTCCAGGTACCAGCGAATCAATATTTTTGACATATTGCGACTCTGATGATAGTAATTGTGCCGAAGGTATGCATTGGTTGGACCAATTTTATGCAAAGTATTATGATTCAAAACAAGAACAGATTTTAGTTTCTGATCTAAATGGAACTGATCTAACTGATGCAGAAAGAGCTCTTGTAAAGCGTCATCGTCTTGGCGTAGCAGGAATGCTTGGTTTTTTCACAATGGCCGTATTTTTAATCGATAATGCTGCATTGTGAGTAATATTTCTATAAATATCAAAGGTATTGGTCAGCATGACTTTAAATATGGTATCACTCCATTAGAAGTAATGTCTGAAACCAAGGGTATTTCTAGCGATTCTATCATATGTAAGGTCGATGGAGTTTTAACCGATTTATCTGTTTCACTATCATCTAATTGTGAATTGCAATTTATGGATGCAAAAAGCAAAGATGGTCATAGTGTATTGTTACACAGTACTGCACATTTAATGGCTCAAGCAGTAAAAAGATTGTATCCTAAAACAAAAGTTACAATTGGTCCTTTTTTAGAAAATAGGTTTTACTATGATTTTGATGTTGAAATACCATTTACAGAAGATGATTTATTAAAAATTGAAGACGAAATGGTGAAAATTTCGGAAGAAAATCTTCCAATTGTTCATGAGGTTAAATCTCAGAAAGAAGCTATTAGTTATTTTGAAAATATCAATGAAACCTACAAAGTTGAAATTATCAATGATCTAGGGGGAGATGAGATTTTAAAAGTTTACTCTCAAGGAGAATTTACTGATCTATGTAGAGGTCCTCATGTTCCATCAACTGGAGCTATTAAACACTTTAAACTTTTAGCATCTTCCGCAGCTTATTGGAGAGGAGATGAAAACAATCAAACGCTTCAAAGGGTGTACGGAACATCATTCCAAAATAAAAAAGATTTAAAAAAATATTTATTAATGCTTGAAGAGCAAAAAAAACGAGACCATAGAAAAATTGGAAAAGAATTAGATTTATATTTCTTTGATGATGAAGTTGGACCAGGGTTGCCTTTATGGACTCCAAACGGAACAGTTCTTATAGACGAGTTAGAAGCACTAGCAAATGAAATGGAAACAGCTAGCGGATACTTACGAGTTAGAACTCCTCATTTAACCAAGGGTGAGTTGTACGAAAAATCAGGACACTTAGACCATTATATTTCAAGCATGTATTCAGCCATGGATGTAGATGGGATTGATTATTATATGAAGCCAATGAATTGTCCTCATCATCATAAAATTTTTGCTAACACACCGAAGAGCTATAGAGACTTACCATATAGATTGTCTGAGTATGGAACATGCTACAGATATGAAAAATCAGGCGAGCTATTTGGATTGATGCGTGTTAGAAGTATGCAGATGAATGATGGGCATATATATTGTACGGAAGAACAGTTTAAAGACGAGTTTATTGACGTATGTAATCTTTATATGAAATATTTTAAAATTTTTGGAATTGAAAAATATGAAATGAGATTAAGCTTACATGATCCTAAAGATTTAGGTAAGAAATTTATTGATAATCCTACATTATGGAAAAAAACAGAAGACGATGTAAGAGATGCCTTAAAAGGTGCTAAGCTAAAGTTTGTAGAATCAATTGGCGATGCTGCGTTTTATGGTCCAAAAATTGACGTACAGGTTTGGAGTTCAATTGGAAGAGAATTTACATTGGCAACCAATCAAGTTGATTTTGCAGTACCAGAACGTTTTGACTTGAATTATACAGACAAAGATGGATCATTTAAAACTCCATTATGTATTCATAGAGCACCATTAGGTACCCATGAACGCTTTATTGGTTTTCTGATTGAACATTTTGGTGGAAATTTTCCATTATGGCTTGCTCCTAAGCAAGTTGTTGTATTACCGGTTTCAGATAAGTTTAATGATTATGCAAGCAATATTACAAAACAGCTTCAAGCTCATGGTGTAAGAGTGTCATTAGATAATCGTTCAGAAAAAATTGGTTCAAAAATTAGAGATGCAGAATTACAAAAAATTAATATCATGATTATCGTTGGCGAGAAAGAAGTTGATAATCAAACTTTAACAATTCGAAGAAGATTTGTTAAAGAACAGAAAGAATTATCTTTTGAAGAGTTTTCAAAAGATATTATAAACGAAATCAAAGAAAGGAGAGTTTCGAATTAAAAAACAGAGAATAAGAGTTAATAATAGAATTTACGCTGATGAGGTAAGACTAATCAGTCAAAACAAAGAACAGATTGGTGTGGTAAGTGTAAAAGAGGCTTTGCAGCTCGCGCAGGATGCAGGGTTAGACCTGGTTGAAATATCACCAAATGCAAAACCTCCGGTTTGCAAAATTATGGATTTTGGAAAATTTAAGTATGAAGAAAAAAAGAAAGCGCAACAAAGTAAAAAGAAACAACAGGTTGTTAAAGTTAAAGAATTAAGAATGAGACCTAATATTGGTGATCATGATTTAGATAATAAGTTAAAAATGGGAAAGAAATTTTTATCAGAAGGATATAAATTAAAGCTTACATTAATGTATAGAGGAAGAGAAATGTCTCGTCAAGATTTAGGTCAAGATCTTATGCAGCGTGTTTTGTCGACGCTAAGTGAGGTCGCACAACTTGAAAAAGATTCTCCTTTGACTGGACGAAAAAAATCTATAATATTAGCCCCGAAATAGGAAATTATTATGCCAAAACAAAAAACAAGAAAAAGTGTATCAAAGAGATTTAAAGTTACAGGGTCAGGAAAGCTGAAACGTAACAAAGCCGGACATAGCCACATGCTTATTCGTAGAGATAATGATGTTAAGCGTTCTGCTAAAAAAGCTACATTAGTAGCTCCATCCTTTGAGAAAAGAATGAAAAAAATGATGGCGAAAGCGGGAAGTTAAAAGATGCCAAGATCAAATAGTTCAGTACCAAGACATAGAAGACATCGTAAGATTGTAAAGCTTGCCAAAGGATATTTTGGAGCTAGAAGTCGTAATTTTAAAGCAGCTAAAGATGCTGTTACCAAAGCAGGTTTATATGCTTACAGAGATAGAAGACAGAAAAAACGTCAGTTTAGAAGGCTTTGGATTGTAAGAATTAACGCTGCATCAAGATTAAATGGTTTATCCTATTCAAATTTTGTACATTTATTGAAGGAGAAAGGGGTTGATTTAGATAGAAAAGTATTAGCAGATTTAGCTGTTAATAATCCAACTGTCTTTGAAGACCTCGTAAAATACTTACAAAAATAATAGAAAAAATACGATGTCATTAGATAAAACCATTAAAGATTTAAAGGCATCATTTTCTAAAGAGTTATCCAACAGCAAAGTTTCATCAGAGCTTGAAAAATTTCGCATAAAATATCTAGGTAGAAATGGTCAGTTAGCATCTCTATTTGAAGAATTCAATAAACTACCAGCAACTGAAAAACCTCGATACGGTAAAGAATTAAATATTCTCAAGAATAATCTAACTAAACTATATCAAGATACTGTTGGTAGTAATGATAGTGATGCTTCAAATAATGATATCGATTTTTCACTTCCAGGATATGATTTACCAAGCGGACACATACATCCGTTGGAACAAATAACCTCTGAGATTAAATCAATTTTTCAGTCTATTGGATTTTCGGTAGCTTATGGCCCGGAAATTGATGATGACTACCATAATTTTGAAGCTTTAAATGTACCTAAACATCATCCTGCAAGAGATATGCAAGATACTTTTTTTGTAAATCCAAATACCGTCTTGCGCACTCATACCTCTAATGTGCAAATCCATTTAATGGAAAATCAAGATCCTCCATTGCGTCATATTTGTTGTGGAAGAGTATATAGAAATGAGGCTGTTAGTTATAAAAGTTTCTGCTTATTCAATCAAGTAGAAGGATTAGTTATCAACGAAAATTCTTCATTTGCAGAAATGAAAGGTACTCTGGAATATTTTGTGAAAGAAATGTTCGGAGAGGGCACTAAGATGCGATTTAGGCCTAGTTATTTTCCATTTACCGAACCAAGCGCTGAAGTAGATATTTGGAATGAAAAATTAAACCAATGGATGGAAATATTAGGATGCGGTATGGTAAACCCTAATGTTCTAACCAATGTTGGATATGATAACAAAAAATATCAAGGATTTGCTTTTGGTATGGGGATAGAGCGAATTGCAATGATTAAATATGGTATTAAAGACATTCGATTATTTTATCAAAATGATAAAAGATTTTTGGAGCAATTTTAATGAAAGTCTCTCTATACTGGTTAAAAAGGTTCGTTGACTTTGAATTAAGTGCATCTGAGTTAGCTGATAAGTTAACAATGAGAGGATTTGAGTCAGAGGTTGTTACAGACTTTAGTCAACTAGGTAATGTCGTAGTTGGAGACGTCCTATCCGCTCAAAAACATCCAGATGCAGATAAGCTAAAATTATGTACTGTCTCTGATGGAAAAGAAGAATTTGACGTTGTATGCGGTGCTCCTAATGTAGAAAAAGGGCAGAAAATTGTTTTTGCTAAGGTTGGAGCCATTTTACCTGGAGATTTTAAAATTGGCAAAGCAAAAATTAGAGGCGTAGAAAGTTTTGGAATGATTTGTTCAGAAAGAGAGTTAGGAATTTCAGAAGAACATGAAGGTATTATGGTCCTTGATAACGATATTGCAACTGGAATTCCAATTGAAGAAGTATTAGGTCCAATTTATAATGCGATTGATATCGAGGTAACACCTGATAAGGCATTTGCTTTAAGCCATAGAGGAATAGCTAGAGAAGTAGCTGCTATGATTGGAACAACCCTTAAAACACCATTATCAACCTCTGAGCTGCATTCTAAGACAAAAGATAGTATATCCATAGAGCTCGACAAGAAAAATGGATGTACACGCTATATGGCGGGTGTGATGAAAGGTGTTAAGGTTGGTCCATCTCCTAAATGGCTTGCTGATTATTTGAAATCAGTGGGTCAAAAAAGTATTAATAATCTTGTAGATATTTCTAATTTTATGCTTCTTGAAATAGGGCATCCGACTCATATTTTTGATTTAAAGAAACTTGCAAAGCCCGCAATTAAGGTTTCCTGGGCTAAGAAAGGTGAAAAATTCCACGCTTTAGATGATGAAACATATACATTAGAATCAGATCATATGGTTATTACTGATACAAAAAATACTATAGCTTTAGCAGGTATTATTGGTGGTATGGATAGCGCTGTTTCTGACGACACTTCTGAAGTATTGATTGAGAGCGCATACTTTGATCCAGTAGTAATAAGAAAAGGATCAAAAAAATTAAACTTATTATCGGAAGCTTCAAGAAGGTTTGAAAGAGGTACAGATCCGAATGCTGTCAATGAAGCTTTTCATATGATTGTACAGTTAATGCAAGAAGTTGCTGGCGGCAGCCTTGAGTCGATTATCACTGATGAATGTAATATGTCATTGGATACTTCTTCAGTTAAACTTTCGAGCAAAAAACTAGTGAAATATGCTGGACAACTTATTTCAGACAAAGACGTTGAAATCATATTAGATGGCTTACATATAAAATCAAAAAAATCTGACAATGTTTGGGAGTGTACAATTCCTACATTTAGAACTGATTTATTGACAGAAACAGACTTAATCGAAGAAGTATTTCGTTGCTATGGATACGATAAAATTAAATCATCTTTTAATTTTGCTTCGATTATGCAATATGCTAATGATGAAGAAGCACCGATTACATCATTAAAACATTATTTATCTTCCATAGGTTTTAATCAATCTTATAATAATTCACTGGAAGATCTAGAAAATGTTAAGCTGTTTGGTAAGAATGCTATAAGCGTGATGAATCCTTCATCAGAAAGAATGAATACCTTAAGATCAACTCTTCACCAAGGATTACTAAAGAATCTTGATTTTAATTATCGAAATGGTTCAGCTGATACGCTTATATACGAATATGGAACAATTTTTAGTGGTAAGGCTACTAATCTAGGAGATATAGATCAGCAAAACAGTTTTTCATGTCTAGTTCATGGAGATTTGTTTTCAAAGAACGTGCACTTTGGTTCAATTTCAGCATCGTTTAGTTTTCTTAAAGGAGTTGCTCAGTCAATTTATGAGGACAAGCTAAACACTAAGATAAAATTTATTGAGGAAAAACATTCATATTGTTCTTCATTTTTTACGATTAAAGATAGCAAAAAGCAAACTGTAGGAGCTATTGGAGTGATAAACCCTTCTTTGTTAAAAAAATTAGATATAGCACATAAGCATGACGTTGTAGTGCTTGACATAAATCCTACTATTTATGCTGAATACTGCGGATTTAATACAAAAGTAAAAGATGTTATAGCTTTTCCAGCAGTTACTCGAGATTTAAATTTTAAAATGGGTGGAGAGATCAATGTTGGAGATGTTAGCGCTAGTATGAAAACGGTTAATCAATCTATCCTGCAAAAGGTAGTACCGGTAGATATATATCAATCTAAAAATGATAAATCTTCAAAAGATGTATTATTTAAATTAACCTTTCAATCACCTAAAAAAACACTTGAAGATAAAGATGTAAATTCAGTTATTACTGAAATTATAAATGTTGTTTCTAAAAAATTTAATGCTAAATTAAGAGACAATTAAGGATAAATATGGAAGCAGATAAAAAACTAGTAAAAGTAAGAATCTTTGGTCAAGAGTATCCGATTAGAGCGTCATCAAATGAAGACTACATCAAGGAAGTAGCCGCATATGTAGATCAAAAAATGAATGAAGTTCAACGTTCGGTACCGTCTTCTATGAACGCCTCTAAGATTGCTATTCTAGCAGCTATGAATATTTCAGATGAATTGTTCGGTGCTAGAAGAGGAGAGTATTCTTTTAAAGGTGAAGTAGAATCGAAAGTAAAATCTTTAATAGAAAGAATAGAAGAAATAACTGACTAAGAGAGGAATTGTTGTGAATACATCAATATTATCTGGTGTAGAAGCCAGTAAAGCCCTATATAACAGCTTAGAAGACAGGATTGCTATACTTAAAAAGCAAAGTATTATCCCAGGGTTAGCTGCAGTATTAGTTGGAAATAATCCAGCATCTGAAATCTATGTTAGAAATAAAACCAAAAAATTTGAAGCACTAGGCTTGAAAACAGACCTATTTAGATTGGATGAAAATGTCTCAGAAGAAGAGTTATTATCTTTGATAGATAAGTTAAACACAGATTCTGAATTTCATGGTATTTTAGTTCAATTGCCACTACCTAAACATATCGATAGCGAAAAAGTATTAAATGCAATAGTACCAACAAAGGATGTTGATGGTTTTCATCCTGAAAATGCAGGCCTTCTCTCTATTGGTAAGCCTCGCTTTATACCTTGCACACCAAAAGGAATGATGTTCATTTTAAAACATTTCAATATAGATTTAAATGGGAAGCATGTAGTAGTAATTGGTAGAAGTAATATTGTAGGTAGACCTATTTCTATTCTTGCGAGCTTGAAAGAGCTTGGCAATGCCACAGTCACGTTGTGTCATAGCGGTACCAAGGATTTAAAATACTTTTCAAAGCAAGCAGATGTTCTGGTTGCTGCACTAGGTTCACCGCAATTTGTTGATAGTTCATATATTAAAAAGGGTGCATGTCTAATTGACGTTGGAATCAACAGAATTGAAGTTAATGGGAAGTCAAAAATTGTTGGGGATATCGACCAAGAGAGTGTTATGGGAATAGCAGATTCTTTGACTCCAGTTCCAAAAGGAGTTGGTCCAATGACAATCGCAATGTTGGTAGAAAACACCGTCTTATCCGCAGAATTATTATTAAATTAATTTTAGAAAACTTTAATACAGGGAATTGCTACTAATGAAAAAATACTACTTAATATTCTTATCAATTTTTACTCTTTTTTCATGCTCATCGAATGTCGATGAAGCAGAGGTTAAAAAAGCACAACAATTTTTTGAGTCTGTGTTTCAGGATCAAGTTTTAGACAGCCCAGAATTTCAAGCATCTTTGGGTTTCAAGTCTAATTATGATAAATGGGATGATATTACCTGGCAAAAATCTAGAGAACGCGCTAGAAGAGCTGCTGATAATCTCAAATTCATGAAGAAAAATATCGATTTTGATAAGATTGATGAAGAAACAAAGATTAGCTACAAATTGATGGAAAAACGTCTTCAACGAACCATTGATTCTGATAAATTTATCTTTCACGGATATGTGGTAACACATAGAGGAGGAAAGCATTCTAGTATTCCTTCGTTTCTGATTAATTATCATCGTATGGATGAAGTGCAAGATGTTAAAGATTACATAAGTCGTTTACGCAATGTAGAGCCTTTAATGGATGATTTAATGGAACAATTAAGATTAAGACAAGACGTGAAAAAATTGGCACCTGCATTTGTTTATCCTCAAGCTATAAAAACTTCAGAAAATATTATTTCTGGATATCCATTTGAAGAGGTAGAAAATCAAAATGTTATATACGAAGATTTTATGAAAAAATTAAATGCGTTAGATATTTCAGATGCTGAAAAACTTCGCTACCAAAGTGAAGTTGAAGCAGTACTCTTAACTATTGTAAACTTTTCTTACAGAAAGTTTATTGATTTTCTGAAAGATCAGCAAACGCTAGCAGACAACAATCATGGGGTTTGGAAGTTTGAAGACGGAGCTGAGTATTACCAGCATGCGTTAGATGGATACACTACCTTAGGACTGACAGCTGAAGAGGTGCATGAGATTGGCTTAAGTGAGGTAGCTAGAATTCATGAAGAAATTTACCAAATTATGGAAAAAGTAAATTTTGAGGGTACACTAAAAGAATTTTTTGACTTTATGAGAGAAGATCCTCAGTTTTATTATCCGGAGGGACCGGTTGGACGACAAATGTACCTAGATCAGGTAAATGTTGTTGTTGATACATTGTCAAATAGAATTGAAGAACTATTTTACGGCTTACCATCAATACCACTACAAGTTAAAGCAGTAGAAGCCTATAGAGAGGCTTCAGCAGGGATTGCTTTTTACCAACGTGGTCAAGCAGATGGAAGCAGACCTGGAACGTACTATGCTAACCTGTATCGCATGAAAGACATGCCCATATATAAGCTTGAAAATTTAGCATACCATGAAGCTATTCCTGGTCATCATATGCAGATTTCTATTCAACTGGAAGTAGAAGATATGCCAAGCTTTAGAAAGTATGGAGGATATAGTGTATTTTCGGAAGGATGGGCGCTTTATTCAGAAACACTACCTAAAGAAATTGGTCTATATAAAGATCCTTATTCAGATTTTGGAAGATTGTCAGGAGAGTTGTGGCGTGCATGTAGATTGGTGGTAGATACTGGAGTGCACCATTATAGGTGGACAAGAGAAGAAGGTATTGATTATTATATGAATAATACGGCTAATCCAGAAGGGGACTGTATAGGAATGGTAGAAAGACATATTGTCTGGCCAGGCCAAGCAGTTTCATATAAAATTGGAATGCTAAAAATTCAAGAGTTAAGAGCGTTTTCAGAACAAGAGTTAGGTGATAAATTTTCTTTGCAAGAATTCCATGACATAGTGCTTAGAAACGGTTCAGTTACTATGGACGTTCTAGAAGAAATTGTGGTAAGTTGGGTAAACAGTAAATAAGATGATTATAATTAAAACAAGTACTGATAGCCATAAGGCTATGAAACTCATAGCCAATGAGCTCTTAAACAAAAAATTAGCCGCTTGTGTCAATATGATTCCTCGTATGCGTTCAAAGTATGTTATGGACGGTAGAATTGTTGAATCTAGAGAAGTGATACTTTTAATTAAGACTGTTAAAAATCTTGAGAAAAAAGTATATGACACTATTAAAGAGCTACATAATTATGAGATACCAGAAATTTCAACAATCCAAACTTCAAATGTTGATAAAGATTATGAAAAATGGCTTAATGATTTTGTTGAAGAGTAAGTATGAAATTAGAAGAATTATCTGAAGCCACGATTTTAAAAGCTGTTATTTTAACATTATTGTTAATTATGATTATTACTGCAATTGTAGTGATAGCTATCAAATACCCTGAAATAGGTGTCCAGTGAGCTTAATCGACAGTTTGAATTGGAGATATGCCACAAAGAAATTTGATTCGACTAAGAAAGTCAGTGATGCAGATATTGCAATCTTGAAGGAAGCAGTGCGTCTTACGCCATCATCCTATGGATTTCAGCTCTATAAAGTGATTGTTGTTACCGATCAAAAAATTAAAGATAAGCTTTATAAGAAATCTTATTATCAATCCCAAATCCGTGATTGTTCGCATTTATTTGTGTTTTGCAGCTACAAAGAGGTAGAAGGAAAACATATAGATGAATTTATTAATTTAATGGAAGAGGCAAGACAGCAAGATGATGAACGTGGTTATTTAGATAAACTGAAATCGAAAGCGAAGATTGTTGCCTATGGAACAATTGCAAAAACTGATCTTGGGAATCGCAATAAAGATGAACTACTTAATTGGATGCAAAAACAATGTTACTTAGCGATTTCACAACTAATGGTAACTTGTGCAGATATGAAGATTGATTCTTGTCCATTTGAAGGATTTAGCACAGAGGGATATGATCGTATTTTGGACTTAGAAAATCGCAATTTAACCTCAACCGTATTGTTGCCAATAGGGTATCGCGCTGAAAATGATCGTCACCAATATCGTAATAAAGTACGTAAGCCAAATAATCTTCTATTTGAAGATAAATAATAACTATTTTTTTAAAAAAAATTCCTTTTGCTATTTCATTTTTTTAGATGATATTTCAACGAATTTTCACCATTACTAGGAGCGTTATATGAAAGGTTGGTTATTATCATCAAGCGAGAAACCATCATATGAATCACAAAAAATTATTGATGAGTTTAAAAAAGTTGGAATTGAATGTTTCTACGTAAATCCTTCGAATATTGATATCTATGTAACACGAGAAGATAGGAAGTCTATTCTGGTTGAAAAAGAATATACTACCATACCTAATTTTGTAATTCCTAGAATGGGTAGCAATATTACGCTGTATCAAACAGCAGTGTTAAGACACTTAGAGCGATTAGGGTCCTTATTAGTAAATGGATCAGAAGCAATTTCAAATTCTAAAGATAAATTATATACTATGCAAATTTTAGCACAAGCAAATATTCCAACTCCAAGAACTATGCTAGCAAAAAATCCTGTAAATATTGAGTATATCGAAAAAAGAATTGGATTTCCAGTTGTCGTAAAAACACTAAGTGGAATGCACGGAAAAGGTGTGTATCTTGCTGAAAATCCTTCAAATTTTGAACAATTAATTGATATGGTGATGGAAGTTAATGATAAAGCCAATCTTATTATTCAAGAGTTTATTAGCCATGCTGCTGGAACTGATATAAGAGTTTTCTTAATCGGTGGTAAGATTGTAGGAGCAATGAAACGAAAGTCTTCAGACGGAGATTTTAGAGCAAATATTACTAGAGGCGGTTCTCCACAACCAATTGATCTTGATTCTGATGCCGAGTTTTTAGCAATTCAATCTTCAAATATTATGAATCTTGATATTGCTGGTGTTGATTTATTGATTGATAAAGAAGGTTTTAGAATATGTGAAATTAATTCAGCGCCTGGTTTTCAAGGACTTGAAAAAGCTACTGGTATAAATATAGCTGCTGAAATTGTTCATTTTGTTGAACAGAAAATTAATCTAGCTATATAAACATATTTTTAGACATAGTTTTTACTTATATTTTTGCTATGGAAACTTTCTTTATATCCCTATTTATAATAGTATTTTCTGCTGCCTTAAGCATGATAGGCTATACCTTGTATCAAATGAGTAAAAAAATGCCAACATCATCATCCGATGACAAAGAAGATTTATTAAACGAAAGAGCTGGAAACATTGCTGTAGAAGCTGCGAAGAAAGCTTTAGATGAAGTATTAAAGCAAAATGCTGAACTGCAAAAGAAAGATTGGGATGGATATAAAAAAGACTTAGACCTTACTTTAACTCCGGTAAAGAAATCTCTTGAAGACTTACAAAAAAATATTTCTGAGGTGGAAAGAGATAGGGTAGAAGATAAAGGAAAGCTAGACGAGAAATTAAAAGATTTAATCGGAACTACAGATAGCTTAAGTAGAGCGCTAACATCAAGTTCAGATACAGGAGATTTAGGAGAAACCATTTTACGAAACTTGGTTGAAAAAGCAGGGATGATCAAGTATATCGATTTTGTTGAACAAACTTCTACAGGCAATAGAAGTATTCCAGATATGGTAATTAATCTACCTGGCGGAGGAAAAATACCAATTGATTCCAAACTATCTCTTGAATCCTTTGATCGTGCCATGGATACAGCTGATAAATCCGAACGAAAAGCCTTAGAAGTAAAGCACGCTAACAATTGTCGAACATTAATGCGCAATCTATCAAAACAAGAATATTATAAACAATTTGATGGACCTATCGAATTTGTTGTAATGTTTATTGGTAGTGAGCCGGCATATCAAATGGCATTAAAGCATGATGGAAAGCTTTTCTTAGACGGAGCAGATAAAAAAGTATTTGTTGTTTCTCCATTATCATTGCTACCATTATTAAGCTTGGTCTCTGAAGCTTGGAGACAATTTCAGTTAAGCACAAACGCAAATCAAGCAATCCAAATTGCAAAAGATTTAACAGATCGCTTAAAGATTTATGAGGAAAAATATCAAGCTGTGGGTGCTAGGATTTTATCATTAGGTAAAGCATATAATTCTTCCGTTTCATCTTACAACGCTAGACTTAAGCCATCGGTGAGAAACCTTCAAAAATTGCAAGGACAACCTCAAGATTTAATGGAGATGGAAAACGTTCCAGTTGATGTTACCCCAGTAATAGAATCTCTTGAAGCTGACAACGAAGAGGAATAATGCCTTTAGTTCATCCTTTATCATCCATCAAAGATAAAGAAACTCAAGAATTAGTTACTTTTTTCAATGAAACTTTAGGATTTTGCCCTAATTCTGTATTAACCATGCAAAAAAAGCCAGATTTAGCTCAAGCCTTTGTAAATCTTAACAAAGCAGTAATGAATAACACTGGAACCATAACAAGCGAATTTAAGCGTATTATCGCCTATATAAGCAGCAATACCGCTGGTTGTAGATACTGTCAAGCCCATACAATTAGAGCAGCGGAAAGATATGGAGGGGAAAAAGAACGATTGATGCAAGCTTGGGATTTCGAAAATAGTACGTTGTTTACTAATGTGGAAAAGGTAGCATTACGTTTTACTATTGCCGCCAGCTCTATCCCGGTAAACATAACAGAAGAATTGAATAATTCAATGCATGACTCTTGGGATGAAGCTGATATTTTAGAAATTATGAGCGTTGTAGCCCTTTTTGGCTTTTTAAATCGGTGGAACGATGTAATGGGTACTAGCTTAGAAGAAGATGCTAAACACTCAGCTAAATCTTTGCTTGGAACTCAGTGGGAGATAGGCAAGCATGCTACTTAATATAGTCTTGAGCCCAATCATTTAGCATATCAAATACCGGTACAAGTGTCTTACCTTTTTTCGTTAAGGAATATTCAACTCTTGGAGGTATTTCAGCAAAAATTTTTCTACTTATGATATCATTATTTTCAAGATCTCTTAATTCTCTTGTAAGCATATTTTTACTGATTCCATCAATACTTCGACGTAAAACACCAAATCGATTTATATCTTGTGCAATTCTACAAATGATTATTGGTCTCCATTTCCCACCAATCATATTCATTGAATAGGTGATAGGGCATGAGTCAACAGTACAGCCACATATATCTTCAAAACACATTTTTTGTTTCATATAAGTCCTCTTTTTGTTACTATAATATAAAATTGTGCCTACTTGTAAAATTTAATATTAGGTTATAATTTTTCATAACAAATTTTTAGAAAGGAATAAACAATATGAGTAATAAACCATTTTTAGTTAAGATTGAAAAAGGAAAAACCTATGCATGGTGTCAATGTGCAGAGTCAGAAAATCAACCTTTTTGTGACGGTAGCCATGAAAAAATTAATGCTAAAAATGATAATCTCATAGAATCTCTTGTAGAGGTAAATATGATCTCTAGTAAAAAAGAGGGTAAAAAATTAATTGCAAAAGATGAAAAGCCAATGATTGTTAAAGCAGAAAAAGATACAGAGGTTAATTTGTGTACTTGTAAGCAATCTAAAAATCTCCCTTATTGCAACGATTCACATCTAAGTATTTAAACACGAAAGGAAAATAGAATGAGTAATAACAATGAACCTAATCCAGTATCGTTAGATAAAGATAAGAATTATGCATGGTGTGCTTGCGCAGAGTCTGACAATCAACCATTTTGTGACGGAAGTCATGCCAAAACAGATATACAACCGGTAGTTTTTAAAGCTGATGAGAGTAAAGAAACTTATTTATGTGGTTGTAAACAGTCAAAAAATGCACCATATTGCGATGGTACACATTTAAACTTATAAGGAAGCAAATTATGAATAAATTATGTTGTGATATAGATTTAACCTATTATAGAAAATGGGTAATGTGTTTTATGAGAATATTACTAGCCTTTGTTTTCATTAAAGCAGGAATGGGAAAGTGGCCAATTGTCAATGGTGAAGGGTTAACCAATGCTTTACCACTATTTTTGGTTTACTTAGTAGTTTTATTTGAGTTTTTCGGAGGATTATTCATGCTCCTAGGAATGAAATACAACATACTTACCAAACTTGGCGCGGCAATGATTGCCATTGTAATGATTGGTGCTACTTATATGCATTATATTGCATGGGGCGATCCATTTGGATCTAAAGATGTAATGTATCCAATTGCATTGCTATTAATCTCGCTGGTATTTGTCACTGATGAATAAGGTTAAGTCTTTAAATCTTGGCATTGTATTATCATTTGGAATCTTTTTTGTAACCTTTTTTTATCACCAGGTTAAAGAACGAGATATTACAGAGGCTATTGTTATTCAAAATAACAATCCAACCTTTACAAAAGATACAATTACTCGAGCAGATTTTAATGATGCAGGTGTTACTATCTTTACGGCTACTTGGTGTGGCTATTGTAAAGGTGCAAAAATATTGCTTAACGAGCAAAACATTGATTTTACAGAAGTAGATGTAGATCAATATAGTATTTCAAAAATAAAGCTTAAAAAAGCTGGTATTAAGGATTTTTTTGTACCACAAATTTTTGTAGATGGAGTTGCTATAGGCGGTTTTTCAGATCTTAAAAAAATTTTTGGTAGCAATATGCCTGTTCCAGAAGTATAATTATAAAGTTTTTAATATAGTTTAAAGGGGAAAATAAAACTTTGTTTGTATCAACTTATTTAGTCAAAAATGAATCAAATCTATGTGAATTAATAAGCAATATAGAGTCCTTGTATCTGAATGACGGGAAAACAATACATTCAGATCGAAATACAACTAAAAAAATTGAATTTAATGGAAGGTTATTTGCAGTTAAATCGTTCCAATCACCTAATTTTTTACAACGTATTGCTTATGCAAACTTTAGAAAGCCTAAGGCACAACGTTCTTTAGAGTTTTCCTTAAAATTGCTTGATGCTGGACTGCATTCTCCGAAGCCGATTGGGTATATTATAACTAAGCATTCTATGCAAATGCATGAAAGTTTTTATATCGCAGAATATCATGACTATGATTTCGATCTCGTTCCCGTCTTTAAACAGTTTGACAGTCATTTAAAATTAATTGAAAAGTTTATAAAGACTATTATTCATATGCATGATAACAATATTTATCATCATGATTTAACTAAAAGAAATATATTAATTACTCCTTCTTCAAAGCATATATTTAGCTTTGTAGACAATAATAGAATGTCTTTTGTTGAAATGTCCTTAAAAATGAGAATGGAGTCATTGTCAAAGCTATCGAATAACGTAAATGAACTACATGTTCTAGCAAACCTATATGGAAAGTATTCTAATTATAGCTCACAACGATGTATAGAT
>Ga0209425_10003328_pt1 | contig 17143 bp, 15 predicted proteins | sample COG_05_FD_184749 | JGI IMG/M metagenome (GOLD analysis project Ga0209425, IMG submission 184749) | Pelagic Microbial community sample from North Sea - COGITO 998_met_05 (SPAdes) (version 2) | ecosystem: Environmental > Aquatic > Marine > Neritic zone/Coastal water | place: Helgoland, sampling...
GTACCATTTAGTCTCTCCAAAAAATTCAATATGATTAAATACTATTTACAATTATTAGTCAATAGAACATACAAATGTTCAATTCATCAATTGATATTAATGTTAATTTATATTATTAATTAGGTATAAAATGAGTAATTTTTTAAAAAGAATTCTAACAAGCTTAGTATTGCTCCCACTTGTTTTTGTATCAGTGTTTTATGGCGATATAATTTTTACATCCTTTATGTTAATTCTTATTTCTATTGGTTTTTTGGAGTACGAGAAGATTATAATAGTCCGTTCTAGACTTAATTCTGTCTGTGCGTATATTGGATTAATTTTAATTACAGTGTTGGCCCATATAGATTTACAGCTGTTTTTGTATTCTATATTCTTAGTTTTTTTAATATGGTTGATAAGAATATTATTTGGAAAGATACAACTTAAAGACTTTTGGAGTTCATATTTCTTCCTCCTATTCTATATAGGCTCAGGAGTTAATTTTGCAATATTGATAAGAAATTCAGATAATGGCTTGATTCTACTCACTTTTGTACTTGTAGTTTCGTCAATAAATGATATTTCTGCTTATTTGGTTGGTAAGTCTTTTGGTGTTAGAAAAGCATTCCCCACTGTTAGTCCTAATAAAACTTACGAAGGTTCAATAGGCGGCATAGTTTGTTCTATTATTGCTAGTGTGCTTATGTTTGAGTTTCTTTTTGATGACATTCCCGTCGTGACTTCGATGTTCATAGGGCTTCTAATCTCTTTTTTAGGAATAATTGGGGATTTTGTTGAATCCTTTATTAAAAGAAAATCTGGCATAAAAGACTCGGGTAGTATATTACCTGGACACGGAGGTATTCTAGATAGAATTGATAGTCTGATTTTTATACTGCCTTTTTTTTACGTATTATCAAAATATCTAGTTTAATATTAAAATGTTTGAGAAGAAAAAGAAAAGAATTAAGTTCTCAATATTGTTTACTTTCCTTTCAATATGCGGGTTTTTATTTGTGTCTTACATTTACCTCTTTCATAACCCTAAGCTTGAATTATTATCAAGTAAAACTATTTCTTATTCAGGTTTTAAAGCACAAGTCTTTTCTAGAAGCAGCAAGATAGATTTTATTGAAATATATTTAAGTAAAGATGGAGCACAACTTTTTAAAATATACGAATATACAGTTTTAGATAAGGCTAAAGATAAACATAGTATTTCAGTAACCTTTGATTCAGATGATGAAATAATTAATTTAATTAAAAAGAACAAGCTTGAGTCTTTATATCTTCATTATTCTATTAAATATAAGAACAAGCTTTTTAGTTCAACAATCAAGAAAAAAATAAATATTAACATAGATTTTATTCCTCCAATTATTAGCGACATAGAAACTGATGGATATGTTTATATAGGCGGAATTGGCTATATGCTCTACAAAACTTCTCTGGATACTTATTCTTCATATGTTGAGACTGGAATTGATATTGAGACCGGAAAAGTAAGAAGATTCTTCCCTATATCAATAAAGAAGGAAAATAAGATAAACAATTTAGTCTTTTTTTCATGCGGGAATATGAGATGTAAAGATAATGCAGTTCTCATTAAAGCAGAGGATGCTTCTGGAAACGTAGTAACGTATAAAAAAAGAATAAGAACAATTATTAACAAGACATGGAATAAGTCTTCTATCAATATCGATTTAAATTTCTTTAAAAATAAATATAATGAAATATATAGCACGAATCTTAAGTCAATAAATACAACCCATTTCCTAGAACTTAATTCAAAATTAAGAAAAGCCAATAATTTATTAATATATAATCAGACAAAAAAAGTTACTAGAGATTTGCTTTTTAACTCATTTTTTTCTCAAATGAAGGACTCCAAAGTATTTTCAAGATATAGTGATTTTCGTGAATATGTCGAGGCAGAAAATGAGAAACCTTTAATGAGTGTATATCACTGGGGCTATGATTTATCATCAATAAAGAATGCTTTAGTTTATGCATCAAGCCCTGGCTTGATTACATATGTGGACCAAGAAGGCTTAGGAATATATGGTAAAACAATTATTATAAATCACGGAGCAGGTTTTTATTCTATTTACAGCCACCTAAGTGAGATCAATGTAGAAGAGAACCAGAAAGTAGATAAAACTTCTGTAATAGCCAAGAGTGGGGAGACGGGACTCGCATTTGGTGACCATTTACATTATGGTACATATCTACAGGGAATCCCTTTTGATTCAAATGAAATGTGGGATAAAAAATATATAAAACAAAAAGTTATTACTATTTATAATAATTTTTTCAAAGAAGATGTGAAATGATTATTTATGGGCTTAATCCTGTAAATGATTTTATAGATTTATATAAGGAAAGAATCCTTAAAATTTATATAACTAATAAGTTTAAAAGAAATTCTTTAAAAGCTATTTCGAGTTCTTTAGCAGAGATACCAATAGAAATAGTAACTGAGAAGAAAATTCAACTAATTACTAATTCTATTAAGCACCAAGCAATAGCTGCAGAGATTCTGATTGACTCGATTAAAAATTTCTCCGACCTTAAAAAAGTTTTGCCAGATATTGATAGAATTTTAATCCTCGATCATATTCAGGACCCCCAGAATCTTGGTGCCATTTCAAGAACATGCGTTTTCTTTGGAATCAGAGACATAGTAATTCCAAAAGTCAGAACAGTGAGTATTTCTGCCGGAGCAGTAAAAGCCTCAGCAGGAGCTATCTTTTCTACAAATATCTATGAAGTTTCCAATTTAGTTAATATCATAAAAGATTTAAAAAAAAGGGATTATTGGGTAATAGGTGCAGACACAAAAGGAGATAGCTTTACGGATACTAAGTTTGATAAATTTAAAGACGAAAAAATTGTAATAGTTATGGGGTCAGAGAAGAAAGGTCTAAGCAATTTAGTTCGAGGCAACTGTGATATTCTACTGAAAATTAAGAGAAATGGACCCACCGATTCATTAAATGTCAGCGTAGCTGCAGGATTAATAATCAATAGGTTTAATAATGATTGACGTTATATTGTCCTCCATAGTTCAAGGTGCCACTGAGTTTATTCCTGTAAGCTCGTCGCTTCACTTATTAATTCTTAACAGCCTTCTCTATAATCAAGATGTAAGTTTGTTGTTAATAACTGGAATGCATATGGGCTCTGTATTTGCACTTTTTCTTTTCTTTTACCTTGATTCAAAGATCAGGGTTAGTTCTTTCTTTAATATTAATTTTCTTAAACTTATCTTGATTGGTACTGTTCCAATTTTTATTTTTGGTTTTCTACTATTTAATTTTATAGAAGGTATAAAACAGGTTACGTATCTAATTATCTTCACTACGTTCTTTTTTGGGCTCTTGTTGTATATATCAGATTTATATTCAGATAATAAGCGGACACTAAATGAGTTAAGTATTAGAGATTTATTAATAATAGGATTTTCCCAGTGCCTATCTTTGATCCCGGGCACCAGTCGCTCTGCCTCAGTGATAATCTCGTCTCGTATTATGAAAATAGATAGAGAGAGTTCAATTCTTTTGTCATTGTTACTTTCAATACCAGTAATATCTGGAGCTTTCTTCTTGTCATTATATAAAATTAATACGACTAATTCATTTAGTGATGAGGCTCTATTGGGAACCCTTTTGTCTGTTGCCTTCTCTTTCTTTAGTTCATATCTAGCTTTAAAATTTTTTTATTTCCACTCTAAATCCTATGGATTTAAGATCTTCGCCTTTTACAGGTTTTTTCTCGCAATAATTTTATATTTTGTATATTTTTAGAAAATCTTTTTCATTGTAAATCTGGACATTGAGTTTTTTTGCTTTATCAAGTTTCGAACCAGGGTCTTTCCCAGCCAATAGTATATTAGTTTTAGAACTTACAGATTGAACATTTTTACCCCCTTCATTTAATATCATATTAGACATCTCATCTCTTGTGTGTTCGGTTAATTTTCCCGTTATACATATTGATAAATTTTTAAGTTTTCTACCAACAAATTTTTTCTTATACTGTATAACTACTCCATTTTGAAACAGTTTATCTATGAGTTTTATATTTTCTTTGATTTTAAAATAAGCATTGATGCTATTGGCAATTTCTAATCCTATACCATCGATTACCTCAATTTCATCCACATTTGCCTTTGCTAGACTTTCAATATCATTAAATTCCTCTGATAGAATATTTGAAATATTATCCCCTACGTGTTTAATTCCTAGAGAATTAATAAATCTGCTAAAAGTAACAACTTTCTTCTCATTTATTTCATTAAATAATTTTTCAATAATTTTTATTCCAAAACCCTCAATATTAATCAGCTTTTCTTTTCTTAAATTAAAGACATCGGACAAGTCCTTAATTTGTCCTTCATTAACAAGTGAGTTGACTATTCTATTACCTAAGCCAATTATATTGAAACTTTTTTTAGAGACAAAATAAGAGACTTTTCCTTTTAATGTATCAAGGCAACCACTATCTTTACAGTAAATATTCACGCCATCTTTTTCTAACTTTGAGTTGCAGGAAGGGCATGATGAAGGAATTTTATAATTTGATTCGTTATTTTTCTCCACAATTTTTAATACTTTAGGTATTACATCACCAGCTCTTTCAATAACTACTTTATCACCAACGTTAATATTTAATAACCTAATTTGGTCAAAATTATGCAACGTAGCTCTTCTTACTACTACACCAGCTATATTTACAGGATCAAGTTCAGCAACAGGGGTTATAATCCCTGTTCTACCAACTTGCAAAGTTATTTCAACAATTTTTGTTTCTGCTAGCTCTGAAGGGAACTTCATAGCTGCTGCCCATTTAGGATATTTTGATGTAAAACCAAATTTTTCTTGATCCAATAGATTGTTAACTTTTATTACTAAGCCATCAATCTCATAATTTAATGAGCTCCTTTTCTTTAAAACTTCGTTAAAATGTTTTTGAATTCTTTCTATTTTTTTTTCGATAATAAAATCTCCTAATTTAGTGAACCCCCATTCTGAAAAATTCTTAATTAATTCAATTTCATTTCTAACCTCAAAATCAATAACTTCGCCAATACCCCAAGGAATGAACACTAGCGGTCTCTGAGCAGTTATTTTGGTATCAAGTTGTCTTAAAGTTCCTGATGCAGCATTTCTAGGATTTGAAAAAGTTTGACCTTCTCCCTCGAGCTCTTGATTCAATTTCTTGAAGTAATTTAAAGGAATTATTACTTCACCCCTTATTTCTATAATAGTAGGGGGTTTATTTGTTGTTAAAAGTAAAGGGATATTCTTTATAGTCTTTATATTCTCGGTTATGTTTTCACCTACAGTCCCATCTCCTCTTGTGGAAGCACTGGATAATAAGCCTTTTTTGTATGTTATTGAGACAGAAGCGCCATCAAATTTTGGTTCGATTATATATTCAGGCTTCACTATAAGTTTTTCAATTCTTTCAATAAACTTTAAAAGTTCCTCACTATTGGAGATATTTTCAAGGCTATACATTTGTTTAATATGTTTAAATTTCTTAAAATTCTTAGAGACAAAACCACCTACTTTTTGTGTAGGAGAGTCATCTTTTATAAATTTAGGATTTTTTTGTTCAAGCTCTATTAATTCTTTTAACAATAGGTCAAATTCAGAGTCTTCTATTTCAGGCTTGTCGTCAATATAATATTTTTTATTGTGATAATTTAATAAGCTAGAAAGCTCCTTAATTTTTTTCTTTATATCACGGTCAATCATATAATATAAGATACATAATACTAATGTATTTTTGAATTAATAACGACTGATGATATATTTTTTTATGTGAGAGTTTTATTTTTAGGTTGCGGTTCATCAGTAGGCTCACCTGTACTAGGTAGAGACAACTCTGAAGTTCCTGACAAGGACTGGAGAACAAGAAGTTCTGTCTATGTTGAAGTTAAAGATAAAAAAATTCTTATTGATACAACACCAGATTTTAGATATCAAGCACTTAAAAATAGTATTAAAACTATAGATTTTGTTTTATATACTCATTCGCATGCTGATCATACTCATGGAATAGATGATTTAAGAATTTTTAGCTATATAAAGAAAGACAAAATTAATTGCTTTGGTAACGAATATACTATCAGTGACATAAAAAAGAATTTTTCGTATATTTTCAAGAAAAAAAATATATCTGGCAGACCAAGGCTTGATTTAAAAATTATTAATGATGTCTTTATTGAGCAAGGCATTGAAATTATCCCTTTACACATACAGCATAAAGATTGGGACATTTTTGGCTATAGGATAGATGACTTTGCTTATATAACTGATTGTAGCTATATCCCCGATGAGACACTAGAGAAGATTCAAAATTTAGATTTATTAGTTATAGACTCACTTAGATATTCTAAGCATGATGCACATCTATCAGTTGACGAGGCCATTGATTTATCAAAGAAGGTAAATGCTAAAAGAACTGTACTAACTCACATGGGCTCTGATTTAAAGTATGATGACTTAGAAAGCTATCTTCCAAAAGGTGTCGAACCAGGTTATGATGGTTTATTAATAGACATATAATTTTTTTAGGGAAATTGGATGCATCAATTAAGAAGCAATTTGAGAAACGAAAAAAGTAATAAGATTTTGCTTATAGTTCTCGATGGAGTCGGAGGGCTTCCATTTCCTAAGTTAACCGAGCTTGAAGCTGCTCGAACACCAAACTTAGATAAACTTGCAAAGAAATCAGAGACTGGTTCTCATGTTCCAGTGCTAAATGGATTAACTCCTGGAAGTGGTTCAGCCCATCTTTCCTTATTTGGTTACGATCCGTTAAGCTTTGATATAGGAAGAGGCATACTTGAGGCTTTAGGTTTAGATGTTGAAGTTACTCCTTATCATCTGTCAATAAGAGGTAATTTTTCAACTGTTAAAGAAGAAAAGAAGAAATTAATTGTTACGGACAGAAGAGCAGGAAGACTTTCAAATCAAGAAAATAAGAGAATTGTTAAAATACTTAAACAAAAAATTTCTAAAATTGATAATATTAAAGTTGACTTTATATCTGGTATTGAACATCGTTTTGTATGTACGCTTAAATTTTCAAAGAAATTAAATTCTAGCGAATGTTTAGTGGCTGACACAGATCCAGAAAACGAAGGAATGGAGCCAATTTATCCAAAGAATTTAAATAAAAACTCGCTGAAAGTTTCTAAAATTATAAATAAACTTACTATATTAATTAGAAATTCTTTATCTAAAGAAAAAAAAGCAAACTATGCATTGTTGAGAGGTTATTCAGTTTATCCTCTAATCCCAACTTTTAATCAACTCTATAAAATGAAAACGGCTTCAATTGTTACATATCCAATGTATAAAGGGATCTCAAAGTTGGTGGGCATGACGTCTTTAAATGTTCCAGGCTCATCAATAAGCCATCAACTTGAAACTTTAAAGAAAGGCTATAAAAAATACGACTTCTTCTATTTCCACATTAAAAAGACTGACAGCTATGGTGAGGATGGTAATTTTAAGAAGAAAACTGGAGTAATAGAAGATTTTGATAAAATTTTACCAGACATTATTAAGTTAAACTTTGATGTGCTTGCTATCACTGGCGATCATTCAACTCCAGCAAGAATGAAATCCCACAGTTGGCATCCTGTGCCTGTTCTAATTAATTCTAAGAATAGTTTTTATGGAACTTCAAAAAGATTTACTGAAAAAGAGTGCCAAAAAGGAACCCTTGGTCTATTCGAAGGAAAATACTTAATGAACTTTCTTCTTGCACATGCAGAAATGTTAAGTAAGTTTGGTGCTTAAGTTGCAGAATAAATTAAGAGCCGAAGTGGCGGAATTGGTAGACGCGCCATCTTGAGGGGGTGGTGTCTTTTTGATGTGCGGGTTCGAGTCCCGCCTTCGGCAAAACTAAAAAATTCAGTTATAATTTTTTCATGAAGAAAGGAATTGTAATTGTAGATCATGGTTCAAAAAAAACTGAAAGTAACGACATGCTTTTAGAGATTGTTAATTTATTTGCCGAAAAATTTTCTAACAAATATGATATTGTTGAACCTGCTCATATGGAATTAGCTGAACCTTCAATACTTACAGCATATACCAAGTGTGTTGAAAAGGGGGCTGAGTTTATAGTCATATGTCCTTTTTTCCTCGGACCTGGTAGGCACTGGCAACAAGATATACCTTCATTAGCCAACCAGGCAGCAAAAAAATTCCCTGATACTAATTATCATGTTGTGACACCATTAGGAGTCGACGAGTTACTTCTAGATTTAATTGAGAAAAGACTTGTTGGTTGTACTGAAAATAGTTTTATATGTCCATCTTGTGAAGGTACAGAAAGAGCTGGGAATCTTTAAAATTTCTTTTATTATTATTTTCCTTTAGAATTATACTTATGTTAGTTAAAGGTAACTTCTTGATAATAATATCTGGACCTTCTGGTGCGGGAAAGTCGTCAATTACTTCTAAGTTGCTATCTAGTAGTAAAAACTTAGATTTTTCTGTTTCTTATACTACAAGAGAAAAAAGAATAAATGAGCATGAATCAAATGATTATATTTATGTTTCAAGAGAAAAATTTGAGGAACTTATCGAAACTAATTCTTTTCTAGAGTATGAGATTGTCCATGGGCATTATTATGGAACACCAATACAGCCAATTAAAGAAGCAATGGGTTTCAACCATAGTGTTTTACTTGATATAGACGTAAAAGGTGCATCAACAATTATTAATACTAACCATTTTGATTGTGTTTCATTTTTTATTAGACCCCCTTCTATAGAAGATCTTCACCAAAGACTTGTTAATAGAGGTGATATGAAAGATCATGAAATAGAGAAAAGAGTCGCAGAAGCTAAGAATGAAATTATGAAATCAAAATATTTTGATCATTTAATTGTTAATGAAAATTTTGAGGATTGTTTTAATGAAATTAAAAGAATCATTGTGGGCTTATAAGTGATTAGATTTGATGATATTTTAGAAAAAGTGAATCCTTATCTAACACAAGATGAAATAAAGGATGTAACTAAAGCTTATGCTTATTCTGCAAAAGTCCATGGCGGTCAAAAAAGATATTCTGGCGAACCTTACATGATTCACCCAATGCAAGTAGCTTCAATTTTAGCAGATATTAAGCTAGATAAAGAATCAATTATTACAGGCCTGCTTCATGACACGATTGAGGACACCTTGGCAACAAGAGAAGATATTTCAAAGATTTTTGGTTCAGAAGTATGTGGTTTAGTAGAGGGTGTTACAAAGATAAGTAAATTAAAGATAAGCTCTACTTTTGAAAAACAGGCAGAGGACTTCAGAAAGTTGATTCTAGCCACAGGAAAAGATATTAGAGTTATTTTAGTTAAGTTGGCAGATAGGTTGCACAACATAAGAACGATTAAATATTTACCTGAGGAGAAGAAAGAGAATTTTGCTAGAGAGACAATTGATTTATTTGCCCCCCTAGCAGATAGGCTTGGTATCTATTGGATAAGGACAGAACTAGAAGATAAGTGTTTTGAAGTATTAAAGCCCAATGAATATAAAGAAATCGCGAAAATGTTTGTAGAAAAAAGAGACGAGTGGGAAAAATATTCGATTGAAATAAAGAATATGCTTGTATCTGAACTTGATAATTTCAATATTAAAGTAGATATCCAAAGTAGATTTAAGAACTTTTATAGTATCTACAAGAAAATGGTGAAAAAGAATCTAGACTTTAATAACGTTCTTGATGTTAAAGCATTCAGGATTATTTCTGAAGATGTTGCATCTTGTTATGCAGCTTTGGGCGCTGTTCACTCTACATGGAAACCTGTACCCGGAAAATTTAAAGATTACATAGCTCTACCTAAAAGCAACGGATATCAATCTCTTCATACTATAGTAATTGGTCCTTTTGGAGATAAAGTTGAAGTTCAGATTCGTACGCCGCAAATGCATGAAATTGCAGAGTATGGAGTAGCAGCCCATTGGAAATATAAACTAAATAAAGAGGATAAATTGAAGATTGTCGATATGCCTGATAGCATAAAGAATATATTTGACACCCATACATTAAGCGATCCAAAAGAATTTATTGACGCCATAAAAGACGAACTAATAACAGATTTCATTTATGTATTTACTCCAAAAGGTGAACTTAAAGAGCTACCAGTAGAATCATCTGTAATTGACTTTGCATACTCTATTCATAGTGATTTAGGTAACAATTGCACTGGAGCTAAGGTTAATGGAGCTATTGTTCCTTTCTCTTATAAATTAGTGAGTGGAGATACAATTGAAATTATTTCCAATAAGGATAAAAGTCCTTCAAAAGATTGGCTTAAATATGTTGTTACATCTAAAGCAAAGACTAAAATAAGAAATTCAATAAAAAGTCTTGCTTCTAAAGATTCAGAGAAAATTGGTAGAGAGATTCTTGGGAAAAAACTATCAAAGTATGGATTAAGAATTACTGATGCAGAAGTTATAAACAAGCTACAAAAATATGCATTAGAGAAAAATTTAAGAAATTTAGAACAGCTATATATTGATTACAGTTTATCAAAAATAAATTTCATTAATATTCTTAATTATTTTGATTTGGGCGTTAAGAACAAAGCAAGAGTTGTTAATCCAAAAGTTTTAAATGCTAATGAAGCCATTATCGTTGGAGGTGAAAACAATGTAATGGTTAGAATGGCCAATTGTTGCTCCCCAATTTTTGGAGATGAGATAATAGGCTATATAACTCAAGGAAAAGGCATCTCTATTCATAGAATTTCATGTAAACAAGTCGTGGGAGTAGACTCTGAGCGATTTGTTGAGACTGTTTGGGATAATTCTTATAAGCTCAAATCAGTTTCACGTCTCAGATTAGATTGTATGGATAAAACCGGGATACTGTCTGAAATATCAAATTTAATTGCTCAGCATGACGCTAATATTATGAAGATTAATGCAAAAAAGATTTCTTTCTCGAAGTCTTCAATCTATATTGAAATTTTAGTAAGAAATGCAAAGCATCTTTATGAAATTGTGTCTGAATTAAATTCAATAAGTGATGTATATAGCGTGGAAAGACTATATGGCCCGCAATCAGAATTTAACTTATATGAAAAAAAACTGTAATATATATAACTAATTAAATATGAGTTCTAAAAAATCTAATACTTCAAGCTTTTATAAGACAATCAAATCAATACTATTCGCTTTAATTGTTGCCTTATTTATAAGATATATATTCATTCAACCTTTTAAGATTCCGTCTAAATCCATGTATCCAACATTACTTGTTGGTGACCAGATTTTAGTTGATAGAATAAGTTATGGCCTGGGACTCCCTTGTTCAGAATCAAAAATTATCCCGTCGTTTAAAACTATTAAAAGAGGTGACGTTATTGTCTTTAGATATCCTGAAGATTTAAAATCAAAAAATTGTCCAAATGGAGGATTTATAGGCTTAACTTCTATCTATTACATAAAAAGAGTTGTTGGAATTCCTGGAGATAAAATAGAAATTATAGGAAAGGATTTATTAATTAATGGTGTGTCAGTTTCAAGCAATTCAGGAAAAACTTATATCTTGGATCAGGTTTCACATCAGATTTTTACAAATAGATTATCTATGAAAGATATAAATGTTATATATGATAAAAAGCTAGATTCCTTAAGAAATAAACTTAATTTTGGCGAGATTATAATTCCAACTGGTAGCTACTTTGTATTGGGAGACAACAGGGACAATAGTAAAGATAGTAGGTTTTGGGGGTTTGTTCCTCGCGAAAATATAGTTGGAAAAGCTTTTATGATTCATTTTTCATGGAATAATAATTTCAAAAATGTTAAAGATATCTTGAGACTTGATAGGTTTTTTAATCGCATCAACTAAAGGAGGGAAGATGATTCACGTTTTAAGTGTAGATGATTTAAGCGATGATTTTCTCCAGTCACTGTGGTCTGAAGCATTAAGTAGAAAAGGCAAGAACGGGAAAAATTTAAAAGGGAAAATTCTCACAAACTTATTTTATGAACCTTCAACTAGGACTTCATCCTCGTTTTATAGTGCCATGGCAAAATCTGGCGGCCAAGTTATACCAATCAACAATGTTCATTTTTCTAGTGTTGCAAAAGGTGAAACATTGGAGGATACAATAATAACAATGTCAAATATGAGTGATGCAATAGTCTTAAGGCACTCTGAGAGTGGATCTGCCAAGAGAGCTTCACAAGTTAGCGAAGTTCCAATTATAAATGGTGGCGACGGTAATTCTGAGCATCCAACGCAAACCATTATTGACGGTTTTACAATTTACAATTACTTAAATAGAAGCCTCTCTAATCTTAGAATAACAATGATTGGAGATCTAAAAAACGGAAGAACTGTAAAAAGTTTAGTTAAGCTTCTAGATAGATTCTCTAATAATCATTTTAATTTCATTAGCCCAGAACACCTAAAATTTTCGGACAACTATCCAAAGAGTTATATAGAGGCAACCGAAATCAATCAAGTAATAAAAGAAACTGATGTGCTATATGTAACTAGAGTTCAGAAAGAAAGAGGAAGTGTTCATGATTACTCCTTAAATCTTAAACAGCTCCAACTATTACCAAAAAATTCTATTGTGATGCATCCATTCCCAAGGATTAACGAAATCCCTACTGAATTTGACATAGACGAAAGAGCAAAATATTTTGATCAAATTAAGTTTGGTGTTTGGTGCAGGCAAATATTACTTGAAAGAGTTATGAAATAATATGAGAACTTTAATTAAAAATGGATTAGTTGTTGACCCATCTCAAAGAATCAAAAAGAAGATGGATCTTATAATAAACAGGGGTAAGGTGGAGTCGCTTAACATGCCAGGTATGAAGAGTGTTGGAGGTTATACTGAGGTAATAGATGCAAAGGGCCTGATTGTCTCACCTGGGTTAGTTGATATCCATGTTCATTTAAGAGATCCAGGTTTTACGAGAAAGGAGACTATTCACACTGGCTCAATGTCTGCTGTGGCTGGCGGATTTACTTCAATAGCTTGTATGCCTAATACTAATCCTGTTAATGATAGACCTAATGTAACTAAATATATTCTAAAGAAAGCAAAAGAATCTGGCTTGTTAAACATTTTTCCTATAGGTTCAATAACAAAAGCCCAAAGCAATAAGAGTTTAGCTAAAATAGTAGAAAATTTTAAATCCGGTTGCGTAGCAATATCAGACGATGGTTTTCCTGTTTCAAATTTAAAATTACTTTATGATGCAATGATTATTGCAAAAAAGAAATCTTTTCCCGTTATTTCTCACTGTGAAGAATGCTCTTTTTCTGCTGGTGGAGTTGCAAATGAAGGTAAATTCTCTAAGAAATATGCTTTAAAAGGTATACCAAATATTTCCGAAGAACTAGGAATTATCAAGGATATTGCTGTCGCAGAATCCACAATGTCTCATCTTCATATATGTCATGTATCAACCTTAAAGTCCGTTGAAATAATTCGTGACGCAAAAAAGCGTGGTGTAAAAGTAACTGCAGAAGCGACGCCACATCATTTCACAATTTCTGAAGATGACATAAAAGGGTGTAGTCCTAATTATAAAATGAATCCTCCCTTAAGGACAAAGAAAGATGTTTCTGCCATTGTGAAAGGCTTAAAACAGGGTGTCATTGATATAATAGCTACTGATCATGCTCCTCATACAGAAAAAGAAAAAGCCCTTGGCTTCAAGAATGCACCTTTCGGAATTATAGGTTTAGAGACAGCTTTACCTTTATCTTTATCATTGGTACACAAAAAGATTATAACTTTATCAGATCTTATATATAAAATGTCCACAAAGCCGTGTGAGATTATAAACATAGACAGAGGAAATTTAAAGAAAGGCTCAATAGCTGATATTGTAATCTTTGATATGGAAAGAAAGGTTAAAATAGACAAAGCCGCAATGTATTCAAAGAGTTCCAATACGCCTTTTAATGGTATTAATTTGAAGGGAAAAGTGCTGAGAACAATTTTAAAAGGTAAGACTGTTTATAGTTCAAGCAAATAAATTGAAATTTTCAAAAAATATTATTTTAGTTATTTTAGCAGGGTTCTTTTTTTTCTATTCCTATCATGCTTTTTTAATCCTGCCGATAAGAGTTCTTTCACTTGGAGGAACCGAGTTTGACATTGGATTAGTAATGTCGATGGCCGGAATTAGCACGCTACTTTTAACACCTATTTCAGGGATTCTGGGTGATAAATATAATAAAAAATACTTACTCGCTTTTGGTGCACTTGTTCTATCTGCAACCAACCTATGTTTTATGCTATTCGATTCAATATATATCTCATATTTAGTTTTAAGATTCTTTCAAGGATGCGCATTTTCCTTTTTCTTTGTTTCTGCAGGGACACTTATAGCGGAAAAAACGGATAAGAGAAATCAAACACAAGCCTTAGGGTTTTTTGGAATTTTTGCAATTTTAAACCATGCTTTAGCTCCAACAATTTCAGTCCACATTATCAACGCCTTCTCCTATGATTATTTTTTTATTATGGCATCCATTGCCGCAGTTTTTTCTTTAATAATTACTTTGTTCATTGATTCTGAGAAAAGTACTGATTCTAAATCGACAGCAGATGAGGGCTTTTTTAACATTTTAAAAAATAGTAGCTTGAAATTAATTTGTCTAATAATGTTCTTAGTCGGAGGGTCTTTTCTAACTTGTTTAAATTTTACTGCTGTTTTCACAAAATCGTTAGGGCTTTCTCCTATAACTATATTCTTCATATCATATACATCAATCGCCTTGATAATGAGGATTTTCTTTGGATGGTTACCTGACAAATATGGACAAGTAACCTTTTGTAAGCCAGCACTTTTAGTTTATGGAATTTCAATTTCCATATTGGCTTTTTCTACTAGTTTTTTGAATGTTATTATAGCAGGTTCCTTATTCGGACTTTCTCATGCTTTAGTTTATCCATCAATTTATACTTTAGCGTTAAAAGTTGTAAACGAAGCTAACAAATCGAAAGCTTTTTCAATCTGTAGCGTTTCATTTACTTCAGGCGGAATGATATTCTCAGTTATATATGGATTAATTGCTGAAACTTTTAGTTTTAGAGTTATGTTTTTATCTTGTAGTATAATAGTTACTTTAGGTTTTTATTATTTTATAAAGTTGCTAGAAAAGGAATTAAAAAATGACAGTTGAAAATGAATATTTAGAAAAAAGAAAAGAAAAGATTGCTAGAATGCGAGAGATGGGTCTAGACCCATTCTCAAATACATTTGTCCCTTCTCATCCGTGCTCATATATTGCAAAAAAGTATATCAATAATGATAATTCTAACTTTGAGAAAGATGAAATTGTTTATAAGGTTGCAGGAAGGATCACTGCGATTAGAAGCTTTGGCAAATCAGCTTTTATTAAAATTGTTGACAACATGGTTAAGTTTCAAATTTTTATTTCTAATAATTCTGTTGGAAAAGAGAAGATGGATTTCTTTAAAAAGTTTTATGATATAGGTGATTTTATTGGCATTGAAGGATCCTGCTTTTTTACTAAGACTAATGAGCTTTCAATTGAAGCTATAGACATAGAAATGCTGACAAAATCTATGAACACTCTACCTGAAAAATGGCACGGTTTATCTAATGTCGAAACCAGATATAGACAAAGGTATGTTGATTTAATTGCAAATGATGATGTTAAGAAAATCTTTCTATCCAGATCAAAAATAATATCTAGTATTAGAGAATTTTTGATTGATAAGAGTTTTCTTGAAGTTGAAACACCCATCTTGCATTCACTTGCAGGTGGAGCTGCTGCAAGACCTTTTGTTACTCACCATAATACATTAGATATGGATTTAAAATTACGAATTGCACCCGAGTTATATTTGAAAAGACTAGTAGTAGGTGGAATGGAAAAAGTTTTTGAAATTGGAAGGAATTTTAGAAATGAAGGAATTTCAACTCAACATAACCCTGAATTCACTATGATTGAAATGTATCAAGCATATTCTAACTATTTTGATATGATGACCTTAGTTGAGTCATTAATAATGAATTGCGTTAGTCTATTTTCAGAAAATGCTCAGCTTTCATATCAAGGGAATGTCATCAATTTTAAGACTCCATGGAAGAGAGTAAACATGATCGAATGGCTTTCAAGTAGTCTTGGATATGATGTTTTGGCTGAAGACAGTAAGATTTTAAAAGAAGCAGACAAACTTAAGGTAAATCATTACGATGTTCCAGGAAAAGCAATCACAGAGATATTTGAATTAAAATTCTTAGAAGGCAAAGCTGACCCAGTGTTTGTTTATGGATTTCCTATAGATGTTTCTCCATTAGCAAGAAGGAACAATGAAGATTCAAGAGTTGCAGATAGATTCGAACTTTTCATTAATGGTAAGGAGATTGCAAATGCTTTTTCTGAACTCAATGACCCAGATGATCAATATGATCGCTTTGCAAGCCAATTAGAGCTTAAAGAGAAGGGTGATGATGAAGCAAATGATATGGATGAAGATTATGTAGAAGCTTTAAGGTATGGAATGCCACCTACGGCAGGAGCAGGGATTGGCATAGATAGATTAGTTATGCTTCTAACCGATAGTCCTTCTATTAGAGAAGTAATATTGTTTCCTCATATGAGAAATGAATGAAATATGAAAGACTAATAATCTTAAATTATATAAAAAGCTTTTTTAATTCTAAAGATACTTCTGTAACCGCAATTATTTCAATAATTTCTATCACAATCTCTGTATTTTCTCTTATGATGGTTTTATCTGTTATGAAGGGATTTGAAGTGAAAGTTAAAGAAAAAATTTTTAAAAGTTTTCCTCATATTATCATAAAATCAGATAAGAAAATTGATTTAAATCAATTCAGCGAAGTTAAGTCTTATCAAGTTACTTCTGAGACCTATGGTGGAATGATTTTAAGAAGAGATATTAAACTTTTACAAATTAAATCCGTAAATGAAACTTTTTTTATAAAAAATACTGACTCTTCATTAAGCGAAGATTTTAAATCACAAAAAAATATCCCAGTTCTTTTAGATAGTAAACTAGCAAGTAGCTACCAAATAGATTTGAACGATAAAGTTAACATAGTAATTCCAGACTTTACCAAGAAAGAACCAACTATAAGGGAATTAAAAACCACA
>Ga0209425_10003337_pt1 | contig 17112 bp, 13 predicted proteins | sample COG_05_FD_184749 | JGI IMG/M metagenome (GOLD analysis project Ga0209425, IMG submission 184749) | Pelagic Microbial community sample from North Sea - COGITO 998_met_05 (SPAdes) (version 2) | ecosystem: Environmental > Aquatic > Marine > Neritic zone/Coastal water | place: Helgoland, sampling...
TTCGAATTCTTTTATAAGGCTTATAATAGTATTTTCTTTTTCAGAATTGGTTTGTTCAATATCTATGGATAATCTCCATATTCTTGGGTCACCTGAGTCGAGTAATTGTTCATAAGTAAATAGATTGTCATCAGAAAGATTTACAAGATGTTTTTCTGCAAATGAACCAAGCAATATATCTGTTTCTCTTGTACCTGTATATTTTGATCTATAAATTAATTTTTTTATATAATGACTTCTATTTTCCAATTTCTTCTCTTTACAATTATGTGTAATCTAATGGTATTATTATAAATAAAGGTTTTTAATTTCTTGTCCAATTTAATAGTACAACGACCTGATAACATATTTAGTTTGTTTGCATCCTTAAATAATCTAAATGGTGTTGGCGAAAAAAAATTAAAGTTATTGGAAAAAAAAATTGGTCCATATTTAATTAACTTATTGTTCTATTTACCCTTAAGATCAATAGACAGATTTAAAAATACTTCTTTAAAAACAATTCAGCATAATGAAATTATTACATGTGAATTGGAAGTTCTTGAGGTCAATATACCTCCTTACAATTATAGGAAAAAAGTTAACGTCTCTAAAATTATAACTTTTGGGTTAAACAATGAAAGCAACGTAAGGTTAGACATTATATATTTTGGTCAAAACACTCAATATCTTAAAAATATTTATCAAGTTGGAAGAAAAATAATTGTCAGTGGAAAATTTGAGAGTTTTAATGGGCTTGGTCAAATTGTACATCCAGATTATGTGTTTCCAATAAAAGATAAATATAAAATACCAAAAATTGAAAATATTTATTCTCTATTTGAAGGTGTTAATCAAAAATTTATTTCAAAGATTTTAAAAGAAACTTTAAAAAAAATACCTGAAATTCCTGAATGGCAATCAGAGACAACACTTAAGGGTAATCAATTTGTTGACTGGAAAACTTCTATTAATAAAATACACTCTCCAGATGATATATCTCATAATAAATTAGATAGCATTTATAGAAAACGTCTTGCTTTGGATGAATTAATAGCAAATCAGATATCTATGCTAATGTTAAAAAATAAGATTTCAAAAGTTAAAATTAAAAATTCTAAAACAAGCTCGAAACTTGTTATAGATTTTTATAAAATAATACCATTCCAACTTACACAAAATCAAAAAAAGGTCATTAATGAGATAAAAGACGACATAAACACCGATAGTACTATGGTCAGAATGTTACAAGGAGATGTTGGTTCAGGAAAGACTATTGTTGCTCTAATTTCAATGTTACATGCAATATCAGATGGTTCACAAGCTGTACTTTTAGTTCCAACAGAAATATTAGCTATACAACACTATAATTCTATAAAAGATCTTACAAAAGGTATGAACTTAGAAATAAATCTTTTGTTAGGAGAAACAAGGCACGTTGGAAATAAAAAGAGTAGATTAGAAACTATTGAAAAAATAAAATCCGGTGTATCTCAAATTATTATTGGAACACATGCGTTATTTTCAAAAAAAATTGAGTATAATAATCTATCTTTAGCAGTGATAGATGAACAACATAGGTTTGGAGTTAAACAAAGGCTTGAAATAACTGAAAAAGGTCAAAATGTTGATGTTTTAGTAATGACAGCTACACCAATACCAAGATCATTAGCTTTAACTGCTTATGGAGATATGAACATATCTTCAATTAAAGAAAAGCCAACTGGAAGAATACCAATTAAAACTTACGTAATGCCTCAAAATAAATTAGAAGACGTACTTTTATCAATTAGGCGAGCAATTAGTAAAGGCGATTTAATATATTGGGTTTGTCCCCTCATTGAAGAATCTGAAGGGTTAGATTTAGTGGCTGTTAACGAAAGATATGAATATTTAAAAAATTATTTTGTGGATTTACAGATTTCACTTGTACACGGAAAACAAAATCAAGAAGAAAGAGAAAAATCAATTGAAGAGTTTAAAATTGGGAAAAGCAAAATACTTGTAGCTACAACTGTAATTGAAGTGGGAGTTGATATTCCAGACGCAACAATAATTGTAATAGAGTGTGCTGAAAGGTTTGGCTTAGCTCAAATACACCAATTAAGAGGTAGAGTTGGGAGAAGTAGCAAGCAATCATCATGTATCCTTTTATATAAATCTCAATTAACACCAATAGCTCATTCTAGATTAAAAATATTAAAAGAAACTGATGATGGTTTTAAAATTGCTGAAAATGATTTAATTTTAAGAGGTCCAGGCGAAATTTTAGGAAGCAAGCAATCTGGTAATATTGACTTTAAATTTGTTGATTTGCATGTCCATAGTGATCTAATTTCGTTAGCTAGAAAAGAGGCAGAATATTTATTAGAAACTGATACTGAATTTAAAAAAATAAATGTTTTATTGTCTATTTTTGAAAATAATGAATCTATAAAATTATTAAAGGGAGGTTAAGTTCAACTTTTCTTAATTCTTTTAACCTCAGGAGTTACAATACCACCAGATATAACCATTTTAACGGCGTCTTCGACTTTCATTTTCATATAAATTAAATCTTTTTTAGGCAGAAACAAGAGAAAACCACTAGTAGGGTTTGGAGTAGTTGGTATGAAAACATTTATCAATGTTTCTTTATTTAAAGACTGAACTTCACCCTTTGTCTCACCTGTAACAAAACCAATTACCCAAATCCCCTTTCTTGGATATTCTACTAAAACAACTTCTCTAAAACTCTCAGAGTTAGTTGACATTACAGTTTCCATTATTTGTTTAATTGCACCGTAAATACTTCTAACTACAGGAGTATTATCTAAAATTCTTTCTCCAACCTTTAATAATGTTCTACCAATAAAACCTGGCGTTATTGCACCAATAAAAGTAATAACTACAATACTTATAATCAATCCTAAGCCGGGTATTTGATGAGGTAATTGTTTGGTGAAGTCTAAGCTATTTGGAAGTAATCCTGCAACCTGTGCGTCAATAAAAGTAACAATTAACCATGTAACATACACAGTTATTAAAATTGGTGATGTTACTAAAATGCCTGCAAGAAAATGCCTTCTAAATCTTGCAAAAATACTTAATTTAACTTCAGACAATTAATTCTCCTGATTATATCTGACAAATAAGTTATACTTTATTTATTAATAAATAACATATTAAAGAAAAAAAAATGAAAAAATTAACAAATAAAAAACTAAATGAAATTAATAGTTTAAGCTCTATTGAAAAAATTAGGAAGGTTATTCAGATCTTAAGAGACCCAGTCCATGGATGTCCTTGGGATTTAAAACAAAATTATAATACTCTTGCTCCATATTCAGTTGAAGAGGCATACGAATTAGTCAACGCTATAGAAAGTAAAAATACTAATGAAATTAAAAATGAATTAGGAGATTTATTATTACAAGTAGTATTAATTTCACAAGTAGCATCAGATCAAGGAGATTTTACTTTTGACAGCGTAGCCGAGGAGATATCAAAAAAAATTATTCGTCGACACCCTCAAATCTTTGACATTAATTACAAAGATAACGATTTGCCCCATGAAAGCTGGGAAAGAATTAAAAATTCAGAGTCAAACGAAAGGAATCTTAAATCTAAAAAAACTTTAGATAAAATTGAAAAAAATATTCCATCAATTTTAAGATCTTTAAAAATACAAAAAAAAGTATCCTCACTTAATTTTGATTGGCCCAATCATGAAAAAGTTTTAAAAAAATTAGATGAAGAAATAGATGAATTAAAATCAGCTATAGTTTCAAAAGAAGAAGAGTACATTGAAGAAGAGCTTGGAGATGTTTTTTTTACATTAATAAGTTTATCAAGACACTTATCCAAAGATCCAGATAACATCATTAGAAAAGCTAATGAAAAATTTATTAAAAGATTTAATGAAATGGAAAACATTGTTGAAGATAAAAATATAAAATGGCATGATTTAGATGAAAAAGATATGTTAAACCTTTGGAACAAGGCCAAAAATAATATTCAATGAGGACAATATGAATTCTATAATACCTAAGACTATCTTTATAACTGGTGCTACATCAGGCTTTGGAAGAGCTACAGCTAAATTATTTAATGAGAAAGGTTGGCAGACAATAATCACTGGTAGAAGAGGTGAAAGATTAGAAGAGCTAGCTAAAGAATTAGGTGAATTATCACTACCTTTATCTTTTGACATAAGTGACAGACAAGCTGTCAAAAAAGCCATTGAAAACCTACCACCAAACTTCAATCAAATTTCAGTATTATGCAATAATGCTGGTTTAGCTCTAGGTTTAGAGGGTGCTGATGAAGCAAATTTAGACGATTGGGATCAAATGATTGACACTAATATTAAGGGCCTTGTTTATGCAACAAGAAATATCTTGCCCTTAATGATAGATAATGAAGAAGGTCATGTTATTAACATAGGTTCAGTTGCTGGTTCATACCCGTATCCAGGTGGTAATGTCTATGGTGGAACAAAGGCCTTTGTAAGTCAATTTTCGTTGAACCTCAGAGCAGATTTAGTTGGAAAAGGAATTAATGTTACTTCCTTAGAGCCAGGATTGGCCGAAACTGAGTTTTCTATTGTTAGGTTTAAAGGAGATAAAGAAAAAGCATCTCATGTTTATAAAGACACGAGGTTTATAAAACCTGAGGATATAGCTGAAACTATTTATTGGGTGGCAACGAGACCTAAAAATATAAATATAAATAGAATTGAGATAATGGCAGGTGATCAAGCGTTCAATCCTTTTAAAATCGTTAAGAAAGATTAGCATAAATTATTATAAGTTTAGTTCTTTTTAAAAGCTAAATCTCTTATAGACTTCCATATTTTATAATTAGATGCTGCTATTATTGGGCCTTCAGAAAAAGCATTGAACTCTGTTTTGTCATTTGCCATATATACGCAACCACCTGCCTCTTTGGTAATTAAATCTAAAGGGGAATGATCCCACGGCGTAACTCTTCCATGAAATACAAATTGTATCTCATTAGATGCAAGCATAATTGTTTCTATCCCTGCACTCCCTATAAATAATCTATTTGTGTGTTTTCTTAAATTGTTTAGTACTAATTGTCTAAGAGGTTCTTCTATTCCTTTGGTGCCACCAGACCCCAAAACATTAGAAATATTTGTCTTTTGAATTTTTAAATTGGTGATTTTATTTGTCTTTGTGTCGATTGAGTAGGCACCAAAACCTTTAAAAGCATAGACCAATAAATCTTTTAACGGGTAATAAATAAATGTGGCAATCGGAATTGCATTTGAAATAAGTGATATCATTGAACAAAATTCTTTTTTACCTTTAATATAATTTTTAGTACCATCAATTGGATCAATGACCCATGATAACGAATGATCTTTTATTGATTTATATTGATTTTTATTGAGATATGAAGTTTCCTCACCTATATAATGATCCACTTCGAGAAAACCTTTTAGTTTTCTAACAATGAATTCTTCACTTTCTTTATCTGCAATAGTAACATAATCATCCTCAGATGATTTTGTAGATATCTGTCTGGATTCAAGATCTTTATAATACTTTAGTACAACAAGTTTATTAACTTCTATTAATAGGTTACTGATATATTTGATTATTTGATCTCTTTTATTTTTTTTAGCAATAATATTTAGCATTAAATAAATTTCTTTTGTTTATTATTAACTTTAATGTTGGGGAAGTTAGACTTAAAAGATTTAAGTTTTTCTATTGTGATTTTTGCAGTTATTTTATTACCAATAAATTCTTCATGAATGTAGGTCTGTTTATAAACATATGAATTTTTATAAAGCCACGAAGAAATTTTTTCATATTTAGTAGGCACAAAGAAAGTGGCATTAGAAAAATTATTTTCTAATATAGTTTCTATACATAGTTTTAATTCTCTTAATCCGTCTTTATGTAAAGCAGAGGTTTTTACATTGTTATTTTTAAACTTAATATCAATATCATCAATTGTTGATTTCAAATCTGATTTATTAAAAACATTAATAATTTTTTTTTCTAATTCTTCGTTACTGAAACCTATTGAAAGTAAGGTATTAAATACAAGTTTAGCTTGATTCTCAATATTAGAATTTGATAAATCATGAACTAATAATAAATAATCAGAGGAAAAAAGTTCTTCTAGAGAAGAGTTAAATGAGTCAATTAGTTCTGTTGGTAATGCTGATATAAACCCCACAGTATCAGATAAGATAATGTTTTTTTTCTGACCCAAAGGGACCATTCTCATTTTTGTGTCAAGAGTTGCAAACACCATATCCTTCACAAGTACATTTGAAGAACTGAAATTATTAAAAATTGATGATTTTCCACTGTTAGTATACCCAACTAATGAAAAAATTAACATTGAGCTATCAAGTCTTGACTTGCGTTGTATTGATCTAGTTTGCTTAACTTTTTCTAATTGTTTTTTTAATTGTTTTATTTTTGTATTAATAATTCTTTTATCTAATTCTATCTGGCTTTCACCAGGGCCTCCAACCTTGCTTAACCCACCCCTTTGTCTTTCTAGATGCGTCCAAGATCTAACTAATCTTGTTTTTTGAAAACTTAAATTAGCTAATTCAACTTGTAATTTTCCTTCCTTTGTATTGGCTCTTAGGCCAAATATTTCAATGATTAATTGTGTTCTATCAATTACCTTTTTATTAAGACTTCTTTCTAAATTACGATGCTGAATTGGAGTTAAAGAACAGTCAAAAACAATTAAATCAATATCATAATTATCTAAAGTAGTTTTGATATTTTCTATAACATTTTCACTAACTAGTAATGATGGCTTGGGTAAATTAATATTTATAATTTTTTCAAAAATAATACTACCGTGTAATGCCTCTACAAGACTTCTAGTTTCTTGAGTACGAGGAATTAAATTCTTTTCATTAAAAATTTCATCTTGGCAGAATTTAAAATTTTTAAAAACAGGTACACATAGGAAAGTTCTATATTTATTCATTAAATAAATTATAAATTTTCAAAGTTTTTAAAATATAGTTTTTTTAATTTAACAGACATATCACCTACAATCCCCTTATTTATTTTAACATTATCAATCTCATTAATGGGAGTAACAAATGATGAAGCGCTTGTAAGAAAGACTTCTTTAGCCTTTAACATTTCATCTTTAGAAAATTTATTTTCTATAACTGTTAAATCATTTAATTTAGAAAACTTAGCAATAGTTTTACGAGTTATCCCCGACAAAATCTTTCCATCTATACTCCTCGTAATTATTTCATTATCATTGTTAATAATCCAAATATTAGAGCTTGAACCTTCAGTAATATAACCTTCATTATCAATAAAAATGCTTTCATAAGCACCTTGTTTATTAGCCATTGTCTTTGCTAATACATTAGGAAGTAATTGAGTAGTTTTGATATCTGGTCTTGCCCACCTATTATCTCTAACAGTGATAGCTTTAACACCTTTTATATCATTATTAATGTTATTATGCTTTTTTGAAGTTATTATTGTTAATATTGGTTTGATATTTAAATTATCGAAGGTATGATTTCTGTCGGCAATTCCTCGAGAGACTTGAATATAAACACTCCCAAAAGAAATTTTATTTAACCTAATGAGATTTTTTATGATTAATTCAATTGTCTTTTTAGAGATTGAAAACTCAATATCAATAGAATGTAATGATTTAAAAAGTCTGTTGATATGTTCATCAAAATCATAAAACACCCCTTGATTATATAAAATTACTTCGTATACAGCGTCACCAAAGTGATATCCCCTATCATTAATATGGATTTTGGAATCATTATAATTATAATAATTACCATCAATATATGATAAATTTGGCATTAAAAGAAATCCAAGTTTACTGCTAGTAATTCTTCAACTTTTTTCATAGATTTGATAGGCACAAACATTACCACAATATCTCCTGCTTCTAAAACTGTATCACCTCTAGGAGATAATATGTCATCATTTTTTTTAACTACAGCACCTAAAGAGACATCTTTAGGTAATTTTAAGTTTTTTAAAGGTTTTCCTATAATAGAAGAAGATTTTAATGCTTCAAATGAAATAATATCACCAAATTCTTCAATTATTGAATGAACGTGTTCAATTTGTCCACTTCTAACTTCTTGAAGAATAGATGAAGCTGTTAAATTTGGTGGACTAACCACTCCCTCTAAATCAAGAGAATTAAAAAGTGGTATAAATACGGGTAAATTAATCAAAGCAACAGTATGTGAAGCACCAGATCTTTTTGCTAGCAATGATGATAAAATATTAACTTCATCATTATTCGTTGCAGCAATATAAGTTTCACCTTGACCTAGTCTTGCCTCAGAAATTATTTCAGGGTCAAGTGAATCACCATGTATTACAGTTGCATATTCTAATGTCTCGGCAGCATGTCTTGCTATTTCTTTATCTAATTCGAGCATAGTTAAATTTGTTTCTGGTGATAATTTATGAATTTCCTCTGCTACTCTTATACCTATGGCACCAGCTCCAGAAATAGTTACTTTTTCAGCTGTTGTTTCTACATGACCAAAAGCAGTAAGAGTCCTGTTAATTTGATTTGTAGGACAAGCTAAATAAACTCTATCACCAGACAAAATTATATCCTCTCCTCCTCTAGGAACAATTAATTTATTACCTCTAATTATAGCCATAACGGTTACAATTAAATCAGGAAATAAACTTATTAAATTTCTTAATGGAGTATCAAGTATAGGACAATCTTCTTTACAAGATACACCTAACATAGTAACTGAATTTCTAGCAAACTCAGCAACATCAAATGCTCCTGGTGTTCTCCATTGATTAACTATAGCAGTTGCAACTTCATCTTCTGGTGAAATTATTTTATTAACACCAATGCTTTTAAGAAGAAAGTCAGAGTATTTTGGATCAAGATATTCTTTAGATCTAATTCTTATTATCATTGAGGGTGTTAAAAATATCGATTTTGCAGCTTGACAAGCGGCTATATTAATCTCATCTGATTGAGTAACAGCTATAATCATATCAGCATCTTTAATTCCAGCATCTTCTAATATGTTTGGATAAGATGCAAGCCCTAAAACACCTTGAACATTGTATAACTCAGTAACTTTTTGAATAGCTTCTAAATTGGAGTCTATTACAGTTATGTCAAAACCTTCATTTGACAAGTGCTCAGTAATTGATAGACCTACCCTACCAGCACCACAAATAATTATTTTTTGTTTCATAAAGACACCATTAATTAAATTAGTTTATATCATTAACATTTATATTTAATTCTTTAAGTTTTCTGTGTAATGCTGATCTATCCATACCAATATAAGTGGATGTTCTAGCTATATTACCTTTAAATCTATTCAATTGTTCTTTTAAATAATTAGTTTCAAATAATTTACGTGCATCTTTTAAAGATAATTCTAATGAATTAATATTTTTTTTCTTTTCAGAAGTGTTTAGTCCAATAATTTCTGGAGGTAGGTGGGAAGGCGTAATAATAAAGTTTTCTTGCTGTCCATACATTATTATTAACCATTCTAAAATATTCTTTAATTGCCTGACATTTCCTGGCCAATCATAAGATTGAAGTACAACTAAGCTTTCAGGTGAGAAATTCAATTTACCACTTCCAAATTCTTTTGTTAGCAATTTAAGAAAGTGTTGTATTAAAGAGTTAATATCTTCACTGCGCTCTCGAAGCGGTGGTATTTGTATTGGCACAACAGATAACCTATAAAACAGGTCTTCTCTTAAAAATCCATCCTTTACACTTTGTAACAAATCTTTATTACTAGCAGAAATAATTCGTACATCTACAGTAACCTTTTTATTAGATCCAATTTTATAAAAACTTTGATCTTGTATTACCTGCACAAGCTTACCTTGAGTTTCAAGAGGAAGATCACAAATTTCATCAAAAAAAAGGGTTCCATTATTAGATTGATCAAAAAGACCTAAACTTGACTCATTATCATTTTTAATAATTGAGCTTTTATCCCATCCAAATAGTACTTCTTCTGCTCTTTCAGGTGATAATGTGGCGCAGGAAGCGACAATAAATGGAAAGGTCTTTCTTTCAGAATTTTTATGAATCCATCTAGCTATAAGTTCTTTTCCTGAGCCAGAAGGTCCATTAAGTAAAACTCTACTGTTGCTAAGTGAGATTTTATCTAATTGTGTTTTAACATTTTTAAATATATTTGAGTCACCTATTAGCTCTGTTTTTTGATTTTCACTAGTTTCATAATCTAATATTTTAATTTTTAGTATTCTATCCTCTAGAGCTTTTTCAATTAAAAGAATAAGTCTTTCTGATTTAAATGGTTTTTCTATAAAATCAAAAGCACCACTCTTAGCAGCTTTCATAGCAGTTTCAATATTACCATGACCAGACATCATGATAACTGGGGTGAGATGATTGTATTTTATACTCGATTCAAGTAACTCGAGGCCTGCAACCGTATTATTATCCATCCAAATATCAGTTAAGATTAAGTTAATGTTTTCATTTTTTATTATATCTAACGCACTATTATATCCATAAGCTGTAATAACTTTATAACCCTCATCTTTTAAAATTTCAGCTACCATATTACAAATATCTTGTTCATCATCTACAACAAGTATAGTAATTTTATTTTTTAACATGTTATTTGCCTACTTTATTTTTTTAATGGAATTTTAAAAATCACTGCGGTTTCTCTAGGTTTTTTTGTTGATTTTATTAAAAATATTCCATTGTGATCTTCTATTATTTTTTTAGTAATTGCTAAACCTAACCCAGTACCCCCCTCTTTAGTTGTATAATAAGGTTCAGTTATTTGAGAAATATCAGATTTACTGATACCTGTTCCATTATCATTAATAGAAATTATTACAAAACTATTCTTAACTTCAAAGGAAATAGATATTTTACCATTTTCAATATTATTTAAGGAAATATTTTCATATGAGTTTTTTATTAAGTTACCACATGCTTGTCTAATCTGTTTTTCGTCTCCCATTATTAAAGCATTTTTTTTAGGTTGATCTATGTTTATAACTACATCAGGAAATGAAGGTATGAGTGGTTGAATAAAATTAAAGATAATTTCAGATAAATTTATAATTTTTAATTTTGGAGAAGGCATTCGAGCGAATGATGAAAACTCATTTACTAAGTGATCTATATCATCAACTTGTTTGTTAATCATGGTCAATGAATTTTTAAACATTTCTTTGTTAATTTTTATGTCATTGTCAAGTTTCTTTATTAATCTTTCAGAACTTAATCTAATTGGGGTCAAAGGATTTTTAATTTCGTGAGCAATACGTCTGGCAACATCAGACCATGCGGCCATTTTTTGAGCAGCTATTAAATTTGTAACGTCATCAAAAGTTATAACGTATCCAATGATAATATTCTCAGATTTCTGAACAACCAGTCTTGTTATTAAATTTAAAATTTTATCATCTCTTACAATTGATATTTTTTCTTCAATAACATTTTGTTTTGAGTTTAAGATAAGATTAATTAAATTTTTAAATTCGGGAACAATTTCTATAATTGGCTTTCCATAATCCTTTTCAATAGATATACCTAACAAATTTGATGCTGTAATGTTGGGTAGATTAATTTCAAGATTTTTATTTAAACCAATCACTCCTGAATACACACCAGACAAAACTGACTCTGAAAATTTTCTTCTTTTATCTAATTGATTATTAGCATATTCAAGATCAACCCTATTTGATTTCAAATCTGAAATCATTAGGTTAAATGATTCAGCTAAAACTTTAATTTCATTTATATTTATTTTAGAAAGTATTGATTTAGGTATTTTGTAATCTAAATTACCTCCTCCTACTTCATCTGCTCCTTTAATTAATAATGTGATGGGATCTAGTAGTCTATTTGCTATGCTTAAACCTATAATCAATGAGGATAATAGTAGAATAATTGTGATTAAAACAAAAATAACTATAAAAGATATTTTGATATCAAGTGTTTTAAGTTCAATTGATTGATAATCAGAAGCAGCAATTGAAGTGCTTTCTATTGCGTTTAGGACTCTTTCATCAACAAACCTTGTTATTAGTAAATATGCATCTACAAACTGAGATAATTTAATAAACGCCCTTAACTTATTAGAATTTTCTTCTTTAGAAATTATAATTTCGTTTTTATTTGCCAAATTATAATAATCTGCTGGTATATCAGCATAAGTGTACTCAAAAACAAATTGTGAAAAAGCTAACACATTTCCTATAGAGTCAACAATTACTGCTTCTGACAAATTATGTTTCAGTGTGTATGTATCTAAAAATTTATTAAATTTAGTTTTATCTGAAGATAAATTATTAGAATTAGAATTAATTATATTAACGAGCTCTAAAATATCTCCTCTCATTGCACTTTGATGCTCTTCTAAGTATTGATTAGCAACTTCAACGGATTGTGAGATAGCGGTAGAAATTTTCTTATTGAACCACCCACTTAAAGCAGTATCAAAAATAAAAATAGAAAAAAAGGCAATTAACAAAGTAGGTGTCATAACAATAGTTGCAAAAATTAATAAAATCTTCTTTTGTAATTCTTGACCAGTTTGCTTTAATTTATAATTTTGATAAAAAAAAGATATTCTATTGACTATAAAAAAAGTTAACAAAGAAATTAAAGCGAAAATTAACACTAAAGATAAAAGAAAAATATTATAAAAATCGTTTAATTTAACAAACTTAAAAAAATTAAAATAAACAAACATAATTATTACAAAAGACAATGTAATAGATATAAAAAATGATTTCTGTTTTAAGAGATTATTTAAAGAATAATACATTACTAAACCTGATCTTATAGTAACATTATATTCTATAGTCTAATTAATACCAACATTTAAACTTTTCTTTTTTTAATAACTTCTATTCCATAAAAATTAATTTTTGATCTAAGTGTATTTCTGTTAAAGCCTAAACTTTTTGAAGCTTTAATTTGATTTCCTCTAAATAATTTTAAGGTAGTTTCAATGAGAGGTTTTTCAATTTTTGAAATGAATTGTTGATGCAAGTTGATAAGTGTTGAGCTTTCATCAAAATCTTTGAAAAATCTTTTAAGATAATTATTAAAAAAAATTTCTAAATTTTCTTGATTTTTATTGTCATCTAAAATCCTATCCTCTAATAAAACATCTCGAATAATAGGAGGTTCAATATTCTCAACAGATGAAAGAAGACAAATTCTATCTATTACGTTTTTTAATTCTCTTATATTTCCTGGCCAAGAATAATTTTTTAAAATATTAATGCCCTCATAACTAATTACCCTTTTAGAGCCTTTGAGTATCGAATAATTATTCAAAAACAATGTAGTTAATTCAAAAATATCTTCGAATCTATCTTTTAATGATGGCAATTTAATTGGAACAGCATTTAATCTATAGAATAAATCTTCTCTAAATAAACCCTTATTTACTAAGTTTAAAAGGTTTGATTTTGTAGAAAAAAACAATCTTGGCTTTTTTACATCAAAATTAGAAGAAAAATATTTAGGTATTATATTTTCAATAAAATTTAAGACATTCTTTTGTTGAGTTAGAGAAAACTCAGATATATTTTTTATATAAAAAGAACAACCGTAGATATCGTCAACTGTATCAATTTTATTTGCTAAATAATTATTTATTTTGTCTAAAAATTTATCATTTGTAAACTCATAGAAAAATTCAGCATCTAAATTAATAAATGGCTTATCATTAGAAATACTTAAATCATGAATAGATTTACATATGAGATGTTTGCCAGTACCACTTTCACCAGATACTAAAATTATATGGTCTGTATTTACTACACGAGAAATAGTTTTATAAATTTCCTGCATTGCAATAGATTTCCCAATTACAGGACCTGAATCGTATATACTTTTAGGGGAGTTACTTTGTATATCGTTAATTTTAACTATTTTGTTTGAGTTAAATGTGTTCGATACTAAATTCAAGAGTTCATCCAGATCAAAAGGTTTAGGTAAATATTCAAAGGCACCCTTTTTTTCCGCTCTAACGGCTGTCAAAAGCGTAGACCTAGCTGACATTACAATAATTTTAAGGTTTGGTTTCATATTTTGAAATTTTGGTAAAATATCAAGAGCATCACCATCAGGTAAACCTACATCTGTAATTAAAATATCTGCGAAGTCTGACTCCACTAACCTCCACATTCCTGCAGCTGTTCCACTTGATTTTACATTATAACCGGCTCTTGATAGAGCAGTAGATATAACAACTCTTATACTTCTATCATCATCAACTACAATAATGTTTTTTCCAGTTTTTGTATGCATAATGAAAACTCCTTAAAAAGTTTAATTCATCCTTTGAGGAAAATTTATACGAAAACAGGTGGAACCATCATCTGAAGAAACATCAATATTAGCACCCATTTCTTCCAAACCACTTGAAACAATAGAAAGCCCTAACCCCTTACCATCTTTTTTAGATGTTACAAATGGGTCAAAAATATTAGGAAGTATGTCTGATGGAATACCTCTGCCATAATCAATTATTTCAATTTGTAATGGTAAAGTGGTTTGTAATCCATTTTTTGCATAAGATTTAATATTGGAAGAGTTATAAGTTGTTATAATTTTTACTTTTCCATCTGAAGAATATGCTTCAGCTGCATTTTTCAATAGGTTCAAAATAATTTGTATCATAAGATTTTTGTTAATATAAATTTGAGGTAGTGATGGATCATACACCTCTATAAAATCAATATTAGTACCAAAACTACTTCGTGCTACCTTTATGCAATGACTTAAAACTTCATGTATATTTAAGTACTCGAAATCTAATTTAACATTGTTATTTATTATTTGTTCCATTCTATTTAATAAAGAAACTATTCTATCGCTTTCAATAGTAATTAGCTGGGTTAGTTCTAATAGATTTTTATCTGTTTTTAGATCAGTTTCAATTAGTTGTGAGGCCCCCTTTATACCCGCTAAAGGATTCTTTAATTCATGCATGAGCATATCAACCATAGAAGAAAAAGATTTTGATATTTTGCTATTTATAGTTTGTTTTTGAATTATCTCAGAGATAGATAATTGACTAATTTGAAGAATTATTTTATTGCCACTTATAGGAAGAATATGAGCCCTAACGTTTCTATTTGGAATATGATGGTTTCCAAAGTATAAGCTTTCTTCAGTTAAACCTAAATTTGATTTTCTTACTCTGTTTAATAAATTAAAAATTGGTGAATCTTCATTAATAAAAAAATCAAGTGTTTTCCCTGTTATCAACTTTGCACTATAACCTAAAAGCTCTTCTCCTATTGGATTAACGTACTCAATAATATTAAGTTTATTTATTAAAAAGACTGGAGTTCTTAATTCATTTAAAATATCTTCATGCATTATAAATACCATAATAGTTAATATTATATTGATTATTAATTAATCATTTTAAAAGAGATTATTTACCAGACGTAACATAATGATTAAAATTTAAGCATAAAGAGGCTATTTTGAAAAATTATAAACAAGATTTAGTTATAATATTACTCGCAGGTGGAAGTGGGAAAAGATTAAGTCTGGAAATTGACAAACAAATGATAAAGATTAATGAAATTACTGTTTTAGAAAAGAGCATTATTAATTTTCAAAAATATTTACCTAACAACAATATACAAATTGTTACAAACAAAAAAAATTTAAAAAAAACAAACGAAATTGCTAAAACATATAATATTTATAAACCAATTATAGGTGGTGAGGAGCGTCAGTCTAGTGTTTATAACGCATTAAATTGCCTAAAAAAAATAAGTCCAAAATATGTATTAATTCATGACTCAGCAAGACCCATTATTTCTTCAGAAGTAATAATTAATTTAATAAATTTTAAGGGTACAAATTTTAATTGTGTAGTTCCAGTATTACCAATTAATGACGCAATTAGAATTACCAATAATAATAAAATTGAAAAGGTATTAGATAAAAAAAATAAAGTATTGGTTCAAACACCACAATTTTGTGACTATAAAGTTTTATTAAATGCTCATAAAAAAGCTATTAATTCATTTGAAGATGAAAGCGCACTACTTTTAAGTCAATCTATTGAAATTAATACAATAAAAGGTAACCCTAAAACGTTAAAGTTAACTTATATTGAAGATTTAAATTTATTGGAGCCACATTTGTTAAACAGTCAACAAAACAATGTTACTAAAGTTGGTAGTGGTTTTGATGTACATAGATTTGATTTAAATTCTACAAATGAAAATAATTTTATTATGTTAGGGGGCGTAAAAATAAATAACAGTAGATCTTTAATAGGCCATTCGGATGCAGATGTTTTACTTCACGCTATAACTGATAGTATATTAGGAATAGTTAATTTAGGAGATATAGGAAGTTTATTTCCTCCTACTGATAAAAAATGGGAAAATGCTGATAGTTCTATTTTTTTAGAACATGCTTCTAAATTACTTAAAGAAATAGATGGCAAAATTAATAATATTGATGCCACTATAATATGTGAAAAACCTAAAATTTTAGACTTTTCTAAAGAAATTAGAGAGAATATCGCCAATATTTTAGGAATTCATTCTAAAATTATAAGTGTTAAAGGTAAAACTTCAGAAAGTGTCGGGTTTATAGGAAGGCAAGAAGGTATTGCCGCTATGGCAGTGACATCTGCGCAGGTAAAAGATTGCAATGCAGATATTTAATAAAAATAATACTCTTTTTATATTTGCAAAATTAGCCGAAGTTTACCCTATAGGAAAAGTGAAAATTGCGCCTGGAACGCTAGCTTCATTTTTTGCTCTTATTATAGGGTATTATCTCTTAATAAAATTTGGTGTGGCTTTATATATTGCTTTCATCTTTATATTTATAATTTCAGGATACTTTTTATGTGAAGCTCATATAAAAATTTATAAAAAAAAAGATCCTGGCGAAGTTGTTGTAGATGAGTTTGGAGGTCAATTTATAGCAATATTAGCGACTATAGACACAGATAACAATCTTCATGTAGCCCTTTCTTTGTTAATTTCATTTTTATTATTTAGGTTTTTTGACATTACCAAATTAGGTCCCATTAAAAAATTGGAAAATCTTGAAGGAGGTTTAGGAATTATGGCAGATGATATTCTGGCAGGATTTTTTGCATTT
>Ga0209425_10003338_pt1 | contig 17110 bp, 16 predicted proteins | sample COG_05_FD_184749 | JGI IMG/M metagenome (GOLD analysis project Ga0209425, IMG submission 184749) | Pelagic Microbial community sample from North Sea - COGITO 998_met_05 (SPAdes) (version 2) | ecosystem: Environmental > Aquatic > Marine > Neritic zone/Coastal water | place: Helgoland, sampling...
AAACTGCCCAGTTATCATTGTTAACCGTGTTACTATTAGGTCAAGGTATCAATGCAGGGGTAGCACATGATCCTAAAAAAAAAGAACTTGCAAATAAAATTTTTGAAAAACTGAAATTACCAACAAAAGGGAATTCAAGTTCAATTGGCTCTTATGCTAAGGGGTGTCTTGATGGTGCCCAAGCGTTACCATTTAGTGGACCAAACTGGCAAGTATTGCACCCTAGCAGAAAAAGGAATTGGGGTCACCCAGAAACAATTAGACTAGTAAAGCGATTAAGTAAAAAAGCGACTGAAATAGGTTGGAAAGGACTTTATATCGGTGATATTTCCCAGGCTAGAGGGGGACCAATGCGGTACGGTCATAAGTCACATCAAATGGGTTTGGACGTAGATATTTGGCTTACCGCACCACAAAGTGTTGAACTCACAGTCGATGAATTAAAAGCTGTCAAACCAATATCAATCAGATCGAAAGATCATAGAAGAACCAATAATAAATGGACGGTCGAACACATGGAGATATTGAAAGCTAGTGCTTTAGATAAATCTGTTGACCGCGTTTTTATCACAGCACCCGCAAAAATTTGGATGTGCGAAAGGGCTGAAGGTGATCGAAACTGGCTACAGAAAATTCGTCCCCTTGGCGGTCACCATCAGCATTTTCATATTCGACTAAAGTGCCCACCAGAGTCTCCTTTCTGCAAAACTCAAAAGCCATTAATACCAGATATTTCGCAATCAGACGATGGCTGTGATCATACTTTAAAGTGGTGGGTTACTACGGCTCTAGAACCTTACAAGAAACCTGCCAAACCACCAAAAAAGAAAAAATTAAAGAAAAACGCCTTGAGTTTTCTTATGAGCGACCTGCCAAAACAGTGCCTCTCAGTTATTCATAATAACTAACGGTTATCAGCTACATATTGAAAGCAGTGTCCATTAATTAATTGGTATTTGATTGCTTCTTGAGGCGAATATGCCCAGTTTTTTGAGTTAAGATAAAAATTATCAACCATACTTACGATTTCACTCAAAGTTATATGAAAATCCTTTAGGCACAGATCAAATTGTTTCTTAAACCGTTCGTGCTTATCAGGGACCTTTAAAGGACTTAAAAAAGTATCCACAGTACCCGCTACATAAGCTATTTTTGAAAACGAGTTAAAATTTCGCCATTGACCAAAATTAGAAACGGTGTCAGCCCTAACAACTGGGGATAAAGTAGCCAGTAAAATCAAGAAAAAAGCCGAGTTCACAAGAACTCGGCTTAAGTCTTTGGTGAAGGAAGATACATGAAACATTTCTTACCTCTGTAGTAACGACTTAAGCTATAATTTATTTAGTGCAATCACAATATTTACCAGGGCCCATTAAATTTAAATTGACTGATACCAAGCAATATATATCAGTAATTTCTATATCAGATCATTCTTTTATTATAACATCGATCCGAAAGAACCTAGCTAAATTTTTATTTTTTTTCGAACTGATTTATAAAAAAAAATGGCGCTGCTCGATATCAACGCCTAGTCCTTCTGGGAGGAGGGCTTAAACTGCCATTTATAATCTAAACAATACACAAAAAATAAAATTTTGCAATAATTAATTTTATTACTACCTCTCTTAATACGGCTTAAAAGATAAAAACAAGAATTGGATTTAAATTTTATGATAAAAGTATACTTTGATGGTGTTTGTGGTCACTGCTCTAAGGAAATAGCATACTATAAGACAATCGCCCCTGACTCAGTTTTTCAATGGATCGATGTTGCAGCGGATCCAAATGCAATGAATGATTATAAAATCACTCAAGCCACTGCCTTGCTTTATTTACATGCAATAGATGAAGAAGGTAGTATATACGTAGGTTCAGACGCTTTTGCATTAATATGGAAAAACCTGCCTAAATGGCATTTATTAGGTCAAATAATATCACTTCCAATTATTAGAGCCCTTACCCAGGTAATTTATACGATTTTTGCAAAGTATCGATTTAAAAATAACAAACATTGTCAGTTTGCATCCACAGAGCTCCATAATCATAATAAAACAATAAATTAAAAAAAGAAAAGTTGACGTGACGTCAGGTTAGTATAGCATACTTGCTATCTAATAAATGCAGTTTTCTGTATACCTATTTAAAATGGTAAGCACGTTAAAAATGGAGATTGTATGAGCCAAAAAAATTACTTAGAACACAATTGCCCAATAGCACAAGCGATGGCTGTATTGGGAGGTCAGTGGACGCTTTTAATTGCAAGAGACTTAATGAATGGAATTAATAAATTTGATAACATTCAAAAAAACCTAAAAATTTCCCGTAATTTACTTACCCAGCGCCTGCAACAAATGGAAAGCAATGGATTAACGCAAAAAGTGGTGCCTAATGGGTTGAAAAGGGCAATATACAAGCCTACTCAAAAATGCTTTGACTTAATAAAAACGTTGCTTGCATTAAGCGAGTGGTCAGAAAAATGGAGCCCCGATCCTAATGGGCCTAGAATTAAGGTTACAAGTCCAAAAACAGGAGAGAGTCTAAAGTTGGCAGTGCTGCCATCCAAACAGGCAGAGAAATATAGTAATGAAAGTCTGAATATTATTTATGGCAAAGATTTCAAACAGAGAATGAAGCTCTAAATATTGGTAAATACACCTTAAATTCGATTAAAATATTTTAATGTTGTATAAATTATAATATTGTCCAAGCGAGATAATAAATGTTACATGTAATTGTAAATCGTATTCTTGGGATGGTTCAAAATAATGACCGCTAATAATAATCTAGCTCTAATGAAGTTATCAACAAAAATAGTATCGTCATTCATCGCTAATAATAGCTGCACCCCAGAAGAAATTTTAGATTTATTTAAGAACATTTATTTAGGTCTTCAGAGCATTGAAGACCGTGATAGAGTAACTTCACACCAAAGCCTGCCAGCAGTACCAATTGAAGAATCAATCCAAAATGAAAAAATCATATGCTTGGAGGATGGCAAGTCATTTAAAATGCTAAAAAGACACCTTGCCTCCAACTATAATATGACACCAGAACAATATCGGAAAAAATGGGGTTTACCTATTGATTACCCAATGGTGGCACCAGCTTATTCAAAGCAGCGACAGCAACTAGCAAAGGCTATTGGGTTAGGAAAAGTCAAATAATTTCAAAACTGGTTCTAATTATCTAGAAAGGACTTCTTATGAAAGTAGCTTTTATTGGGCTAGGTAATGTTGGTAGTAAATTAGCTGGAACATTAATAAGAAATAATATTACTACGTTTGTTAGTGACTTAGATAAATCAGCAGCAAAAAAATTAATTAAAATGGGCGGGAAATGGACAGACAACCCATATGATGCAACAATACAAGCGGATGTAATAATCACATGTCTTCCGTCTCCAAAGGTTTCAGCTCACGTAGCTCAAGGACCTAAAGGAATACTGGAAGCAGCTACCAAAGGAAAAATATGGATTGAAATGAGTACGACCCAATCTTCCGAGGTAATCAGATTAGGAGATAAATTTCTTGAAAAAGGAATGCTTTCGGCGGACTGCCCCGTTTCTGGTGGCTGCCACCGAGCAAATACTGGTAATATAGCAATATTTGCTGGTTGTGATCGCCCAATATTTGAGAGGATCAAGCCTATTTTATGTGTCCTTGGGAAAAAAGTTTTGCATACTGGACCTTTGGGCTCTGCTTCTACATTAAAAGTTATGACAAATTTTTTAGCTACCACACATTTAGTTGCCTGCTGTGAGGCGTTAGTTGCAATGAAGGCGGCCAATGTTGACCTAAATACAACTTATGAAGCTATAAAAATCTCTTCTGGAAACTCCTTTGTTCACGAGACCGAAAGTCAAGTCATATTAAATGGAAGCCGAGATATTAATTTTACGTTAGATCTCGTTCTAAAGGATATTGCCTTGTTTCAAGAAATCGCCTCTCAAAATAAGATAGACCTAGAGATTTCGCCACTTCTTAACGAAATTATTAAAAATGCTATCGCCAAACTTGGCCCAAGAGCAAACTCCCCGTCAATTATTTCTTTATTAGAACAGCAGACCGGTATGAAAGTTCTTGCCCCTGGGTTTCCAAGTGAGATTCAAGACGATGAGCCTGAAAGCCTTGGTTGCGAAGTGACCACTGTAAAGGAATAGAACCTCTCAGACTGAATTTGTAATAAAGATCTAAAATTCTGATCCACATTCAAATATACAAAAGGTTGTACCTGAAATTGATTTCGAACTCTCGAGTAAGAACGAAAACTGATCGTTGGACCTTAGGTGCAGTGGCTTCTCTTTTGATGTTGGCGGCACTGGATCAAACAATTGTAACGACTGCATTGCCAGCAATAGTATCTGATATAGGTAGATTAGATCAACTATCCTGGATAGTCACAGCGTACTTGTTAACATCCACAGTCTCAGCACCTCTTTACGGTAAACTAGGCGATATGATTGGCCGTAAGATTATGATGCAGACAGCAGTACTTATTTTTCTTCTGTCCTCTTTAGCCGCCGCTATGGCTAATACAATGACTTGGATGCTTCTAGCTAGAGCAGTACAAGGACTAGGTGGGGGTGGATTGTTCGTATTAGCGTTTACACTCGTAGGTGATATGGTACCCATGCGCGATAGAGGAAAGATACAAGGTCTCTTTGCGGCTGTTTTTGGTTTTTCATCCATAGTCGGGCCACTGGCAGGAGGCTTTTTTGTCGATACATTAAGTTGGCATTGGATTTTCCTAATAAATATTCCGATTGGAGTATCTGCTCTCATAGTACTTCACAAACAATTAGGAGTACCACAGAAAAAAATCACTATGTCTAACTTAAAATTAGATTACTGTGGGCTACTATCCTTAAGTTTATTTTTAGCAAGCCTAATAGTTTTTTCAACGGTTGGGGAAAACAGTATTCTTGATAAATATTTTTCAAAAACATATCTAATCATAGTTTGCATATTAAGCTTGATCCTATTCGTATACATCGAGCTTAAAGCTATAAATCCTATTATCCCAATGAGTCTTTTTAAAATAAATAATTTTAGAATTTACTCTTTAATTGGTCTCATCACAGGAGGCGTATTATTCTCGCTATTAACATTTTTACCTTTTCAACTACAAATAGTACGAGGAATGACCCCATCAGAATCAGGCATACAGTTAATACCACTGACTCTAGGAATAATTCTTGGAGCAGCCCTTGGCGGAATTTTACTAAGTAAGACAGGCCGATACAAGTACGTCCCATTCTTTGCTGGAATCACTTTAGTTTTTGGACTAATACTTTTATCATTTACCGATATTGGATTATCTAAATTACAAATTACAACATGCCTTATAATTATTGGGTTAGGTTTGGGACCCCAACTCTCAGTGATTACGACTGCGGTTCAAAACTCAGCTCCTCCTGAACATATGGGTGTTGCAACAGCTGCTCTCACTACTTTTCGTCAAATTGGGAGTAGTGTAGGTGTCGCCGCTTTAAGTTCCTATTTACTGAAAAGAACAAACAACTTGGTAATGGAAAACAGAATTATACATTCTACGATAGAAAACCAAACTACGATTGAAATAAAGAATTTTTTACTATTATCCTCAAAAGATATCACAATTTTACAGAATGCATTGAATGGCGCTTTAGAGTCTGTGATAATGGTTACAGCTCTTGTGGCATTTCTAATTATTCCTCTTTCTTTAATGGCTGTGGAAATCCCGTTAAAAACTTCCCTTGAAAAAACTTAGCAACTTATTGTTCACGTCAACGTTCTCTTTGATAAAAAGAGTTTATTTTGTCTTTAGCCACCATAAGCTTATAAAGGGCTTCAGCCGCATAAGGACCGAACTGATATCCATTCCACTTCATAGGTATTTTTTTAAAGATAGAAACTCGATCCGTTAATCCCAGTAAGAACTCTGATAAAACTATTGCCGCCGCAGGAGCTGTATTCATTCCATGTCCTCCAAAACCAGAGAGAGAAAATGTGCGAGCAGTCAACTGTCCAACATAAGGCATCATACTGAGCGAATAGGCCATTTTACCTGACCAAGAAAAATCAAAGTTAAGATTGTTTTTCCCATGTGCTAAGTCCAAAATCTCTGGAAAAAAAAATGCGATGTCAGATCGAACAAGTCTACCAAGTGACTCAATATCAGGTGTACCAACCGCATTAATACCACGCCCCCAAAGTAATCGGTTATCAGGCATTAGCCGGTAATAATTACCTGCACGTCTATCATCACTAAATGCAAAATTAGGGTTAATATAATTTTGTACTTCACTTTTTAGAGGTGAAGTTACTGCTATTGAAGTAGTGATTGGGAGCCACCTTGTTTTCAGATAGCCTGTTTCATTACCACCGTAGCCCCCAGTAGATAGCACTATTTGACGAGAATGAATGGTGTAACCATTGGCCAGTGTAATGACACAACCCTCATTACCTTCTGAAAAACTTTGCATTTTTGAATTTTCAAAAATCGTTTTGGGCTGCTTCAAATTAATTTTATTTTTTAATGCATTTAAGAAATTTAGGGGGTTAAAACTAAATCCGGACTTTGAAAGTAGGCCACAGCTATATTTTGGAGATTTAACATAATTACTGAGTTCCTGCTTTGGAATAAATTGGGATTGGTTACGAACAATTAAATCACTTTTATTAAAAACGTCTCTTGCAAATTCTTCTGTCTGCAACAACGATAGGTTCATTATTCCTCCCTTTTTTTCAATCAGTTCAAAGCCTTTTTTATGTTTAAAAGAACTAACCCATCGCATCCCCTCAAGCGATAAGTTATAAAAAATTTGAGCAGCACTTCTACCATACTGCTCGCAAAGGTGAGAATAGCCCACGGACCAACCAGGAGAGCAAAACCCACCATTTATTCCTGAAGCACCCTCACCAATTTTTTTGGCCTCAATGAGAATAAATTTTTTATTATGGCTAGCTAATTGATACGCCAAACTTAATCCGGCCAATCCACCTCCCACAATAGCAATATCACACTCCAAGTTCTCAGTTACAGATGGAAAGTCAACTGTGCTAAAGTATTTTTTTTTGTAAACAGTTTTATTATTCAAAAGCCTTTGACCCTTAATATGTTTTAGTGCAATGCGATAGCATAACACGAACTAAAGTTTTGAGTCTTAAAAACCGAAAGTCCACAAGATAGTTGACTCACCTTATTGACATCTACTTTCTTCAACCTATTTATCGTAACCAATTAGGGAGAGGAAGCTATCATGCTAAAAAAAATCCAAGCCAAGCCTCAATTAAACATTTTTGGGAACCCAATAACAACGTGCTCAACTAAACCGATGACAGGGTATTTTCGGGACGGTTGTTGCAATACAGACCAAAATGATTTTGGAAGTCATACAGTTTGTGCTGAAATGAACGAGTTATTTTTATTCTACTCAAGGAGTAAAGGGAATGACCTGTCAACGCCTCGGCCAGAATTCGGTTTTGATGGACTGATACCTGGAGATAGCTGGTGTTTATGTGCAGCTCGGTGGTTAGAGGCAGAGAAAGATGGTCAAGCCCCAATGGTTTTTGGTAATAGCACAAATTACTTGGCTTTATCAATAATTCCAGAAGCTCTCTTACACAAATATCTAATCACCGTGAATTAAAGGATGTTGTGTTTAAAAAATGTATCAAAATCTTTTGATTCGGCGGAAGGCCCATTAGAAGTTTTAAATAATGTAAATTTGACTGTTTCTCAGGGCGAAAGTATTGCAATTTTAGGGGAAAGTGGAAGTGGTAAAAGTACATTACTTCATATAATTTCCGGATTGGAAAAACCAAATACTGGATCAGTTGAGTTCGACAATGAGGATCTTTGGGTTCTAGGAGAAGCTAGTCGAGCAAAAATACGGCGGGAAAAGATGGCGGTTATATTTCAACAGTTTAATCTAGTGCCCAGTCTAACAATCAGAGAGAATATTGAACTACACGCTAAAATAGTAAAAAAATTTGATCCTTCATTTATAAAAGATGTTGTAAGGCTACTCAGAATTGAGGACATCATGGAAAAATATCCAGAGCAAACCTCTGGAGGCCAGCAACAACGTACGGCCATAGCACGAGCTGTTTCTGCGAAACCAACTTTAATATTAGCAGATGAACCCACCGGCAACCTGGATGAACTAAACACTCAAAGCGTTATACAAATGCTTGGAAAGCTGGTGACCCAAAGTAAGACCACTTTGCTAGTTGCTACGCATTCAAACTCATTTGCTTCCAGATTGAAATCACAAGTTATGCTGAGTAAAGGAAAGCTTTCAAGAAATGTGTGATAAATTAATTTTACTTCCCTTTCTCGCCATTTTAAAACATTGGAAACGTAGGCCTTTACAGCTAATTTTAATTCTTGTTGGTTTAACTACCGCAACGGCCCTCTGGAATAGTGTTCATCTTATTAATAATGAAGCTCAAAAGGCCTACTCAGACGCACAGATTTTATCTGAGATTTCAAATGAAAAAACAATTTTAGCAAAAAATGGACTATATTTTGAGGATAAATATTTTAGTGAATTACGGCGCCTCGGTTGGCCTATTACGCCTCGAATAGAGGGTCCAATTAATAATGTTAAAATAAATGGAAGTGAATTAGATGTAGTTGTGATCGGTATTGATCCGTTAAGTACTTTCCAAAATAAGTCGCTCGATACTTTTCCTCAAGACTTAAGACCGGAAAAATTTCTTCGTGGTTCTCGCGTTATAGTAGGAGGACCTAAAACGATTAAAGCCCTAAAAGTTAAAGAGTTAGTTTATAATTTTGTTATATCGAACCATTTTCCTGAAGGTTTTGCTTTGACGGACATATCAATAGCGCAGAAGATTTTAAATGCTGGAAATAAGCTAACTAGCCTTGATCTTGTTGGAGGGCTTCCTTCAGAACTTAGTGACCTTGAAGCAAGAGGCTTAAGACTTAAACAAAATGACAACGATGTTGACCTAAGTAGTTTAACAAAAAGTTTTCACTTGAACTTAACAGCATTTGGTCTTCTATCTTATATCGTGGGCCTATTTATTGTATACGCTACAATAAATTTAGCATTTGAGCAAAGAAAAGGTATTTTAAAAAGTCTGCGGAGCTTAGGTTTTTCAGCCGTGACAGTAACTAGTTTGATGATCGTTGAAGTCCTTATAATTTCGTTAATTGCTGGTAATCTAGGAGTTATTCTTAGTTACTTTTTAGCAGCAGCTTTGTTACCAGATGTGGCAATTACGCTCAATGGGCTATTTGGTGCAAACCTAGATAACGGATTGTCGGTGGAACCTTCATTTTGGTTTAGTAGCCTGGGAATCTCAGTTTTTGGTGCCGCATGCTCGTCTGCACCTTCACTATTTAAAATTGGAACTTTAAGCCCAATAGAATCTTCAAAAAAAATTGCCTGGTATAAAAAAACAAAAAGTAACCTCAAGTATCAATTTGCAACTGCAATCGCACTTATGATCTCAATAATTTATTTTTTTAAGTTTGGGGATGGGCTTATTAGTGCTTTCCTACTTTTGGGCTCTACCCTAATTTCAGCAACATTATTATTGCCAATCTTCCTTTGGCTTTCAATATCGCTAATTCTTAAGTATAAATTTAAGAACCCCCTAGTGCACTGGTTCTTTGCCGACAGCAAACAACAAATTAATAGTTTGTCCGTCAGCCTAATGGCTTTGCTTATCGCTTTAGCAGTAAATGTGGGTGTTGGCGGAATGGTGGAGAGTTTCCGAAAAACATTTATTGGGTGGTTAGATCAACGATTAATCTCAGAACTATACATTCTAGCTCCAGATATAGAAATAGCTAAAAAAATTGAAATCAATTTAACAAATAAAGTAAGTGCTATCCTTCCTATAGTTAAGGTGTCACAAAAGATTTTTGATACATCAATTGAAATCTTTGGTTTTGTTCCTCATAGTACTTATCAAGAGCATTGGCCCCTCCTTGAAGAGAATACAAAGGTATGGGAAATGTTGCGTCAAGAAAAAGGTCTTATAATCAACGAACAATTATCAAGGCGCCTAAAATTAAGTGTATCAGACATGATCGAATTTCAGTCATCTACTGGAAAAAAATTGAGTTTCGAAATACTCGGTGTTTACTCGGATTATGGAAATCCCAAAGGACAACTGATGCTACCCTACGGCCTATTCAAGCGTTATTTTCCAGATGTCCCAAAATTGCGTTTTGCGATCCGTTTACCAAAAGAGATGATTCCTCAAATTAGAAGCGACTTAAAGTCTGCGTTTTCTAAGAAGAAAATCATAATTACTGATCAAACTGAAATTAAGTCTCTCTCAACTAAAATTTTTGATAAAACGTTTAGTATCACCAGAGCACTTTCATTGTTAACTCTGGGGGTTGCGGGGGTCGCACTGTTTACATCGACTGCGGCCTTAAGCGATAACAGGAACTCACAACTTGCACCATTATGGGCTATTGGCGTACAACAAAATACACTAGCTGCTCTCGAGACAATTAGAGCATTAGCACTCTCAATGTTAACTTTTATTTTTGCATTGCCCATAGGCCTTTGTGTTGTGTTCCTACTGACTAACTACGTAAACCTAGAAGCATTTGATTGGAAATTACCAATTTATTACTTCCCGTATCAGTGGCTATCACTGCTGCTATTAACTCTCATCATGACTTTTCTATCAACGGCTTTGCATTCTATAAAACTGTCAAGAGCTTCACCATCTGAACTACTAAAGGCTTCATTATATGATACTTAAGACTTCAGTTCTTTTTTTAAAAATTATCACTCTATTTTTTATACTAAGCAACTATGGCATTAGTGAAGATTCTAACAAACTGAGTAGCAACCATAGTCGTTTTTCAACTATTTCCAAAAATTTATCCTTGCAGTTTCCTAAAGATCATGGATCACACAATCAATTTAAAATAGAGTGGTGGTATTTGACGGCAATCCTCGAAGACGAATATGATAACCCATTGGGGCTGCAGTGGACATTATTTAGAGTAGCATTGGAGCCAACATTTGAGAAAAGGAATTGGGACAGGTCAGAGATTTGGATGGGGAATGCAGCCGTCACCAGCAAAGAATTGCATTCATTCCAAGAAAAGATAGCCCGAGGAGGTGTTTCTCAGGCCGGTGTAACGACGTCACCCTTTGAGGCTTGGATTGACGATTGGAATTTGAGCGGAGATAGTTGGAATAACCTTACCGTTTCAGCTACTGGAGACAATTTTAAATATGCCCTAACTTTAGATGCGAAAGGCCCTTTAATTAAGCATGGGGAGAATGGAAGAAGTGTTAAGTCGGCGTCTGGGCAGGCTTCAGCTTATTATAGCCAGCCATTCTTTCAGGCTAGAGGGTGGGTTGAGCAAAACGGAAAAAGAAACAAGGTAACAGGAACGGCATGGGCGGATCATGAGTGGTCGAGCCAATTTATGTCAGACACCCAAAAAGGATGGGATTGGTTCAGTCTTAACTTCAAAACGGGTGAAAAGATTATGCTGTTTAGAGTTCGCGAGAAAAACAAAGCTCACTTCTATTCTGGAACCTATATTAATGCAGATGGCTCCCATCGACCAATCAAAGCCTCTGAGATAACTCTAACGCCAGTAGAAGCTAAATCCAACCCATCACCCTATACCAATACGTGGATTATTAAAATCGATAGTCTAGATATACATATCAGGACTGAGGCGTTAAATCCATTATCAGAAATGGAAACAATTTATCCCTACTGGGAAGGGCCAATACTCTTCACGGGCAGTCATAGCGGTAAAGGGTTTCTCGAGATGACAGGCTACTCTAATTAGACGTTGACGAAGCTAAGCAGCTCGAGCCTCCAGCACTTGATCAACCTTTGCCTGAGCTATAGTTTCTTCCACACCATCTACGACCGCAAGCTCCCTCGTTAACCGTTCTAGTGCAGCCTCATAAAGTTGTCGTTCAGAATACGACTGCTCACGTTGCTCGTCGTTTCTGTGTAAATCCCTAACTACCTCGGCAATAGAAATTAAATCTCCCGAGTTTATTTTTTGTTCATATTCCTGAGCACGACGAGACCACATTGCCCTTTTTACCCTAGCACGGCCTTTTAAGGTATCCATAGCCTTAACCATAATTTCAGGTGATGAGACTGACCGTAACCCTATAGAGGTTGCTCTTTCAATTGGTATCCTCAACGTCATCTTATCTTTATCAAAAGAAATGACGAACATCTCCATTTCTATTCCTGCGACCTCATGTTTATCAATTGAAACAATCTGTCCTACACCATGTGCTGGATAAACAATATATTCATCAGTATGAAAATCATAATTTTTTTTAACTTTATTCATTCTTTACCTTTTAATTACTTGGTTTTAAATATAACAAGCATATCAATATTAATCTTACTAACATAAACCGTATTGAGTAGTATCCTTTTATAATTTTTTCAATCTAGGGCCGATCATCCATTTAACTAGATGTTAGGCATTGTGCTTAATTGTAAGATAGCAAAAAGGAAGCCGAAATTGAAGACCTTAGAAAAATAACTATGACCAAGTAGTTATATCATCCAGCAAATATATTTTATTTTAACCTCTAGGGCCTTTAATCTCCCTCACCAGGATTTTCAGAGAAGTATTTGTCTAATTTACCTTCCTCACCATTTCTTTCTTCAGCATCAGGTAACGGATCTTTACGTACCGTAATCACAGGCCAGATTTCTGAATACTTACGATTAAATGAAACCCATTTCTCCGCACCTGGTTCAGTATCTGGAGTTATTGCATCGGCAGGGCACTCGGGCTCACAAACACCACAATCAATGCATTCATCTGGGTGAATTACCAGTGTATTTTCACCCTCATAAAAACAATCGACCGGGCACACTTCAACACAGTCGGTATACTTACACCCAATACAATTATCATTTACTATATATGTCATAAATAAATTCCGTCGACAAATGCGAATCTAATCAAATTACCAAACCGCCAAGCCACCCTTCTTAGACCAATTCATAATAGAGGATCAAGCATTGAGTTCTACCATTATTCTCCAACCCCCAATACTAATCAGTATTTTTCCAAGAGCGGTCAATTTATATTTACAAGACATGTAGCTGAGACATCCTCATAAAAACTAAGGGCAACTGGGGCAGAGCCTCTTTGTTTGGCTAATATTAAAACTTTTATAGCTTTAAGCTCAGACCCATACGAAAAAATTATCACATCACCACATTTTAAACGCATTGCTGATTTTTTTACTTTAATTCCATTTATTCTAAATTTACCAGATCTTATATATTGAGATGCCGAGTTTCTACTCTTGTAGAAACGACAGAACCAAAGCCATTTATCTAAGCGAATTTTATCTACCGACAGATTCCAAGGTTCCTAAAGCTTATTTTTCAGCTCAAGCAAAGCTAAAAATGGGTTATCTGGATCAATTGGCTGTTCTTTCTTTATTTTCAACTCTGAACTATGTTTATTGAAACTTTTTCGGTTTTTATTAAATTTTGAAGTCGTTTTAAAGTCACTTCCTTTCCTATTTTCACTACTATTTTTTGTATCAGTTTTACTCTTAAACTTGGGTTTTTTTTGAATTTTAAAAACATAATATACTTCGACATCGACTTCGACTTCGGCTTCAACTTTCGTAACTATCTCCACCTCTTCTTTTTTTTCATTTAAAAGATCAACCCCAGTAGTTTCAATTATTGGGGGTTGGTCATTAATATTAATCGACTTTAAACTCTTCTTACGGTTTCTTTTTTGTGCCACATACCCTAGGTTTCTTAAAACTTCTGCAAACTGTTCTAAGGTTAAACCTGTTATAGACAGCATATCAACATCTGCTTCAAAACCATTCCAAACATCTTTTGTACGAATTAAATCAGCAAGCCGCTCGAGCATATCAACTCTCAGAGCTCTATCACCCACTAACTTGTACCCTGCACGCAGATAGTAATCTGGAGGTGCAGTATCAACTTTTGGAACAGTTACTAATCCAGCCGGTGGAGGTACAGAATAGTTGGTGTTAAAAAACAGAGACCATAATAACAATCTTAATTTTGTCGGCGCAGGTTTTAACATCAAATAGTGAAAAATGGTAAATTGGCCAAACCGAAGCCCATGTTTTCTTAGTAAGGCCCTATCTTGTTGTTCAAGTACTTTAATATCTGCAGAAATCTCATTTCTAGAGATTAATCCAAGCGCTTCAACTATTCTGTATGCAACGCCTTTTGATATTCCTACCAACGCCTCGTCCGATCGCATCTTTAGTAGTGGTTCGAAATGCTTTTCAATAGTTCTATTAACAAAATGATCTAGCCGCCGTGTTATGCTCTCAGTGATTTCAATACCTGCCTCGCCATCAACGAGAGGTACTATTTTTGGTGACAAGATATCTAAACCCGCAGTTAATTCACCAACTGCGGCAGCCCGCCAAAAAATTTGACCAGACTCATCAAAAGAAAATTCCTCATCTGAAGAATTGTACAACTTTTCCGATTTTAATTGATATTGAGGTCCAAGGACAGCATGAGCAGTAGCTCTTAATGTCTTACTCTCTTCATTTGAGGCAGATTTATCTCTTTCAAAACAAAACCCAACTAACTTACCTATAAGTTGGCCTTCTACAAATATTTCACTGTTTTGATTGATTTCAGCCACTAGAGAATCCCGTTGTTTTAAACCTTTTACAAGAACTGATGTCCGTCGGTCAATAAACCTTTGCGTTAATTTTTTATGCAATTCATCCGATAGTTTATTTTCAATTTTTCGAGTTTCAGCTTGCCAACTTAGATTATCGTTAACCCAACTTCTTTTATAAGAGATATAAGTCCAAGTCCTAATAAATGCGAGCCGCTTTGAAAGAGTATCAATATCTCCTTCAACCCTATCAAGTCGTTCAACTTGTTCCCTCAACCATTCATCAGGTAAAACGCCTTTATTTCGCACAAAATTAAATACTACTTCCAAAAGATTTGAGTGATCAAACTCTGAAAGTTTTCTAAAGTCGGGGATTTGGCACACCTCCCAAAGCAATTTAACATCTTTCATAGAGTCAAGTTTTGATGTGATATTCAATTTTTCTGACAATGACTTTAAAACGTTCAAGTCCGTCCCCGCTTTGGCTTTTACAAAGTTTTCGTTATCCGGCGAAGCCTCTAAGGATTTAATTAAAAAATCAACAGAACTGAAGTTTAAATTTGAATTTCGCCACTGTAGAAATTTAATAGGAGAAAACCTATTTGTTTCTATAGCATCAGACAAACTTTTCTCGAGGCCCTCAGCTTCACCCGTCACGCCAAAAGTACCATTCGCTTTGTATCGACCAGCACGACCGGCTATCTGAGCTAACTCATTGGGGTATAAATTACGCTCCTTTCTTCCATCAAACTTTGCCAATTTTGCAAATGAAACGTGTTTAATATCAAGATTGAGTCCCATTCCAATAGCGTCAGTGGCGACCAAATAATCAACATCACCATTTTGATAGAGCTCTACTTGAGCATTCCTAGTTCGAGGTGAAAGTGCTCCCATAATTACAGCCGCTCCACCTTTTTGACGCCTAATGAGTTCCGCTATTGCATAAACTTCAGATACCGAGAAACTTACAATAGCCGAACGCCCACCTATTCGAGAAATTTTACTTTTTCCCTTATATGTCAAATCTGATAACCGTTCTCGTTTTATTATTGTAGCATCAGGGATCAAGCTCTGTATCTTACGAGTTATAGTCTCTGAGCCCATGAACATTGTTTCTCTTTTTCCACGAGAGTTCATTAGCCTATCTGTAAAAACGTGACCACGCTCTAAATCGCCACACAATTGTATTTCATCAACTGCAACAAAGTCAGCTCCGACATCAGACGGCATTGCCTCCACGGTGCAAACCCAATATTTTGGATTTGGAGGTATCAACCTTTCCTCTCCTGTAATCAAAGCGACTACATTCCTTCCTCTAATAATTACAAGTTTATCAAAAATCTCACGTGCGAGCAACCGAAGTGGGAGACCAATAACACCAGTGGAATGTCCAAGCATTCTTTCTAATGCAAAAAAGGTTTTACCGGTATTTGTTGGTCCTAATACTGCTGTAACTTTACTAAATTTTTTCATCTGATGAGCCTTTCGAAGGCGAGAAACGAGGACCCACTTCAAGAGTAGAATAGTGTGCACAAAGTTCTCTAAACCAGTGACACAACTTAGATAGTAATTGAGAAAGTTTTTCAATAAACTTTATAAAAAAGCGTCACTTATATTTACTTAATTATTTTTATTACTGATGGCTACGCCCATACCAATCTAGCTAAAAAACAGATGATGACGTTACGTAATTAGTGACGTATGCGTCAACTTTCTCCTTGAATACAATTCAGTTTCCTTCAATACAAGTAATAAAGCAGTTGTCACATAAACTTAAGGAGAGACTTATGACAAAAGAAATTCAAGAGGCTATTAAGTCATTACAAGAAAAGATGCATAATGAGGAAATAGATGGTTCTATAAAGTTTGAAATTGAAAATGTTGGCTCAATAGTAATAGATGCGGGCGTTGTGAAGGAGTCAAACGACGAGACTGATTGTACTCTAAGTGGAGAGCTAGAAACATTTATGGAAATTTTTAGAGGCGATACAAGCTCCACGGCTGCATTTATGGGTGGAAAATTAAAAATTGATGGATCCATGGGAACAGCTATGAAATATAATGCGATCTTGTCATAGATGAATTCACCACAACCGCCCAAGAGTAATTATAAAGCTTTGAGTGGAGCTCACCTCGCATATGCACTTACCAATGATAAAAAAAAAATTAGATATGCCCTTTGGCCAACTGGAGACAGAGGTCTAATAATATTTTTAAACGGAAGAAATGAGTACATTGAGAAGTACAATGATGCCTACGCTCGTTTTCAGGCTCTCGGGTACGCAGTGGTTACTCTAGATTGGCGTTCACAAGGTTTGTCAGAGCGACCATCATGGAATAAAACACTTGGTCACGTAGAAAAATTTCAAGAATATCAACTTGATTTGTCAACAGTATTAAATCAAATTCCAGTTAGAAAAGTGAATGGAGAGCGCATTCTAGTTGGTCACTCTACAGGTGCCTGCATTGGTTTAAGAACGGTTTTAGATGGTAA
>Ga0209425_10003340_pt1 | contig 17093 bp, 4 predicted proteins | sample COG_05_FD_184749 | JGI IMG/M metagenome (GOLD analysis project Ga0209425, IMG submission 184749) | Pelagic Microbial community sample from North Sea - COGITO 998_met_05 (SPAdes) (version 2) | ecosystem: Environmental > Aquatic > Marine > Neritic zone/Coastal water | place: Helgoland, sampling...
GGTGGGCGCCGGGGTGTTGGTCGGGGCGCTGTCGGGGCGATAGAGTGGGTTGAATGTCTATATCAATTCTTAGTTCTAAATTAGTTTACATGTCGTCGACACCTTCGAACGGTCCCGCTTAAGAGTCGTACGTACGCTCAGTACGACAGCGACAGGAGCCCCGCGACGCCGCGCTTGATCCAGTGGTTCTGGGGCTTGTCGCTCGGGACCGTGAGGTTGATGACAAAGTTGGACGAGTGGCCAGTCGTGGCCAACACGCCCCGGCGCTCCGCCGTCCTGTAGATTGGGCAGAGGTAGTTTGGAAATTCCGCTCGTTTGTCGTTGGTGGTGGGCTTGAACCAAAAGACGGGCATGTCGGTGAACAGAACCTTCGGGTCGCTCTCCACCAGCGTCATCTGTTCGTCCGACCACTTGGCGCCCTCGAGGAACATGCCGTTGCAGTACGCGCCGTCCTCGGGCTTCACCGTGAAGTCGTGGCTCGCCGGCATGGCTTCAAAGTCAAACACCACGGTGTCAATCGGGAGCTTGTACTTCCTGGCGTAGTTCTGGAGCACGCCGGTGAGGAACGCGTGGGTGAAGAAGAACCCGGTGATCCAAAACATGGGCGGCGCGCCCTCGTCGATCCACTTTTGGAGCGTCTCCAGCCTTCTGACCAGCTCGCTTATGTACGCAGCCAGTGGTTGGAGGCTCGGGTACGACTTCTTGGCCCACATCGCGGGAATCTTCCCGTCGAACATGGCGTTGCCGAGCGCGTCCAGCTCCCCAGTCATGACGATCTGGCCCTTCAGCGCCAGCTGGAAGGAGCCGATGCTCGCGTGGATCACCTCCAACAGCCGGTTATACCGGACGAGCTCCTGGCACAGCACGGAGTTCATGGACTCGTAGTACTCCACGGGGTACTTGTAATTGGCAACCTCGAGGTCAAAGACGGGAGGTATGGACTGCGCAATCTCCGCGGCGAGTTCACCGAGCGTCTCCTCCTTGCTCTTACCCCCGCCGCTCGTGGCGTTACCCTGCGTGAGCAAGATGGAGTTGCACATCAAATCGGTCTCCTGCTGGTCCTTGGTGATGTCCGCGTTGGCGTGGAGCCCGAAAGCTTCGGGATCCGCCGCGATTGGCATTTGCTTGAAAAAGTCAATGTAGGACGCGTGGTCACCCTCCACGGGCGCGCGGTAGCTCCCAGAGGGTGAGAACGCGTAGTCATCGTCCATGATGTTGACGTGGAACGGCCCGCCGTCCTCGTCGGTGAGGATCGACATGAGGCATCGGCGGTCGTGAGCGTCCGTCACCCTTCCGCCGTAGTTGCACTCGCCGATGAGGTACACCAAAGTCTTCAGCGGCACCGCGAGGGGCTGGTCCTCGTGCGCTTCGTCGAGGAACATCCGTAGTTGCCTCAACGAGATCTTTAAGTCCGGGTCGTTGAAGCCGTACGGGATGTTCCAGCCCAGTGGGCCAAAGTTGCGCCGCTCCTGGACGTAGGCGTGGAAGAAAGCCAGCCCGACGAGCAGCTTCTTCCACTCCGCCGGCCTGGCGCACCCCTCGAAAAACTCCTCGTCGCTGATGGGATCGTTCTGGAAACTGGAAATCATGTTCGCGCGGAGGCCCTTCGGGGGTTCGTTGGTCATCTTCACGCCGTTCTGGAGCACCGCGACGGGGAAGTGCGGGGATGGATACGAGGTAAGCCACAGCCTGAAGTTTTCGTGCGGTGGCGCGTCGGCGGTGACAAACTCCTCGCATATGCGGTCCAGCGTGGTCATCCAGGACACCGCCAGGTGGCAGTTCTGAAGCACCACCCATGTGCCGTCCACCGCGCCCTTCGCGATCAAGGCTTCAGCCTTGGGACCTTGCCCTTGGCCCAGCGACAGCGTCTCCATGGAGATGTCCTTCGCGGCGCAAAATTTCAGCAGCGAGTCCATCGGATCCGACCCCGGCGATAAGATGAACACGAGCGGCGTGAAGCACGTGGAGTCGTTGTAGCACTGCTCCAGGTCGAACGGCGGGGGTTCGATGTACTTCCGGCCCATGCTCTTATCCACGTAGATTTGCACCGCGCGCGTGAGTTTATCAGGGCGAACCGTTCGCAGCGCGATGAGCTTTTGGAAGTCGTCCAGCGTATCGCGCCACGGCGCCGGTAGCTCCTCGGACTCGGGGGTGGCGCTGTCGTATATGTGCTGCCACGCGTCGGGTGATGACTTGAACGAATCGGCGAATCCGTCGAACGCGGGGAGGTCGGATAGACGCAGCATCTCCAGCCAGAGGTTTTTGTTCAGCCACTTGCACGGGAGTTCATCGGCGCCCGGTTTCTGGCCCAAGCCACCCGTCAACAAGAACCGGTACTCGCCGGGATCCAGCGTCCCTTTGTACGTGAAGATCGTCGCGGCGAGGGTGAACGAGAAGAGCAGCTTGTCCTTCTCGAACAACGACCGGCAGATGTTCTTGTACAGCGAGTAGGTGAAGAACTCGATGAGGTTATCCAGACGCTTCTGTAAGTCATCGGATCGGGGCGCAAACTCGAGTGCGTGGTTGAAGAGGTTGACGTACCACGCCAGCGAGTACTGGTACATGGGCTCGATGTTGCAGAGCTCGCCGACGAGGAAGAAGAGGTGCGCGACGTGCACGGCGAGGGGCCTGTATCCCTCGCGAGTCTCGTCGATGGTGATCTCCGTCTTTTTGGCGATGGCTTGCTTCCGGTTGATCTCGTTGGAGAGCTCCTTGGCGTTGGTGATGACGTCGATCGCCGTCTCCGACTCTAAGATGCTGCCCTCGGAGGACCCGAGGACCTCGATGATCTTGTTCTCAACCTCCGCGAGCTGACGCGCGTTCTCGGCGCCCTCGGTGGTGAGCCGAGCCTTCTCCTCCTCGAGATCCGGCCGTTCCTTCGCCACCGCCATGCCGAGCACCTGGTCCACCAGCCCGTCGGTGGTGATCATCATGTTCACCAGCGTCACCTTGACTGAGATCTCCGGCAGGTAGTGCGGGTTGCGGTACTTGGTGGTGATGTAGAACCTGAAGTCCTGGTGGTACTCGATGGTGGAGTCGCCGAGTCGAATCACCATCTGGCCGCCTTGCTTGAACGTGCTCTTCAGTAAGAGGGGTTCCAGCGTTGGGTCGAGTTCCTCTCCCACGTTCTCCAGCAAGACCGGGTTACCGAACTGGATGGCGTTCTCGAGCTTGCGGATGAAGTCCCCGTCCGTGAGCTTGACCACGACCAGGTTACGCGGCTGCTCCATCTTGCGAATCCACTTGTTCGCCTGGCCTTGAGGATCGATGATCAAAGGCCAGCGCCTCGACTTGTTCATCACGATGCCGTTGTCCACGGAGAAGGAATCGTTGGGAAGGCCGTCGATGGCCCACTGCTGAATCTTAACCGGCTCACCGAGGACGGTGATGAGCTTGAACGTGTCGGAGCACGGTATGCCCCCAGCTTTGCACTGCTCGATCCACTTCCCGAGAACCTCCTCGCGGTACGGCTGAGTAAAAGCCCCTAGGTACGCGATGTACCCGGCGCACAGCAGCACGTCGCCCGTGAGGTTGGTGTAATCAACCTTTAAACCCGCGGCGACTTGCTTCCATCGCTCCTTTTCACCGCCCAATCCGCCGATGAGCTTCTCGGCGCGAACGAGTTTTTTACCGCACATGTCGTAGTCAAACTCGAGCTGCGCCTTTTTGTCCTGCATCGCCGTCAGCTTATCGTTGAGGGCCTGAACCTTGTCCTCAACCTCTTTGAGCTTGCCGCGCGCCTCGTTGAGACCGACCATGAGACCCTCGTACTCCTCCTGCGCCTGCGCCAGTTTCTTCTTCTTCGGCTCGACGACTTTGACTGTGGAGTCGTAAGCCTCCATGGCCCGGACCCAGCAACAAAACCCATACGCCGCCGCGGACACCTCCTTGACCTTCTCCGGTTGAAACTCAGGGCGGGCGACGTAGGGCTTGATCTGCTTGATGATCTTGTTCGGGATGGAGTCCTTGTCGTAGCCCCGTAGCTTGTCGAGGAACTGGGAGTCGCCGAGGAGCTTCAGCGTTGGGATCCAGTAGTTTGCGATTTTCTTGACGCCACCCTTGGGATCCTTCACCATCGCGGGTTTCACCTTGAGCAGGATGCAGACAGCCTCCATGACCATCTTGACAACCTCCGGCGGGTTCTTGTACGCCTTCATGTACGTGATGTCCTCCTTGGTCAGCGTGTCCAGCGCGGCGATCGCGGATTCGAGGACGGGAATGGCGGCGGCGAGCTCCGTCTCGCATTCAACCTTGATCGCCTCGGCGTTGGCAGCCTGCTCCGCGGCGTACGCCTCATCCTTGGCGACGTCAGCCTTCACCTTGTCCGCGTCGATGGTCTCGGCGTTCACCTGCTTGATGATCTCCTCGGTCTCCACCGCGGTGCGCTCGAGCACGGGTTGGAGGTCGATGAGTTCCGTCTTCATGACTGCGACGGAGTCCTCCGCCTCGTAAATCTGCGCTAAGCCGCCCTCGTACCTGTTGATCATCGTCTGCACCTCGTCGCGCTTCTCGTTGAGCAGCCTGCGGTAGGTGCCGATGAGCTCGAGGTACGACGTCGGGGTGACGTAGTTGTATCGGCCGAGCTCGGCGAGGAACTTGGCCGCGAGGTTGCGGACGTCCACTTGGAACTGCATGCACATGTCCAGCGTCGACGCGCGAATGTCGTCGGTGTCCATCTTGACGTCCTTGAGGAACTGGGACGCCACCGAGCGCAGCGCATCCTCCGGCCACTCGCTGAACCAGTCGATCGTGCAGCAGTTGACCAGCGACGGGAACTTGCGCAGGCGCTCGCGAAACGCGTCGCCGACCGGGGAGAAGCACAAAACCATGTGCAGGTTTCGCCGACACTCATCCACGAAAAACTGAAACAAATCCGCGCGGGAGCCGGCGTTGACGCCAGCCTTGACCGCGCGTTGCGTGACCATGTCGATCACCTGCGCGGTTTCATCCTTGGCGAACATGTTGGGAACCTCGCCGGTGTTGAGGATGTTGTTGATATCCTCCAAGAAGGACTCCATCTTGATCTGGGTATCGTTGAAGAGGAAAACGGTGGGAGAGCCCTCGCCGCCAGCCTTGCGCAGCACGTTCTTCAGATCATCGCGCCACTCCACCTGGGTGTATGACTTGGTGATCTCGATCGAGTAAACCTCGTACTCGGCCATGAACGCGGCGATTCGCGTCAGCGACTGCCGTCCGCTGCCGCCGACGCCGACGAGCAGCGCGTTGCCGAGATTCTGCCGGATGACGCGGCTGATGCGGCAGATGTGCTCCGCCGCGTACAAAAAGAGCACCAGGTCCATTCGCATCTTACCGCTCTGGTTGTACTCCACGAGCTGTTCCTCCACGAGCTTCTGCATCGCGTCGACGTCCTTGACCTCGGCGTACTTGCCCTCGGCTCCGGCGCCGTCCATAAAGTTTGCAAACATCAGCCGGCGGAGCTCCACGATGTCCACGGTGCCGTTCTTGTCAAAGTCCCACGCGGCGAACACTTTATCGAACTTTTGCCCCGTGTGCCTATCCACCATCTGCTTGAGAAAGTCGAAGAACCACATGCGGTCCTCGTCGTTGACCAGCCGGTCGTGAAACACGCGGAGGGTCTCGTGGGACCACAGCCGGATGAGCTCGAGCTGGTTCTGCGGCGCCTCGCCAATCATGGAGACACCCTGCCAAACCTTGCTGATGTCGCGCATGTTGTAGGTGTAGTGCGACTTCATCGGCGTGGGCAGCAGCTCCCGCTTGATCGTGTTGTAAATTTCCAGCGTCGCCTCCACCAACTTACCCGGCAGCTTCAGACCGACGTCCTTGGGGACGCTCGCCCTTCTGCACCACCAGTCCGTGATCGCCGTGTACACTCGGCGTAACGAGTCGTCGTCGAAGTCGCAGATGGAGATCTGGTTGAAGTGGCGGAGCATGCGGGGCGTGACGGGATTGCGGCCTCCGCCCGGCGGACCCATGGCTGCGCAGAATTGGATATCCACGAGTTTTCGCATCGTGAGCTCCTCGCGGTCGTACCAGCCGCCGTGGTCGAGCCACTGGCGGATGATCTCGATCGGTGGCTGCGCTCCGTACTCCTCGAGCATGGGCATGTTGAGATCGTCGATGAAGACGACGGCGCGGGTTCCCTGCTTGGGACCGAACACCCCTTTCTTGCGCTTGTCAAGTTTGTTGTCGATTATGTCCTGAATCTGGTTGGCGTTTGTCTGCGCGCTGAACGTGCTCTGAATGTTGGTCCACTTGTCCTTATCCATGGCGTCGAGCGACTGCTTGATGTACACCGTCTTACCGGTGCCCGTGGGCCCGCCGAAGAGCACGTGCTTGCCGTGAGTCGCCAACACGTCGAAAATGTATCGGTACCGAATGGTATCGATTGTGGTGACGACGATGTTTTGAAACTCGAGCTCCTCGCGAATGGGCTCATCCTTGACCGTCTTCAGCCAGTTGGTCCAGCGGAACTTGTCCTTCTCGAAGTGCAAGTCGTAGACGCTGCCCTCGGTCGCCTTGGGAAAAGCCTTGGCGACGCGTTTCTCTGTGGGCGGCGTAATCTCTAAACCGGGACCGAGGTCGAAATCTGTTCGATCGGGCGATGGGTCAACCTTGCCGTCGACGAGCTTGCGCAGGAAAAAGTCAAACTTCTCCCGTCCCTCGTTCTCGGTGGTACCTCCGATGGACCACACTGTGGAGAACAGGAAGACGCAGTCGACGAAGATTTTCTGATCCTTCGGCGTCATGACGTCCTCGTCGAAATCCACGCCCTCGTCGAGCTCCACCCTGAACTCGTCAATCATCGAGTCGAAGATGTTCATGAGCGCGAACGGCAGGTTGATGTCTGACGTCGGTATGAGCTCCTTGCAGTTCTTGCGCACGAACGCCATGCAGGGCTTGACCAGCCATGTGAACAGTTCCTCGAGCCTCGGCTTGTGCGGCGTCATCAGAGGCGGCAGCGTGTTCATCCACGAGTCCTTCAGCGGCTCCCATCCCATGCTCGACGGTTCAACGTAGATCATACCGCACCTCGACACCGTCGCGGGAGACGCCACGGCGAGATCCTGAACCTCGAAGATCATGTTCATGGTGCCGCTCATCTGGATAATCTCGCCGGACATCAGGCACAGTTTTTTGTTATCGTCCAGCACGGTGTTCATGTTCTCGATCCAGATGGCGTCCACCGGGCCGTCGAACATGACCCACTTGCGGTCCGGGCTGGTATCAACCGCGCACTCCCGAAACTTCTTGGCCAACACGCCGTCCTGCCACTCGTGGCTCACCGGGTCGAACTGTCCGTACAGCTGACCCATGTAGATGGACTTTGGGTTGATCACCACGATCTTCACACGGTTCTCGTCGAGGAGATCCTGAGCCTTGAGGTCGTTGAGCGCGCCCGCGAGCATCTGGTACATACTAGTCTTGGCGCCGTACGAGTAACCGACGAGCATCAGCCCATGCCGCACCAAGATCATCTCGTACAACTGGAAGAGCTTCTCCATGAACACGGGAGTCGGCTGCAAATTCGCCTTGACGCACTCCTTCATCACGCTGGCCCGCATGTGGTCGTAATCAGGCTCCGGGAGCACCACCCCGGGGAAGAGATCGCTGAGGATGTTGTTGAACAGCGGAATATCCGGCGCGAGGAACTTGGGCAGGTTGACGTCCTTCAACGAGATGAGCATCAGCACCGACTCGTCCTCGTCGGGAAATTTGAGCTTGACGGCGCCCGCCGCGCGAAGCACCGAGATGACCGCTCGCATGCCGTAGTCGTAGTGAGACTGCGATGAGAGCTGCTCGGAGCAGAGCTTGTACGTGGCGACGAGCTTGCGGGCCATGTCTCGAGCCTCGAGGTAGCCGAACGAGTAGAGGATGATCTCGCCGATCATGGCGTAATCCGGGACCATCATCGCGACGGTCCGGAAAAGCGCCTTGAGGTTATCGGGGAGCTCGGAGCGACCGGCGTAGCCGGGGTTCATGGTGATGAACACGTTGCACGTGCGACGCAGTGGAAGGCGGGTGCCCTCGAAGTCGAACACCTCCAGTTTCGCAGCCTTGGCGCGCGTGATTGTCAGAATCTGCTGCGCGATGACGGAGAGCACCTCGAGGTCGATGCGGTTGAACTCGTCAAAGCACGCCCACGCGCCGGACGCCGCCAGACCCTTGAAGAACTTCGCCATCGCCAGGTAATCCAACCCGTCGGAGCAGTTGAACACCACGCACTGCATCGCGATCGCTTTCGCGAGATCCTTGGTGGTCTCCGTCTTGCCCGTACCCGCCGGTCCCTCGGGGGCGCCGCCCACGTCCAGGTGCACCGCGCCCATCAGCGTGCGGTAGCACCTGTCCGTCAGCGGCGTGATCACCAGGCGGGACGAGTTGCCGAGGTATTCGTTACCGTACCACACCGCCGCGTTGATCATGCGGACCATCACGCCTGGTTCGCCGGTTTCCTCCTTTTCGTCCCACGTGTACCGAAGCTGCGACGCCCATTCAAAGTCATCGGGCGACGCCACTCCTTGCTTAGCGAGCTGCGCCACGACGTCCCTCGCGTGAACCTCGATGACCACGAGCGCGGAGAGAGTTTTACGCTGGAGCTTGGTCAGTTGCCCGCGGACGAGTTCCACGATGTCCATGAGCTGCGCGGTGCACTTCTCGGCGTACTCCGGCATGGTCCCCGTGCGCAGCGCCTCTTCAGTTTCAGAGGTCCAATAGAGCGACCCGATGCAGAGGACAACCTGCCCGGGCCACTGGATCATCCACTCCGTGCGCGGCGACTGCGCGTACGCTTCGGAGGAATGGAGGCAGACCTCCGCGACCGTCTCGCGCTGCGCAGCTTCGCACTCCGTGAGCCACTTCTCCACCTGGCCGCCCGCCGTGTTCGGGTTGAATGAATTTTTAAACTCAATCTTCTCACCCTCCTCGGAGATCATCGCGGTCGCCTCCAGGTCCTCCTGGAACTCCAGCGCGTGGATCGCCTCGAACACCTTCTTGAGGAACGGCTGCACGCGCAGCGGGTCCTTAGTTTCCGATAAAATCTCGAGGAGCTCGTCGTTGGAGAGGAAATAAAACCTGGGAAACGCGAGTCGTTTCGTCTCGAGGTACTCGGAGAGACCTTTGTTGACGTCGTCCAAGAGCACGTTGGACTGCTGAAGCTGGTTCAAGAGTTCCTCGTCCGCGCCGACGACGACGACGTCGGCGGTGATCTTGAGCTTCTCCATCATCTTGCGGTACTGAACGTCGACCGTCTTGAACTTGCGGCCCTCCGTGGGCATCTGCTGCATGATGTCGTCGCTGCCGAAGATGGGCTCCAGGTACAGCCAGCCGTTCTGGCACTTGAGCCAGCTGTCGAGCACCTCCTGGATCGTGAGCAGCGTCTTCTCCCACTGCCGCGCGCGGTCCTCGAACGGCCCGATGTACGGCGACGCCTTCATCGCCATCGCCTTGACCACCTGGTCGTCGAGCAAAATCTGAATTTCATCCGTCGCGTTGAGGACGAAAGAGCCGGTGTCTCTCCAAGCCTTGCGGTCGAACACCACGCCGGTCCAGTCTTTTTGCATCTTATCGAGGGTACGCTCCAGCGAGTACTCCTTGCTCGCGCTCTCGCTCACCTTCTCCACGGTCTCGATGTGCGTCACGAGATCCAGCTTGAGCGCCTTTTGCAGGGTAAAGTTGGGGTCCTTTCCGTTGACGGCAAAGCCGAGGTCTTCGCTGAGCTTCGCCCAGTGCCTGTCCTTGAGCCCGGGGTTGCGCAGGGCGACGACGAGCGGGAGGAGCTCCTGGAAGCTCTGAATCTTGGCGAGCAGCGCCTCGCCCACTTCGCGCGGCGGCCCGTCGACCGCCTTCAAGTTTTTCTTGGTGGACCTGTCCCAAACCTCAACCATCCCGGAAACCTTCTCGGGATCGAGCGACGCGAACGGACCCTCGATCCACTCCGGCACCGTCCGCGTCACGTCCGCGCACGTCTTCCAGATGTTCGCGTAGGGCTCAAAGTCCTTCACGAGCTCCGCCAAGTGCTTCGGCCGACTGCCGCGTTCACCAAAGATTTCCTGCCTCGCCGCGTACAGCTCCTGGCGTTCCTTGAGTGCCTCGTGATGCGCGTCGATCGCCTCCACGCGCACCAGCCTCTCCTCGACGGCGTCGATGTCGCCCAGGCGGACAAACTCGTTGTACTCGAACCGCGCGCTGTGGCAATCCTCGGAGAGGGTTTCTTTATCCGCCTTGAGCTCCTTTTTGAATTTTTTCGTCAGCTCCTTCACGCGCTGTTCGCACTCTGCGACGATGTCGGTGATGACGCTCGGCCACGTCATCGCCTCCCAGTACACTGACGACACCGTCTCGTCGAGCGACGGATGGTGAAAGGCGCGCTCGAGCACTTCGCATATCGCGGTGCACGCGTCCAGGTCAGCCCGTAACCCGTCGCGTTCCGTGAAAGCCTTCTCCATGTCTTTCCGGAGCCTGTCCAGTTCCTCCGGGTTGGTCACCTCCACGCGCAGCTTGCCCGCGATGTCGGCGTACCTGTCCCGCACGCCGGTGCTCCCAAACAGGAACTCGTCGGTGAGCTCCTTCAACATGGCGTCGCGTCGCGCGTTCGCCTCGCCCATCAGCGTCCCCTTGATCTCGTAACACGACACGCCGAGGAACCGAAACGTGAGCCAGGATTCGGAACACGCGTCAACCGAAGCCGCGAGGGAGGCGAGCCGCCGCATCTCGTTCTCCTTGTCCTCCAGCGTGAGCTCAACCTCGGGCTCGGGCTCGGCGTCTTCCTCCTCGTCCTCGTCGGCCTCGGGCTTCGGGGCGGCTTCAACCTCGGGAGCGGATTCACCCTCAGGGACAGGTTCACCCTCAGGGACAGGTTCACCCTCTGGGACCTCACCCTCCACCGCCGCCGCGGGTTCCGCGTCCACGCTCTCCGCCGATGGCTCTGGCGCAGGCTCCAGCGCAGGCTCCGGTTTCACCATGAGCTCGTCGAAGGCGCGGTAGCTCTCGGCCAAAGCCGCCGGCCCCGTGAAGTTTTCATCCAACACCGAGCAAATCGCCGCCCTCGCCTCGACGACGAAGCGCTCATCTTTGGACGGCGCCGGGACCTTCTCGAAGTCCACCCCATCCGACGCAACCTTTCCTTCCACGTCATCCTCTGTGACCTTCGACGTGGACGTTTCCGATTGGCTCGTCGCGTCCAGCATCGATTGAATCCGGGGAATGTCGCGAACCGACTCGATCATGTCGTCAAATATCGACAGCGCCGTCGCCTTCACCTTCGCCAACGGAGGATCGTACGCCACCGTCCCGTTCTCAATCATCAACGTGACCTTCATGAACGGCAGGTGGTGACGCACGTCGTTGGACACGGCGACGTCCCCGCCCTCGAACCGCGACCAGAACGCCAGATAGCTACTCACCGAATTTTGCACCACGGTCCGCACCTGGTCCTGGGCGCCGATGGTGAGGCACCGCAGGAACCGCGGCATCATCGTCTCACGCGCCAGTACACTGGACGCCTCGGACCGGATGTTGGACTCGACGGCTTCGCCGTTGGCGTCCATCCACATGGACTTTTCAACAGGCGTGAGCTTGGCGAGTTTCCGTTCCAGCCGAGCCCGAGCGGCGGCCTCCGCCTTTGAGCGCTTTGTGGCCTCGAGATCCCGAAGAATGTTCACCGCGGTGATGACGCACTCGCCGCGCATGCGCTCGGAGACCCGCGTGAGCTGCGCGCGCTGTTTCTTCTCGAACGCGTCGAGAGTCACGGGCGCGTCTGGAAGGCCTTCTGGAGCCTCCACGTCCACCAGCGTCTCGAAGCGGACGTCGCACCCGGCGTAGTAACTTTTATGCGCCGCCAAAAAATCGTCATCCGCATCCGGTAACAGCGTCGCAATCTCCTCCGCGACGATCGCGAACGTCCCGGCGTCGCCGTGTGTGTTCCAGTAGTGCCTGTGACCCGGTCCGCCGATGGCGACGCGACCGACCGACCCGGCCGGCGCGCATCCCCGCGAGTTGATCGGTTCGTTGAAATCAGACGGCGGCTCGACTCCGGCGGCGGATAGCCTTAATCGCTTGTGTTCGTCCCGAAGCGCGAGGTCCAGGTACGAGCGCTTGTGCGCGAGCCTGTACACCGCGAGGTTCTCGGCCCAGAAAGCCTGGACGCGATCGGGCGGGGCGGTGGAAGCCTTTGTCAAATTCCGCCGGCACCCGTCGCAAGATTTTTCAATCTTAGCGCGAAACTCGGGACGATCGCACAAATCGTCGTTCGTGTACTCGAACATCGTACTCGCCGCGGCGGTGTACCGCAGCGTGCGTTCGTGCCTGTCACGGAGCAAACGCGCGCGGTTCAGACGCGTACGAAACGCATTCGCATCCTCCGCGTCAAAGATGAGATTCAATCGCTTCACACGCTTCGTGACCGTCGGGTCCCGCTTCCACGCGATGGCGTACGTCTCCGTGTGTTCATCGTACCCGGTCACGAAGCAGGGCTCCCACGTGAACTGCCCGTGCTCCTTGAAGTACCTCGACACCGCGCTCACGTGCGAGTTTGTTTGATCGGCGTTTGTGGGGTCATTCGTCGAGTGGAGCCATTCGGATGGAGATTTGGTCTCGAGCTCGGGATCGTCGAAGAGATCCAGCGGCGTGCTCTCCGGCGCGCGGACCGGGAGCTCGGCGGTGGACGGCCGGACGAAGTGTTTCGCCTCGTACGTCGTCGTCGGGACCCAGTCGAACGCGGTACCCGGTAACGGGGACTCGCCCGGGGCTCTGTCGAACGAGGACGTCGTGGCTTCGGGCATGGCTCGAGTGTGCGGGGCGTCGGTCCACGCGCGCGGTGGGCGCGGTGGGAACACGCCTGTATCGTTCGGATCGAACCGCGGCGGGCGTCCATCGTGCGACGCGTTCTCGTCACGATCGCCGAGCGCGGCGGAGCGTCCGAGGGTTAGGTCCGAGCCCTTGGACGGGGTGGGCGGGCCGGGTCGATGGGCCGGTCGCGCGCTTCCGTTGAACGCGTCCGAACCCTTGCGTTGGACGGTGCCCGTGCGGAACTCCGCGGGCAGGCGGAGCTTATACACCGGCCCGGGATCGTGCGCGCCGGTGCTGTGATACGATCGGGGAAGGGAACGTGTGGGGATGGGGGAGGTCAGTCGGTCGGGTCACGATCGCGGGGCTGTTTTGTGTTGGATTTATTTGTAGTCCGTTGTCGCGGGGCGCGGTGGGGTGGGTGGACGCGCGGGGACGACGCGATTTCGCGCGATTCGACCCGGTCATCGCCCTTTGAACCCCTTCACGCGATGAACGGGATCGCGCGATGCCCCGACGCGACGCCCGGGCCGCCGTGAGCGCCCCGTGAGACGCCGGCTAACCCCACTAATTCGACGTGGTGGGAAGGTGTAGTGCTATACGAGATACGGGAGAGGGTCGGGGCGGGTGATGTGTGGGGCGCGTACCGCGCTCCCTTGGCCGCCGCGCGCTTCTCCGCGAGGGATTGCTCCTGCATGGTGACGCGACCGCCGTCAGAACCAACGGTCGTGTCCTTCCCCCTAGGTCGTATCGGCGACGCTCTCTCCAGGCGTGCCGTACCTTTGGATCCTAAATCGGACCCGGGGTCGTCCCTTCTCTCTCACCGCCCACTGGCAGACACAGGCGAAGAGGCTCACTGTCTGGCTGCCAAAAAATATTTACGGGCGCTCCAGCTCGACTCTCGGCCACATTAATAAGCGCAGCGCTTGCATAAATTTACAACACGTGATCGAATCTACGAATACACATATGATACAACGACACGGAGTGCGCGTGATGAACGCCGACGCGGTGCTCGCGTGACACCGCGAAAGAAAGTGAGCCCCGTCAGCGCGGGTCCGGTTGGGACTCAACCAGCATCACCCGCCGCGCGGTGGCCTCTCCTGCGTCGAGATAAAGCTCGAGCACCCCCACGGTGTCGTCGGGAACCGCGACGTTCTTCTCGCGCACAGCCTTGGCGAGCCACGCGTGCAGCGTGCGAAGCTTGGCGCGCAGCGGGTCGTCGTCGTTCGACGGAGTTTGGTCGGCGCGTCGCGTTCGGCGGAGAGTTTCAACCGCGGCGTGGAAAGCCTCCGGAGAGGGAACGCAGCCCAGCGATTGGACCACGTGTGCGCTGACGTGGCTGCCGGCGATCTCCATCAGCGGGGCTCGAAGCTGCGCGCGGTGGAGAGCGAGGGGGATTCAACGTCAGCGTTAAGGGTGCGACGCGTGCGAGGCCGGGTGTCGCGCCGATCAAAAGTACGAACAAATGTGAGTCGCAGAAAAGTAGAACCCGAGAGGTAAAATCCTCCCGGGCTCGTCGCAAGCGTACCCTAACCGTTAGATGTCGGTCAAGCTATGAAGGACGCGCTCAGTGCGGAGGATCCTCGCGGACCCAGCGCTATCGCGACCCAGATACGTTGACCAAAATAACCCCGAGTGACGAGTGACGAGGAAAAGCCAAAAACAAAAAACAATCGCGTTCGCGACTCACCTTTGCGTCCAGACCGCACATCGTACGCGGCCGTGTCACCAGCCACACCCCGTCGAGATAAAACCCACCGTGCCGACGAAACCCGCGGAAGCTATCGCGCGTCAGCACGACCGCCCGCCTCCCTTTCTGATCGCATCCAGAAGTCTCCGGGAACCCACCGGCGACCCAAGAAGTTGTTTTCATCGGGTGGTATCCCCGATTGAAGTGTCCGCTGGGGTGCCGCCGGTTCCGCCACTCGCCCGCGTCGTACGACCCTTCGTCGCCCGCGAGCCACCCCAGCGTGGTCTGCCGCGAGTGGAACCCGCGCGCGACGTCGTCGGGGTTTCTTTTGAACTCGAACACCGCGAGTACCTCAACCGCGGGCGGTTTTTTTTCGTCCTCGACCTCGTCGTCCGCGGTCCGTGTGCGCCCGCGTCGGATCAGCGTGCGCCGCCCCGTGGTCCCGTCGCCATCCTGCGGGATCGTATCCACGAACGCGCTCTCACGGTTCACGCGCACCAAGACGCAGTCCAGCTCACCCGAGTGCAGCCCGAGGGTGACGTTCCTCAGCAACAGCAAACCGGCCCCCTTATCCGATGACGCCTCCGCCCCGATGGAGCCCCCTAAATCCAGACCCAGCGTGCCACCCGTGGGATCATCGCGCAGCATTGCCATCACGACGTCCGCGCACGTCTTCTCGTAGTCGTCGCCCTTGGTGACCAGCGAGTTGCCGCCGGCGGTGGACGCCTCCCGGGCATCCGCGTCGGCGGCGGCGAGCCCGGTAGCTTCGCGCTCAGCCGTCACGGCCGTGCGCGCCGCCTCGCGCGCGCGCCACAGCGGCGACGATGCCACCGCGTCCGCCAGCTCGCGCTCCGCGGGTGGAAGCGAGGCGCGCGCGTCCGTCAGCTTGGCGCGCGCCGACGTCTGTTTATTCGCCATCTCTGGCGACTCGCCGGAGCGGTCCTTTCCGAGGAATGCTTCTATTCCGATCACAGCGGCGCGTCGATGGGCGATGGCGTGCGTCGCGCGCTCGATCCTGGCGCCCTCGGCGGATGACGCGTACGCCGCCTCCGCGCGTTCTAGCGCGTGCGTCAGCGGGTCCAAGGTTGGCGCGTGCAGCCTGCGCACGCCGTCCGCGCGCGCGCGAAGGAGGGACGCGCGGTTGGCGGTCAGGTACTGCAAAACCGATTGTTCGAGCCATGACGCGAAGGCGTCGGGGTCCATGTGCGCCGCGCGCGCGTGGCCGTCCCACGCGAGGTACGATCGAAGCGCGTCCTCGCCGTGCGACACGCTGACCCGGGAACCGTGGGTCCGCGAGCGAGTGAGCGAGTCCATCACGTCGTCGTCCTTCTCGGCTGAAGCACGGGCGGCGTCCGGGAGGCTGGCTGCCGTCGTCGTCGTCCGCGCCGCCCTCGGTTCACGACTCGTACCCCGCGGGTTTCGTGGGTTTGGTCGTAGGGATGGAGGGAGGGCGGCCTTTGGGACTCTGGTGAAGTCCCGAAGGCTCGCCCACATGTGGCCCCAGGCCCGCGGCGCGCGCCGGCGGGGCGAGGAGTGAGCCGCCCTGGGCTCCGTTCAGACGATTTTAACCTCGCCCTCCGAGAAAAGTGCAGCGCCGTTCCGGCCCCATTGCTTCATTACCTCCGGCGCCATGGCAACAGCAGCCGCCCAGCACATCGCGAGGCTCGTCGCCTCCCGCGGCACCTCCGCGGCCACCGCATCCACGCGCGCCGCCTTCGCCCCCGCGCGCCGCCATCCCTCGGTCCGCCCCGGCACCCGCCGCGTCACCACCGCCGTCTTCGTCGGCGACGAAGGAACAGCCGCCGCCGGCGACGACAATGTCGACAGCGACGAGGTGGTCACCCTCAAGGACGTGACCCGCAAGCTCATGGACTGCCGCAAGCGCAAAGCCGCATCCAACGCGGTGGACCTACTCGTATCCCTCGGCCGCGCGGGCATCGAGCCAGACCTCCTCGCGTCCACAACCTGCCTCGGCGCGTGCGTCGCCGCCGGTAAGATGGACCTCGCATTAAAAGTCTTCGAGGAGGTTTTCGAGAAAAAGGTGGTCCAACCAGACGAGGTTGTCTTCACGGAACTCATCCGCGGGTACCTCGCCGCGGACCCGCCGTCGTGGACGCGCGCCATGAACACCCTGGACAAGATGGAACGGTTCGACGTGTCACCCAGTTCGCTGAGCTACAACGTCCTGCTGGCGAAGTGCGCCGCGGACAACGAGCTGGAACGAGCGGAGGACGTCGTGGACCGAATGGCGGATGAAGGCGTGGAGCCCGACAGGTTCACGATGGAGGCGGTGAAGAAACGGCGGAGCATCCGCAGCTACGCCAAGAAGGTGCTCATGCTGTGAGGGGGCGTGGGATGCGTGGGGAGAGGGGGTCGATGCGATGTATTAGTAGAGCGCCGCCGCTAGATTGATTTGATTGTCAGTGAGATTATTTTTGATAAAAAAGTGCGAGTCTGCACGGATGAGGTCAGAGAGATCCCACCACTGTGCGTGGAGCGTCGGTGGTCCACGATGTTCGGAAGGTTCGGCCGCGGCGGCGGTAACTTCGTCGCGCAGTATCGCGTGTATCCCGTCAGCTTCGTCGATAAGGTCCGTCCCCGCATCACCGCTGGCTCCCTCTCGCCCCACCGCTCCCTC
>Ga0209425_10003341_pt1 | contig 17092 bp, 20 predicted proteins | sample COG_05_FD_184749 | JGI IMG/M metagenome (GOLD analysis project Ga0209425, IMG submission 184749) | Pelagic Microbial community sample from North Sea - COGITO 998_met_05 (SPAdes) (version 2) | ecosystem: Environmental > Aquatic > Marine > Neritic zone/Coastal water | place: Helgoland, sampling...
CTGAACCAACAAGAGTTGGTACGTCTATTGGTGATATCACAGCAGGATTGTTTACTACTATTGGAATCAATGCTGCACTTTATGACAGAGAAAAAACTGGTAAAGGAACATTTATTGATGTTTCAATGTTGGACTGCCAAATTGCAATTTTGGAAAATGCTATCGCAAGATATCTTTCTAAAAATGAAATTCCAAAACCAATGGGATCGCGTCATCCCTCTATTGCACCTTTTGAGGCTTTTAAAACAAAAGATAATTATATTATAATTGCAGCTGGTAATGAAAAATTATTCGAAAAACTTTGTAATATTCTAGATATCTCTGAAATTTATAAAGATAAAAGATTTAATACTAACTTATTAAGATCAAACAATATGAATGACCTTAAAAAAATTTTAGAACAAAAACTTTTATCTAGAACAACACTAGATTGGGTTAAAATAATGGAAAAAGAGAGAATTCCATGCGGTCCAATATACAATATTAAGGAAGCAGTAGAAAACCCACAGGTTCAATCCAGAAATATGATTGTCAAAGCTTATCATAAAGTTATTGGCGATTTTAAACTTGCGGGAAACCCTATTAAGATGTCTTCATATAAAGATGAAGCTACCAGGGGTGATATTCCTGATTTAGATGAACACAGGGAAAAAATTTTAAAAGAATTTAGCTAGCTAGCTATTTGACTCTTCGGTAGATGTTTCTTTATCTTCTGCTTCCGATACCTCTTCTAAAGAAACTTCTTCTGAAGAAACTTCTCCTTGGTCGTTTATAGTTTCCTCATTTGCTGAAATATCTATATCTGGTTTAGCAGTTTCAGATAATTCTGCTAAATCGTCTTGTGAAACTTGAATTTTTTCAGGAGCTTTTCTGGCTCTCTTCGATGGTAATATTGGTGTTCCACTTTTTGAAATTTCTCCTTTATATAAACTTTCAAAATCATCACCTACTTCTTCATCATCTTCAGCTCCGTCATCAATTTGTTCAACATGCTTTCTTAGTTTATAAACTGCGCTTTCAGTTAGATCTGAAACTTTAATTTTATCTTCAGCTATTTCTCTCAATGATATAACTGTATTTTTATCATTATTTTTATCTAATGTAGGTTCAATTCCTGAGTTTAATTGTGTTGCTCTTTCTTTAGCAACCAAAACTAATTCATAAGGACTGTCAACTTTGTCGATACAATCTTCTACGGTAACTCTAGCCATGCGCAGTATCTACACAGTGAAAGTAAGAAAATCAAGGTTAATTTTATAAATATTTTGGATTTAGCTTGGTCTTGGTGAAGAATAATAACAAAAATCCGATTAAAGTATATAAGCCTGAAACCAAAGCAATCTGCTCAATAGAAAAGTTGTTATCTATCAAAATTCCAAAAAGGGCTGTACCAAAAGCTGTCGCAAACACCATAAGTGCAGTCGTTAAAGCTTTAATTGATCCAATATGTTTTACACCATAAATCTCAGCCCATGTTGCTGAACCCAATACATTTGAAAGCCCATTAGAAATACCTATTAAACCTAGAAAAATATAAGCTGATATTGGAGAATTAAAATGGTATAAAATTAAAGTAGATATGAATAATGGGATATTCATATAGATCAGTAGTTTTCGGCTACTAAACTTATCAATTAAAAAACCAGATAAAAATAAAGTTATTACTGAAAGGATGGAATAAACCATAAAGGATTGAGCTATAACATAAGGTCCCCATTCTTTTGAAGAAACTATAAAAGACTGATAAACAAATGTTCCTGTCGCAACCCAAGGCATAGCCAACATATTCAGACAAATAATATAAAAACGATAATCTTTTAAGACCTCAATTCTTGACCATTGTTTTATATCTTTTGTTTTAATATCTGACGTATTGGACACTTCTCTCGAATCTAATTTGATATTTCTAACTAATAAAAAGGTAACAATTGGTAAAATAATAATTACTAAAATTGAAATAGCTACCCATAAATTTCTCCAGTCAATAAAAGTTAATAAAAAAATAATTAGTAGTGGTAAAATAAATTCTGCTAGAGATAATCCTAGCCATGTTGTGCTTAATGCACGCCCCCTAGTCTTTACAAAAAATCTAGAAATAGTCGTACTTGCGGTATGAGACATTAAACCTTGACCAGATAATCTCATTAAAAAAATAGAAAAAAATAAAAATATAATAGATGAAATTTTTGAAAATAAAAAACAAGAAATAGCTAATAAAGCAATTACATAAGATGCAAATTTTAAGATATTAAAATCATCTATTTTTTTTCCTATCCATACAAGTATAAAGCTGCTTAATAAAGTCGCAGATGCATAAATAGATCCAAATTGACCATGAGTGATAGAGAGAGTCTCTCTTATACTTGGATTAAATAAACCAAGAAAAAAACTCTGTCCAAAGCTTGAAAAAAATGTAAATATAAATCCAAATATAATTACTTTTAAACTTAAACCTTTAAACATATAAAAAATTTATGACTTGTAATGTTGCTTTCATAGGTCTTGGGGTAATGGGCTACCCAATGGCTGGATATATATCAAAAGCTGGACACAATGTAACTGTTTTTAATCGAACCAAGTCTAAGGCTGAAAAATGGATTAGTGAATACAAGGGTAAATTGGCTGAAACACCAGCTGAAGCTACAAAAGATTCTGAGTATATTTTTACCTGTGTTGGAAATGATAATGATTTAAGAGAAGTTACTTTTGGAGATAATGGTGTTTTCAAAACAATTAAAAAAGGTTCTGTTTATATTGACAACACAACTGCCTCTGCAACGATTGCAAGAGAAATTCATGAGTATGCAAAAAAAAATAGTTTTGGTTCACTAGATGCTCCTGTCTCTGGTGGTCAAGCCGGTGCAGAAAATGGCGCTCTAACAGTCATGATTGGTGGAGATCAAGCTGACTTTGATAAGGCTAAAGATAAAATTGATTGCTACAGTAAAAAAATGAAATTGCTAGGTAATGCAGGAAGTGGCCAGCTAGCTAAAATGGTTAACCAAATTTGTATCGCTGGATTAGTTCAAGGTTTATCAGAAGGAATTAATTTTGGAATGAAGGCTGGATTAAACATGGAAGATGTTATCGAAGTTATTTCAAAAGGTGCAGCTCAATCTTGGCAAATGGAAAATAGATATAAAACAATGATTGATGATAAGTTTGATTTTGGTTTTGCTGTAGACTGGATGAGAAAAGATCTTAAAATTGCAATGGATGAAGCTAAAAATAATGGTTCTTTATTACCTGTTACCGAACTAGTTGATAAATATTATGGTGAAGTTCAAAATATGGGTGGCAAACGATGGGATACATCAAGCTTAATCAAGAGATTTAGAAAGTAATATAGTATGCAACCAGCATACTATGAAGATTTTATCCAGATAAAAAAGAAGGTTTGGCTAATGCTAGATGATGCAATAACCAATCGAAGTTCACAATTTAGAATACCAACATTTATTTGTGGTGATCAATCTAGTTTTGATGGAAGAATTGTAGTGCTTAGAAAATCAGATCAGCATAATAATATAGTTCAATTTCATAGTGATATTAGATCAGATAAAATTGAAAAATTAAAAAAAAACTCAAAAGCAGCAATGCTTTTTTATGACAAAGAAGAAAAGATTCAAGTAAGATTAAAAGTTGAGTGCACGGTAAATCATGAAAATGATATCACAAAAGAATCTTGGTTAAAAACAGGGCACATAAGTAGAAAATGTTATCTAGTTGATAATGGTCCTGGAACAAAGTCAGATAGTCCTACGTCAGGTTTAAAACCTGAATTAGATAATTTTGAATTTACGATGGAACAAAGTGAAGTTGGGTATAAAAACTTTACTGTGATTCAATGTAAAGTAAAAAGTATTGAGTGGCTTTATCTTGCAGCTAAGGGTCATAGAAGAGCTAAGTTTGATTTAGAAAATAATAAAGATACTTGGTTAATACCCTAAATTATTTTTCCATTTCATAAACCAGTTTTCTTGAGCATATTCTGTAGATTTATGAGTACACCAATCATTTTTTCTTCTTTTAAGAGGTTTTTTTTATGTGTATCGAGCAGGTATTTCATAATTTCCAAAAGAAAGAAAGTTGGCTTGTTTCTTAAAATTAATATATTTATTTAACTTAATAATGAAAAAAGTTATTGGTAACCCTGCTAAAAAAAATGAAGATTTAATTAGTTTAATTAAGAAAACTAAAATTAATAATTATTACTTAAAAAATAAAAAAGATTTTAGAGATAAAATTTTAGAAGAAATTGACCCAAATGATCATGTTTTAGACGTGGGTATGGCCATGAGAGATAAGCACAAACAAATTAAATCAGCAATTTTGCAAACCTTAGATGTAAATGATTTTGGTGATTATCCAGATATAATATGTGATATTTGCTCTGATATAAATGGGCTTGAAAAAAAATATGATAAAATTGTTTGCCTGGCAATTTTAGAGCATGTTTATAATCCTTTCAAAGCTGTTGAAAATTTAAAACTAATGTTAAAAGAAAATGGCATAATCTACGGTTTTGTTCCATATCTTTACAACTATCATGCGCCAAAAGATTTGCAGTTTCAAGATTATTTTAGATTTTCAAAAGATTCCCTCGCTTATTTATTCAAAGATTTTAATTTTGTTGAGCTATTTCCTTTTAGAGGAAGATTGTCATCATCTTTACATATTCTGTTTGGGAATAAATGGAAAAGATATATAGAAAAAACAAAATTAAATTTTTTTCTCGATAGTTTTATTTCTGATGAGATAAATTTTAAACAAAGTAGTGGATTTTTTTTTGTCATTAAAAAATAAAATTATTTTTTAATAATATTTAAAAAATTGATTTAGAGTATTTTTTCCAGTTATCTTGGTAATGTTTTGTGTTTTCAAGCACTGCTTTTTTCTCTTCGTCGGTTACTTCTCTCACAACTTTACCTGGAGAACCTACAACTAATGAGTTGTCTGGTATTTCTTTATTTTCTGTGATTAAAGCTTTTGCACCAATGATACAATTTTTTCCAATTTTAGCGTTATTTAGAATTACTGCACCAATTCCAATTAAACTATTGTCCCCTATCGTGCACCCATGAAGCATAACCAAATGTCCTACTGTTACATTTTTTCCAATTTTTAAAGGACAACCAGGGTCTGTATGCAAAATACTTCCATCTTGAATATTTGATCCTTCACCAACGTGAATATTTTCAATATCCCCTCGTAACACTGCATTAAACCAAATACTTGAGTTTTTCTCTAATGAAACGTCACCTATGATGGTTGCATTGGGTGCTACCCAATTTTCACCAGAGTTTTTTGGTTTTTTATCTTTTAAATCATAAAACATAATTTATATATTATTACATTATGCCAGTACAAACTCCAATATGTGATTTCGGTCAAAAGGCTTATGACTTTAAGCTAAAATCAACAGAAAATAAAATTCTTTCATTAGAGGATATCAAAGGTGAAAACGGAACTTTAATTATGTTTATCTGTAATCACTGCCCATATGTTAAGGCTGTAACAAAAGATATTGTAGAAGATTGTAATGAACTAAAAAAAATTGGAATTAACTCTGTAGCTATTTGTGCAAATGATGCTGAAAATTATCCAGAAGACTCATTTGATAATATGATTGAATTTGCCAAAAAAAATCAATTTAGCTTTCCTTATTTAAATGATGAAACTCAAGAAATAGCAAAAACATATGATGCAGTATGCACTCCAGATTTTTTTGGATATAATAAAAATTTAGAGCTTCAGTATAGAGGGAGATTAAGAGAGCTTAAAAACTTAATCCCAGTGAGAGATGGTGAAAGTGATTTATTAAAAGCTATGAAGCAAATTTCCTCAACAGGTAGAGGACCTGAAAGTCAAACTCCTAGTGCTGGTTGTGGCATTAAGTGGAGATAATAATTAATGTACCTAATAATAACTAGATCTTTTCCACCAGAATTAGGTGGTATGCAAAGTTTGATGTGGGGCCTATCAAGAGAATTGTCAAAAAACTTTATGATAAAAGTCTTTGCAGACTTTCATGATAATCATAAATCTTTTGATGAAAAAGCTGCATTTTCAATAGAAAGAATTGGTGGTCCAAAACTACTTAGAAAGTATAGAAAAGCCTATCTAATTAATGAGTTTACCAAAAATAATAAAGTAGAGGGAATAATTGTAGATCATTGGAAAAGCTTAGAACATTTAAAAACTAATAAAAAAAAATATTGTTTAATTCATGGAAAAGAAATTAATCATGTAAGAGGATCAGGCATCAATAAACGTATATTGAAAGTTTTGGGTAGTGTTGAAAAAGTAATTGCTAATTCAAAATATACAAAAAACTTAGCAGTAGAACTTGGAGTAGAACAGGAAAAGATAACAATAATTAATCCAGGTACTGATCCAGTAATAGAATTAGAAAAGAAATCATTAAAAAAAGTAGAAAGCCTGTTAGCTGTCAAAACTCCAAGATTAATTACCGTTTCAAGATTTGATAAAAGAAAAAATCATGAAAAAATTATCATGGCTCTTAGAAACCTTAAACAAATTTATCCTGATATTATTTATATTTGTATTGGGCACGGTGATGAAGAAGACAATATAAAAAAATTAGTTAAAGAATTAAAACTAGAAGCTCAAGTTATGTTTTTTAAAGATATAAGTGATAACTTAAAAAATGCTTTAGTTGCTAAATCAAATATTTTTGTAATGCCTTCAATTATCCACAAATCTTCAGTCGAAGGTTTTGGTATAGCTTACGTAGAAGCTGCACAATACGGTATTCCCTCAATTGCAGGTAAAGATGGTGGTGCCTCAGATGCTATTCATCATGAAAAAACTGGTTTAATTTGTGATGGTAATAGTTTAGATGAAATTTATTCATCAATTAATTTAATGCTAGAAAATAAAAAATATTTTGAATTAGGTAAAAATGCTAAAAGTTATGTTACTAAATTTTATTGGTCGAATATTGTTGAAGAATATAAAAAAATTTTAAATTAAATTCTCCTATTTTTAAGTATCAAAAAACTAAGATAATGATTTAACTAATCTTTCAAAAACTCTTTGAGCACTTAAATTATTTAAATCAGAAACCTGAATTGCCTTAAACTTTTCTCTTTCAATACTAACTTTATAAGCTGTGGTGTGTTTTCCAAACAAAGTTAGACCTTTACTACCAACGTGGGCAGCTATATGCGCAGGTCCGGTATCGTTTGCCACTACAAAAGAGCTATCTTTTATTAATGAAGTTAATTGAGAAATATCTATAGCTTTCCCATTATCCAAAAAAGCTAAAGCATTAATTTTTTTTGCTTCATTAATTTCCATTGAACCAGGTGCTGTAACAATTTTATATTCATCACCAAACTTATCTAAAATAGATTTTATTAAATCATTAAAGTAAGGCCATTTCTTAATTATTAAGTGTGGTGAACAAAATGGAAACAACAGAATATACTTTTTTAAGTTATAATATTTTTTCATTTCACTGATATCGCTAGAAGCCCAACTAAAATCAGGTTTAAGAGTATTTGAAGTTTTTAACCCAGAAGTTTTAAGTTGATGTTCAAATCTTTCAAGAACAGGGATTTTATCAAATTCATCTTTGTCTATGTCTGCTGGTAATGTTGTTTGTGAGCTTGACCAGATTTCGTAATTTGCTTTTGAAAAAAGAATATTTTTATAAAAGGCAGTTCTTGAAGAATTTTGAAGATCAAAAACTTTTAAAAATTTATGTTTTTTGATCTCATTCATTAAAAAAAACAAATAGATTAGATTATATTTGGGTAATCTTTTGTCTAAAATAACATCATGAATGAATGGGTTTTTTTTAAATAATTCAAAATAAGGTTTTGTAGTAAGTAGATAAATTTGATGATCTTTATAATTTTCAAATATGTCTTGAATTGCCCCACTTGCCTGAGTTATATCTCCTAGCGATCCATGTTTAATAATTAAAATTTTAGACATAATTATAACAAGATAACATAGTATTTAATTTTATGAATAAAATTATAGTTGAAGTTTCAGTTGGAGAACTTTTAGATAAAATTTCTATTTTAGAAATAAAACAAGAAAAAATAAAAGATCCTGAAAAGTTAAAATTTATCTCAAATGAACATTCAATTTTAAAAAATCAGTTAGAAAACAATGTAAAAACTGATGTGAAACTTAATGAACTCTTTAAAACATTAAAAGAAATAAATGCTAAATTGTGGGTTATAGAGGATGATAAAAGGCTTTGTGAAAAAAATAAAGATTTTGGTGAAAAATTTACAAAACTTTCACGAGATGTTCATTTTTTAAATGACGATAGAGCTCAAATTAAACTCAATATCAATAATCTTACTGGCTCTAAAATTAAAGAAATAAAAGAATATACAGCTTACTAACTTAAATAATCAAAGTTCAAATGTTTTATCCAAAAAATTTGAAGCATTTTCCCAAGGATCGCCTTTCGGCCAAATAATTTCTTTAAAACAATCATTATTTATGAGATCATTTTTATCATAACCATCAAGTGCATCTAGTAATTCTGTTTCATTATTCATAATAATATTAGATGGAACTTTTTTTTTCCAAATATATTTCTCATTATTCACACTTAAGAAAGATAAAAAAAATATTTTTTTATTTCTAAGAACAGCCTCAAAAATTCCTGAACTCTCCCAAAAAATTACTATATCAGAATTTTTAACAGCAAAGTTTAATGATGATTTGCTGTCCCAAGCATCTTTTAACTCTTTAGGTGGCTTCATGTTTATCATACCTCGTACATGTGGAAGAATACAAAGGTTTATATCATCACGTTGTGCAAGTTTACTTAGTAGCTCGAACATTCTTTTCCAATCACTAGTGTGTTTTTCGGTATGAGTTATAACAACAACTTTTGTTTTGCTTTCTTTGTTTATAATTTTTTCTGCACTATGTTGGTCTAAAATTGATAACCAATTTTTTGAAAACCGTAAGCTACCAATTATTACTTTATCTTTTACAGAACTTTTAAAGGCTTCTTCCCATTGATTTCCAACAAGTGCTATATCTTCAAAAGAGCTAAATGTATGTGTTACTGGTGTTTGATGAAAGTGGTAAGGAGTGTGGTTCGTAGAAATAATTATTCCCTTTCCCTTTATGTAGGTTAGAAAACCATTCAAAATCTTTTTTTTGGTATTCCATATATCTGTAAAAACAAAAACTCTTTCAGCATCCATCATTAATTTTATTGCAGTATTTTTACCTAATGACTCACCATCAAGGTATTCGTAAACCCTATTGCACAACCCTTTAATCTTACTTTTAAAATAATTTGGTACATATTGATATTCTTCAATCATTTTTGAAACAGACCACATAAAAGAATAAATAATTTGAAGAAATCCTTTTTTTTCAAAATTGGTGACATCATAAGTGTTAATCTTTAGATCTTTAAAGATTTTAACAATATTACTTTTTGGCTTAACCTTATGTCTAATGAAGTCTTCCCCATAAATAACTATACATTTCATTTTTTTTTGATGACACAAAACTGCATAAGGAGCTAAATGATCTAGTGCATTATTAGAGTAAGCATAAAATATAGCTTTTGTTTTGATATTGGACATTTTTTATTTTAAATTTTTAATTATGTTAAAATATTATTGGGACAATGTAACTGAATTTTATCTTTTTTAAAATTCAAAAAATAATAATAATTAAAATGAATATTTTTTTTCAAAGAATTTTATTACATTATGAATGCAAAAGGTCATAAAAAGATAAATGCTACCTGCCACAATAAACACTTCAATAGGCTTAAATGTTGTTGAGATAATGTATTTTGCTACACCAGTCAAATCCATTAATGTAACTGTACTTGCTAAAGAAGTTCCTTTCATCATTAAAATAATCTCATTTCCATAGGCTGGGAGAGATTGTCTAATAGCTATTGGAATTTGGATCTTATAAAAAATTATTTTATTTGAAATTCCTAAACTCTTGCCAGCTTCCAGTATGCCTGGTTTAATTGTTTGAAAAGCTGATCTTAAAATTTCCGATGTATAAGCTCCTGTATTTAGTGCAAACGCAATTATTGCACACCAATATGGTTCTTTCAAAACAACCCACAAAAAAGTAGATCTTAAATATTCAATTTGACCTAAACCAAAATAAATAATGAATATTTGAACTAATAAAGGTGTTCCCCTGAACACATATGAATATCCATATGAAAATTTGTTAACAAAAGTATTCTTATTTAATCTTAAAATTGCAAATAATAACCCAATGATCAGACCAACAATTAAAGAAACTGATAAAAGTTTTAAGGTAATAGCAGCAGCACTTAATAATTTAGGGAAACTATTGATCATTAATTCAATATCCATCAATACCCCCTACTATATTTAACTTCTAATTTATTAATTAATTTCATACTTAAAAATGTAAGCAATAAGTACAAAACGGCTGCAAAAGAATAAAAAAATAAAGGATCTCTTGTAGAGCCGGCAGCAATATATGATTGTCTCATAATTTCAACCAAGCCAGTTACAGAAATTAAAGATGTATCTTTAAGAGTTATTTGCCAAACATTACTTAGATTTGGTATGGCAAGTCGTAATACTTGGGGAAGAATAATCTTAAAAAATTGGGTAAATTTACTTAACCCTATAACCTTAGCTGCCTCAAACTGACCTTTGTCAATTGATTGAACTGCTCCTCTAAAAACTTCTGTAGAATAAGCGCCAGAAATGATTCCGATTGCGAACGCCCCAGTTATAAATGCATTTATTTCAATATAATCATTATAACCAAATATTGAAGCGACATACATAAGAGCACCAGTCCCACCAAAAAAGAAAAGGTAGATCACTAACAATTCAGGAACACCTCTTATTATTGTAGTGTAAGAATTTGCAATGAAATTAAAAAATTTATTTTTTGATAATTTAAGAGGAGTAAATACTAATGCAAATACGAAACCTATAATCATTGCTGTAATTGAAACAGCAATAGTCATTAATGTGGCAATAAATAATTCATCACCCCAACCTGTTTTTCCAAATGCTAGAAGTTCCATAAAGATTGGCGACTATATATCATAGTCGCCAAATCTAAAATTAATTACATAGAAGCGTCGAAGCCGAACCACTTGGTAGCAATTCTACTAATATCTCCATTTTTTCTTGCTTTTTTGATTGCAGCGTTAAATGTTTTTAAAAGTTCAGTATCATCTTGTCTAATACCAACTCCAACACCATTACCAAATGCACCACCAGAAAAAGTCGGTCCAACAAGAACTACTGGTTTGCCAGATTTTTCAGCATAATCAGAAAAAGCAACCGCTGCAGCAAGTGCAACATCACATCTTCCTGATACTAAATCTAAGTTTACTTCATCTTGAGTTTTGTAAGTTCTTAAATTTATTTTACCTACATCACCAGAATCTAAAAAGTTTTGGTGAATAGTACCTGATTGAGTACAAACAGTCTTTCCAGCTAAAGCTGCAGTAATAGTTTTTAAAGCTTTTTTAGCATCTCCGTTTGGACTTGAAAGACCAATGCCTGCGGGCGTTTCCATTCCCTCTAGATCTGAACCTTTCATAACTGCCAATGATGCAACTTCATCTGCATATCCTTGAGAAAAACTTATAGCTTTTTTTCTCTCATCAGTAATAGACATTCCTGCCATTATTGCATCAAATTTTCTCATTATAAGCGCTGGAATCATTCCATCCCAATCCTGTTCAACAATTTCGCATTGTCTACCCATGTATCTGCAAAGTGTGTAAGCTAACTCTACTTCAAATCCAATTAATTTACCTGAAGCATCTTTTGAATTCCATGGAGGATAAGCACCCTCGGTTCCAATTTTAATCTTATCTGATGCGTATACATTTCCAACGATCAACAAAGAAGCTAAAACTGAAAAAATAGTTTTTTTAAGTATATTCATTATGTTCTCCTTTAATAATTTGTAAGAAGTATTTCATAAATTAGAGAATTAAAAAAGAAAAAATTAGTGATTTATTGATGAGGAAAAATTCCAAGAACAATCAAAACTTGGAATATAAACCCTAGATAATTTAGTGTTTCCAAAGTGATGATTAAATACATTTGACCAGTTTTCAACTTGAAGAGGTTTTTTATCCTGACTGCCAACTTGAGCAGTTATTACCCCTTTTGGTTTTAAAATTCTAATTAATGAGTCCATATTTTTTGATGCTAGATCAATACAAAATTGGTCGTCATTTAGATCTACGAATATATGGTCATATGTATCATCTCTTACAGATTTTATACTTTGAAAAGCATCTCCCCAAACACATTTTACTGAATTTTTTTCAGTAACTTTATTTCCAATTTCACCTAAATGTTTATTACAAACATCTACAACTTCGGGATCAAGTTCATACCAGTCTACAAAATTAAATTTTTTTGACATACACTCTCTTGCTACTCCACCGTCTCCTCCTCCGATAATTGCAGCTCTATCATTTTCTTTATTTAAATTTAGACCAGCTCCGACAAAAGTAGAGCTATATAAATGTTCATCTGAAGAAGCTACTTGTATTTCACCATCGATAAACAATGACTTTCCAAACTGTTCTAATTCTAAAACTTCTATATGTTGACCTACTTTAGAAGTAAAGTCTTCTAACACATCATTTACAACATATGATTTTTGTAAACCAGGTGAACTATAAATATCATGATATAGAGATTGAGTGTCTCTATTAAATTCTTTTTTAATAATTCTTTTATATTTAAATTCTTTTTTAATTATATCAATTGCAATAGATGGGCTGACTTTTCCACACGTAAAAAAATCAAAACTTATAATCCCTTTTTCTGGAAAAGTGTGAAAACTTATGTGACTCTCAGCTAACAACGCCAAAATTGTAAAGCCTTGTGGTTCAAATTTATATTTTGAAATATTTAATATTGTAACTTTTGCAGCTTTAGCTATATCGTAAATAACTTTTTCAAATAAAGATGAATCATACTCTTTAACTGTTCCAATAATATCTATAGTTATGTGCTCACCAACTTTAGTCATATTAAAAATATCTAGTTCTAATCTAAGTACAGACTTTTTTTTATATTTCAATTAAATTTTAAAATTTTAATAAATTTAATTCTTTCAATTTATGCTTGAATAATTTTGCTCCATTGTTGCAATTATTTACCCAATCATTACTTGCTGCTTTATCAGCATTATCCGAAATAAACTTAAAACACCTAAAATTGATATTTTCTAATTTACAAACTTTTGCAAGGGCATAGGCCTCCATGTCCACAACATCCACATTAATTGAAATTTTTTTTGTTACAAAGTTATCTCCAGAACCACAAGAATATCCGTCATTAGAGTTGATTATTTCATTTAGATCATCAAATGGTGTTTGGCCAACCTTTAGGTTCATTAATGCTGATACGTCCATGTCTCTTTGGTAAAATTTAGTACATTCTATTATGCCCTTTAAATTTTTGCTAACTGACCCTGCTGTGCCAAAATTTATAATTTCATTTGGTTTATGTTTGTCGATAATTTTCTTTAAATTATAAGTTGCATTTATCTTGCCAACTCCAGTGTAAAGAAAAAAATTTAAATTTGGTGTTTCCTCTTTTAAAGCTGCTACAAATATTCTATTCATACTAAATGGACTTGAAAAATTATATTAGATCAATACCAGATTATCCAAAAAAGGGAATTTTATTTAGAGATATTACTACTTTGATTAAAGATGAAAAAGCGTTTGCTGAAACAATTAATCAAATAGTCAAAAAATCAAAAAAATTTAATTTTGATAAGATAGCAGCTATAGAGTCTAGGGGTTTTGTCTTTGCTTCTGCAGTTTCTTATATTTTGAATAAATCTTTTATCATGTTAAGAAAAAAAAATAAACTACCAGCAGATGTTTATTCTGTAGATTTTGAATTAGAGTATGGAACAGCAACAATTGAAGTTCATAAAGATTCTATAGAAAAAGGTGATAATGTTTTAATAATTGATGATTTAATTGCAACGGGTGGAACAGCAGAAGCTGCTGCAAAATTAATTGAAATTTCTCAAGGTAAAGTTGCTGCTTTTATTTTTGTTATAAATCTATTTGATCTAAATGGTTATCAAAATTTAAAAAAAAAAAATTATAACGTCGAAAATCTTATAGAGTTCCCTGGTCACTAATTATCAAATTTTGGTCTATAAAAAGATTTTCTACCGATCATTGAATTTATTAAACCAGATAGTCTCATTTGATAAATTTTTCTTTTATAATTATTAAAAGTAATTAAGTAATATAAAAATTTAATTTTAGCAGAAATTAAGTTATCTAAAATCTTTAAAGTAGCATTTAGATATCCATAATGTTTTTTATTAAAATAAAATTTTGACCACATCCAGTGCCAATTTCGTGAAAGTTCTATTTCGTTTTCATATTTTGGATTTACTGCCTCTCCTCCAAGATGATTAATTTTAGATTTTGGAATCATATAAATATTTTCATTATTGTTTATTAATCTTTGGCATAAATCATCATTTTCAAGATATAAAAAAAAATTTTCATCAAAAAAATTAAAACCATCTAGTTGTCTCAATTTTTTTAAATTTAGAAGCATTGCAAAGCCATCTACACTTTTTACTTTAAATGGTTTGATTTGATTAAATTCGTGATTTTTACCTAACTTATAATTTGGATATTCGCTTTTACTTGATATTGGTGCAATAATTCCAAAAGAGTCTAAATCTTGAGATGCGGCTATGATTTCATCAATTGAATTATTTTCCAAAAAAACATCTGGGTTTAAAATAAAAGCATAATCATTGTTGACACTTTTAATACCCAGGTTATTTCCAGCTCCCATGCCTATATTTTCTGACGACAAAATACATTTTACGTTGTTATATTTTTTTTCAATATTCTTTTTAAATTCAATATTATTTGAGTTATCTATAACAATTATTTCAATTTGATTATCTATAGAGTTTATACAACGTTCAATAACATGATCGCTTTTATAGCTAACAATTATAGCTGAAAGATTGTGCCTACTTATTGACATGATATATGTATATTCGACTATACTAACACTTTTTTGTAATGTAAAAATCAAATAATATGAAAAAAATCATAATTACAGGTGGATTAGGATTTATCGGAAGCAATCTTGTCGATTTATTACTAAAAAAAAAATTTTTTGTTATTAACATCGATAAAGCTACATACTCTTCTAACTTTTATAATATTAAAGAGTTTAAAAAGTCAAAACAATATAAATATATAAAGCTAGATATCAAAGATAATAGATTAAATAAGATATTTTCTAAATTTAAGCCTGTTGGTATTTTTAATTTAGCAGCTGAAACTCATGTAGATAGATCAATTGATAATCCTGACAGTTTTATTCAAAGCAATATAATTGGTGTTTATAACTTGTTAGAAAATTTCAAAATCTATTCTAAAAATAATAAATCAAAATTAATTCATATTTCTACTGATGAAGTGTATGGAGATATTTTAACTGGTAGATCACATGAAAATTATCCCTATCTACCTAGCTCACCATATGCAGCAAGCAAAGCGGCATCGGATCATTTAGTGAGCTCATATGTAAGAACTTATAATTTGCCAGCGATAGTTACAAATTGTTCTAATAATTATGGTCCAAAACAACATCCAGAAAAATTAATTCCAAAACTAATTTATAATATTATGAACAATAAACCTTTACCCATTTATGGAAAAGGACAAAACTCAAGAGAATGGATTTATGTAAAAGACCACTGTGAGGCTTTAATTAAGGTTTTTTTAAGGGGAAAAATCGGTGAATTTTACAATATAGGATCAAACAAAAATTTAACTAACTTGCAGGTTACTAATGAGCTTTTAAATAGTTCAAAAAAAATAATTAAACTTGGTAAAAAGGTTAAAATAAATTTTGTAAAAGACCGTCCAGGTCACGACATAAGATATGCATTAAATAGTAATAAAATAAGAAATAAGCTTGGTTGGTATCCGAAAACAAATTTTAAAAGAGGAATAAAATTGACACTTCAATGGTATTTTGAAAATAAATCTTATTATAAATCCCTTTCAAAAAAAGATATTACTAATAGATTAGGCAAAGGATGATAAAAAAAGGAATCATATTGGCGGGAGGCAAAGGAACTCGAATGAGTCCCCTAACAAAAGCAGTCAATAAACAGCTATTGCCAATATATGACAAACCTTTAATTTTTTATCCTTTATCTATTTTAATGTTAGCAAAAATTAAAGATATTTTAATCATTGTTAATAAAGGTCAGCTAGAACAATACAAAAAAATATTACCCAACGGAGATAAATTAGGAATTAAGATTAGTTACTTAGAACAAAATGAGCCGAGGGGCCTTCCTGATGCCTTTGTAATTGGTGAAAAATTTATTGGTAAAGAAAATGTGGCTATGATTTTGGGTGATAATTTTTTTTATGGTCAAAATCTATCAAAATTACTTATGTCTAATACTAAATTAAGTAAAGGTGCTAGAGTTATATTGCATAAAGTTTTAAAACCTGAGTTGTTTGGAATAGCTAAAATCAATAATAAAAACAAAATTATAAAAATAAAAGAAAAACCAAAAAAATTTTTTTCTGATCTTGCTATAACTGGTTTGTATTTTTTTGATAATAATGTTGTAAAATATGCAAAAAAATTAAAGCCTTCTAGAAGAGGAGAGGTAGAAATAGTAGACTTATTAAATTTTTATAAATCTAGAAATAAATTATCAGCTGATTTAATTGGAAGAGGTGGAGCTTGGTTAGACACTGGATCAATGGATGATTTTTACAAAACTAGTAATTTTGTATCTGCTATCGAAAATAGACAGGGTCTTAAAATTGCTTGTTTAGAGGAAATTGCATTTAATAATAGTTGGATAAATAAAGAAAAAATAAAACTATCAATTAAATTTTATGGAAATTGTGATTATTCAAAATATTTAACAAAACTTCTATAAATGAAAATATCGAAAACAAAATTCAAAGGTTTGTTAGTTATTAGATCAAAAATTTTTTATGATAAAAGAGGTTATTTTAGAGAAATATCTCTAGAAAAATTAATTAAAAAAAGATTAATTTTTA
>Ga0209425_10003342_pt1 | contig 17083 bp, 19 predicted proteins | sample COG_05_FD_184749 | JGI IMG/M metagenome (GOLD analysis project Ga0209425, IMG submission 184749) | Pelagic Microbial community sample from North Sea - COGITO 998_met_05 (SPAdes) (version 2) | ecosystem: Environmental > Aquatic > Marine > Neritic zone/Coastal water | place: Helgoland, sampling...
AAGCTTCTCAACGTGGGTCTTGCTATTGTAGACAAAAGAAGACCAAAACCTGGTCAATCACAAGTTATGAATGTTATTGGAGATGTAAAAGATCAAACTTGCATTATTGTGGATGATATAATTGATTCTGGTGGAACTATAGTTAATGCAGCTAAAGCTTTAAAAGAGAGAGGCGCTAAAGAAGTATACGTTTATATCACTCATGGTGTTTTAAGTGGTGACGCAGTTAAAAAAATAAAAAATTCTGTAATTAAAAATTTAGTGATAACAGACACAATAGATAATGGTGAAAAAACTAAAACTGTTAAAAATATAGAAGTTTTACCTATTTCTGGCCTTATGGGAGAGGCTATAAAAAGAATTTCTAATTCAACTTCAGTTTCAGACTTATTCAAATAATTACCTTGATTATTTATCAACATGGGTTAAAAACCTGTGTTTTATGAATTCTTTAGAAGCTAATATCAGAGAGAATAATACCAAAGGTCAGCTTAATGCTATTAGAGATAATGGCAATGTTCCTGCAATAGTTTATGGTGGAAAAGATGAAAACCAAAAAATTTCTATTCCAAAAAAAATACTTAAAAATTTAATCGATAAAGAGAATTTCCTATCAAATATTATTACTCTTAATATTAATGGTAAACCTCAAAATGTTTTACCTAGAGAGGTAAAGTACCACATTTTAAGTGACGAACCAACTCATGTGGATTTTTTAAGGGTATTACCCGGAGTTAAAATTAAGATTGAAGTTCCAGTCAATTTTATAAACCATGAAAAATCTCCAGGATTAAAAAGAGGTGGTGTTTTAAATATTGTTAGAAGAAAAGTTGAATTAAAGTGTCCAAGTGAAAAAATACCTGCAAGTTTAACACTTGATCTTGATGGTATTGATATTGGGGAAAGTTTTAAAATTTCATCAGTTAAATTAGACTCTGAAGTGCTGCCAACTATTCAAGGAAGAGACTTTGTGATAGCAACTTTAGCAGCACCAACAGTTATGAAGGAACCAGAAAAGCCAGCTGAAGCGGAAACAGCAGAGGGTGAAGTGGGAGCTGAAGGAGCTGAAGGGACAGCAGCCTCAAGTGCAGATGGTGACAAACCAGCAGCAGAGGGTGCTAAAGGTGATAAAAAAGAAGGTGATGATAAGAAACCTGCTGAAGAAAAAAAATAATCAATCAAAATTGAAAATTTAATTCTATTTATTTATGCTTTTATTCGTAGGATTAGGCAATCCAACACCCGACAGTGAAAACAATCGACACAATGTTGGATTTAAAATTATAGATTCTATCAACAAAAAATTTGGCCTCTCAAAACAAAAGCCAAAGTTTAAGGGTCTCTTAACAACAGGAAATATTGGAAATGAAAAAGTTTATGCTATTAAACCATTAACTTTTATGAATAATTCAGGAATTTGCATAAGAGAACTAATTGAATACTTTAAAATTAACGCTGAGGATGTAATTGTTTTTCACGATGATCTTGATGTGGAATTTGGAAAAATTAAAACTAAATTTGGTGGGTCAAGTGCGGGACATAATGGGATATCTTCAATTGATAAATTTATAGGCAAGGATTATTCAAGAGTTAGAATTGGGATTGGAAAACCTAAGGGTAATTTAGAAATAGCAGATTATGTATTGCAAAATTTTGATGAAGATGAGGCTGTTGGTATTGAAAAAATATTAAAAAATATAACTGACTCTATTTCTATTCTTTTAGAAAAAAAATTAGATTTGTTTTCTAGTACCGTAAATAATAAATAATGAGTTTTAAATGTGGAATAGTTGGACTTCCTAATGTTGGTAAATCAACTCTATTTAATGCATTAACTAACTCTAGCAAAGCACAAACAGCAAACTTTCCATTTTGTACTATTGATCCTAATGTGGGTGTTGTGCCAGTGCCAGATAGTAGATTAAAAAATTTAGCTAAAATATCAAATTCAAAAAAGATTATTAATACAACTATTTCATTTGTTGATATTGCAGGCCTGGTAAAAGGAGCATCAAAAGGAGAAGGTTTAGGAAATAAATTTCTCTCACATATTAGAGAGGTAGATGCAATTATACATATGATTAGATGCTTTGATTCAGATGATATTCAAAATGTAAATCCAACAGTCGATCCTATAAGAGATCTTGAAATTATTGAAACAGAAATGATGCTTGCAGATCTTGAATCTATTCAAAAAAGATTAGAAAAAAATAATAAAAAAAATGTAGAGGAAAAACAAATAAAAATTCTTGAAACAACATTAGATTACATCAATAATGATAAAGATACTTCTGTATTAAAATCTCAATTTGAAAAAAAACAACTTAACCAAAGTGGATTATTGTCTTTGAAGCCTAAAATATTTGTTTGCAATGTAGATGAACAGAGTGTCCAAAGTGGTAATGATTACACAAAAGCATTTATCAATAAATTTGGTCAAGAAAATACCCTAATTATTTCTGCTGATATAGAAAATCAAATAAATGGATTGGATATTAATGAGAAGAAAAACTATATGGAAATGATTAGCCTTAAAGAAACTGGATTAAATTTGCTAATCCAAAAAGGTTATAAAATTCTCGAATTAGATACATATTTTACTTCAGGACCTGAAGAAACTAGAGCATGGACTATTCCAAAGAGCTGCACTGCACCAAAAGCTGCTGGTGAAATTCACACTGATTTTGAAAAAGGATTTATAAGAGCTGAAACAATTTCTTATGATGATTTTATAGCTAATGATGGTTGGGTAAATTCTAAAACGAATGGTAAAATGAGATTGGAAGGAAAAGATTATGTTGTAAAAGATGGCGATGTATTAAACTTCCGTTTCAATACTTGACCATATTCTTTTCATACTGAAATAAACTAAAATAGTTAGAATAATCAAGTAGACGATTGCTTTAAAGCCCATTTGATGACGTGACTCTAGATGAGGTTCTGCAGTCCACATTAAGAACGTTGTCACATCTTTTGACATTTGCTCAACAGTTGCTTCGGTACCATCTCCATATTCAACGATACCCTCAGAAAGTGGTGCTGACATCTTAATCTTATTTCCATACATGTACTTATTGTAATGAACACCCTCATCTAAAATCATTCCACTTGGTGCATCTTCATATCCTTGTAACAATGAATAAATATAATCTACACCACCGCCTCTTGCTTTAACTAATACCGACATGTCTGGTGGATATGCACCACCATTAGCAGCCTGAGCAGCCTTAACATTTTCATAAGGCATAACAAATTTATCTGATAGTTTTCCTGGTCTTGTGAACATTTCACCATCTGCATTTGGGCCATCATTTACTTCAAAAGATGCCGCTATAGCCTTAACTGCTTCTTCTGAAAATTCAGGGCCACCTTTTTCTCCCAAGTTTCTGTAACTAACATACTTCATTGAATGGCAAGAAGCACAAACCTCTGTGTAGACTTGATACCCTCTTTGAAGTGAAGATCTGTCAAATTTTCCAAAAAGACCTTTAAAGCTCCAATCCGTTTTTAAGTATTCTACTTTTTCTGCTGAATATAAATTTACAGAACTAAAAAAAAATATTGTAATTATTAATAATTTAATAATATTTTTCACTTTATTTATGCAAGCTTTCTCTATTTTTAGCCATAGCTATGTTTGTAGAACCTCCAAGAACAGGCTCTGTAATACTTAAAGGTATTGGTAAAGTTCTTTCTTTAAACCCTAAAACAGGCAATACTATAAGGAAGTGTAAAAAGTAATAAGCTGTAGCAACTCTAGCTATCAATAAATACAGTCCTTCTGCAGGCATTGCACCTACATATCCTAGAATAAGAACATCAGCGACCAATATCCAGTAAAATTGTTTATAAAGAGGTCTAAAAACAGCAGATCTGATCTTTGAAGTATCTAACCAAGGCAATGCAGCAAGAATTAAAATAGCTGATAACATTGCTATTACTCCCAATAACTTATCGGGGACAGATCTTAAAATTGCATAAAATGGTAATAAGTACCATTCAGGAACAATATGTGCCGGAGTTACAAGTGGATTTGCTTCAATGTAATTATCTGCATGTCCTAATATATTTGGTGCATAAAAAACAAAAAATGCAAAAACAATCATAAACATTAACAATGCAAAACCATCTTTAATAACTATGTAAGGATGAAATGGAACTGTATCTTTTGAAGGTTTTTTAATATCAATTCCTATAGGATTATTATTTCCAGGAACATGTAGAGCCCAGATATGTAAAACTACTAATCCTAAAATTAAAAAAGGAATTAAATAATGTAGTGTAAAAAATCTTGTTAATGTTGGATTATCAACTGAATAACCGCCCCACAACCAAGTTACGATCCCTTCACCTACTAAAGGAATTGCGCTAAATAAATTTGTAATAACAGTAGCTCCCCAAAAACTCATTTGCCCCCATGGAAGAACATAACCCATAAAAGCTGCAGCCATCATTAAGAGATAAATAATGATACCAATTATCCAAATAATTTCTCTTGGAGATTTATAAGATCCATAAAATAAAGATCTAAAAATATGAATATAAACTGCTAAAAAAAACATTGATGCACCATTTGCATGTATATATCTTATTAACCAACCATAATTTACATCTCTCATGATATGCTCAACGCTCTCAAATGCCATATCTGCATGAGCAATATAATGCATTGCCAATGTAAGCCCTGTTACAATTTGAGTTATCAAACAAAAAGTAAGTATTCCTCCAAAAGTCCACCAGTAATTTAAATTTTTTGGTGTTGGATAGTCTGTTAGATGACTTGCTAAAGACAATAATGGAAGTCTATCATTAAACCATTTTCCAAATTTTGATTTTGGGGTATATTCGTGGTCACTCATTATTTATCATCCAATTTTAATTGTGTTAGCATTAACAAATTCATATTTTGGGATCTCCATATTTGTTGGTGCAGGACCTTTTCTAATTCTGCCGGATATATCATAATGTGAACCATGACAAGGACAGAACCATCCATTATAATCTCCTTTGTCATTAAGAGGAACACATCCTAAGTGGGTACAAACCCCTAGCATCACTAACCATTCTGGGTTTTTTGCTCTATCTTCATCTTTTTCAGGGTCTTTTAATTCTTCCATCTTAACTGATTTTGCATCAGTAATTTCTTCTTGCGTTCTTCTTCTAATAAAAACTGGTTTGCCTCTCCAAAGAACAGTAATTGTTTTTCCTGGCGCCACAGAGCTTACGTCTACTTCTGTGCTAGCTAAAGCTTTCACTGATGCATCTGGATTCATCTGATCAATCATAGGCCAGACTGTTGCTCCTACCCCTACGGCTCCCACTGCATAAGTGGCTGTAAATAAGAAATCTCTTCTATTGGTTTTTTTTTCTGACATCAGTAACTTTAATTAAATACAATTTATATTGATATTTTCTACTTAATATATGATTTCATATAATATAAAATACTAATTTTACTACTGATAGAATGACACAGAATTCAACTAATCTTAGCCCCAAAATTGCATTATTTGAGCCAGATATACCTCAAAATACAGCAGCTATCATTAGAACCTGTGCGTGTCTTGGTGCAAAATTAGAGATTATAGAACCCTGTGGTTTTTTATTGAATGATAAGAGATTTAAAAGGGTTGTAATGGATTACATGAATGAAAAAGATATTAAATTTTACAAAAGCTCAGTCGATTTTTTTAAATTTAAAAAAAATCAAAGAATTATATTGATGACAACTAAAGCATCTATATCTTACACCAAATTTAAATTTGATAAAGATGATACAATTTTATTTGGAAGAGAAAGTGCTGGAGTTCCTGAAAGCGTACACAAATTAATTAAAGATAAATTAAAAATACCTATGAAAAATGACAAACGGTCACTAAATATTGCATCATCAGTAGCAATTATTCTAGCTGAAAGTTTAAAACAAATTAAGTTGATTTAATATGAATTTAAAAATTAAAAAAGATTTAACAAGTAATTGGTTTAAAACTCTACAAGATGCATTTTGTGATGATATTTGCAAACTTGAAAAGAATAAATTTAAGTTTAAATCAACGACTTGGAAAAAAAGCAATATAAAAGATGAAGGTGGTGGTGAATACAGAATACTACAAAATGGAAATATTTTTGAAAAAGTTGGGGTCAACTTTTCTAAAGTTTATGGAAAATTTCCAAAACAATTTCAAAAAAATATACCTGGAGCTATAAAAGATCCAAGATTTTGGGCATCTGGTATTTCTGTGGTTATGCATATGAAAAATCCCTTAATTCCAGCTATGCATTTTAACACAAGGTACATATGTACTACACAAGATTGGTTTGGTGGAGGTATGGATGTAACACCTTCAAAAATTGATAAAACTGAAAAAAAAAATTTTCATAAAATATTAAAAAATATGTGCAATCGTCATAATAAAAATTATTATAAAAAATATAAAAAAAATTGTGATGAATATTTTTATTTACCTCACAGAAAAGAGTCTAGAGGTATTGGCGGTATTTTCTTCGACTACAAAAAAAATAATTTTGAAAATGATTTTAAATTCGTGAGGGATGTTGGTGTAACATTTCAACTAATTTTTAATAAAATTATTAAAAGTAAAGTTAAAAAAAAATGGAGTACAAAAGATAAGGAAATGCAATATATTAAAAGAGGTAGATATGTAGAATTTAACTTACTATATGATAGAGGAACGAAATTTGGATTACAAACAGGTGGAAATGTTGAAGGAATATTAATGTCATTACCACCATTAGCAAAATGGAAATAAGATGGATAAAGAACCGATTACTTTAAAAGGATTAAATGCATTAAAAGAAGAATTAGTTTTTCTAAAAGAAAAAAAAAGACCTCAAATTGTTGCTGCAATAGCTGAAGCAAGATCTCATGGAGATTTAAAAGAAAATGCAGAATATCATGCTGCTAAGGAAGAACAATCTCATAACGAAGGTCGTATTACTGAAATAAATGACATCATTGCAAGAGCAAACGTAATTGATGTCACAAAATTGAATAATGATGGAAAAGTAATTTTTGGTTCAACTGTATTTTTAGAAAATTTAGATAATGGTGAAAAGATTCACTATAAAATAGTAGGTAAAGATGAAGCTGATCTCGAACAAAAACTGATTTATTTTCAGTCACCTATCAGTAAAGGTTTGATTGGAAAAAATAAAAATGACTTAGTTGAGATAAATACCCCAGCAGGTGTTAAAAATTTTGAAATTAAAGATGTTAAATATCTTTAATTATATTATCAACCTGTTGATCAGAAATTTGAAAATTATTTTCTACCCATTTTTCCTCTATATTTTTTAATTTTATTCCTAATTTTTTACCTTCTGGTATTTTATATTTCGTCATTAGTGTATTTGCACCTATAGGCATTATAGGAATTTTTTTGTCTTTATATAGCTTACTAAGTTTTATTAAGTTTTTGTCTAATTTTCTAGATTTAATTATTCTAAAATTTAAAATATCATTAATTGCTTGCTTCCCATTGTAATAAAAAAATTTATTCATATTATTTTCATTAAATGTACTTGAATTAATATTTCTTTTATAAAAATCATCAATAATTCTAATTCTCCTTTGATCTTTTTTAGAGATATTAAATTTATACAAAAAATAATCTACATTATCGTTCTCATCAACTATCATTAAAGATAAAATAAAGATAAAATCCATTTCCTTTAACATATCTTTTTTATCTGAGCTAAGTTTATAAAAGAAAACAATATTCTTTAATTCAGGAAAAATTATTGAAAATATTTCTAAACATAATTTATCCCTAGACAACTTTTCAAGCACATGTGGTTTAATTATCTTTCTAAGTTCATCTAATAATCTTTCCTTCGATAATTTTGAAATTCCATCCATATTCATTTTTATTTTTCTGATGGTTTCTAAATTGTGGGGCTGTTTTGAATATTCTAAATAAAATCTTATGTATCTTAATATTCTTAGATAATCTTCTTTAATTCTTTCATCAGCATCTCCAATAAAATTAATAAATCCTTTATCTAAATCTTTTTTACCGTCGTAGGGGTCAAATAAATTTCCATCTTTATCTGAATAAACTGAATTAATTGTAAAATCTCTTCGTGATGCATCCTTCTTCCAATTATTAGAAAACTTTACTAAAGCGTGCCTACCATCTGTAGAGATATCCTCTCTTAAACTTGTAATTTCAAATTTATATTTATCAATTAAAGCTGTTATTGTTCCATGTTCAATACCAGTTTGGTAATAATTTATATCTTTTTTTTTTAATGCTTCACAAACTTGTTGAGGATTTAAATTTGTAGCTAAGTCAATATCATCAACTTTTTCCCTATTAATTATTTTTCTTATACATCCACCAACATATCTAATTTCACTTTCTTTAGAGTAATGATTGATTGCTTCAAAAATTTTTTTAGCTGGTGAATTATTGGTAAGTTTTTTAATTTTTATACTAATGTAGTTTAAATTGTTGGATCTTAAAAAAATTTTATCTAAAAAGTTTTTCATAATTGGCTGGGGCGCTAGGATTCGAACCTAGGATGCAGGTACCAAAAACCCGTGCCTTACCACTTGGCTACGCCCCAATATTAAATTCGTATAACACAAAAAATAAAATTTATATAGTTTTTGAGGCTATACACCAGTAATTTTTATATTTTTTATTAAACTTCTTTTTTGCATTTTCACATCTATCTTTTGATTGATAATACGCAACCAATGCAGACCCAGATCCTGTCATTCTTACAAAAAAGGGTTTTGACAAACTTTCTAAAAATAATTTAATTGTTTTTAATTTAGAATATTTAGATAGTGCTATTGGTTCTAAACAATTGTCCAATTTTTTTAAATAATTTAAATCAAAAATTTTATTATTAAATCGATTGTATTTTTGTTTATTAAATTTTCTTACTCTCGAATATATTTCTTTTGTTGAACAACCAAAATTAGGTTTAACGATTAATGTGTATATTTTTTGACAATTTTTAAAATATCTTATTTTATTATTTATGTTCAAAATAGAATTTGTAGAATTAAGACCCAAAATTACATCTGAGCCAATTAATCTTGAAATTACTATAAGTTCTTTTTTTGAGGTTTTTACAATATTTTTTTTTACAAAATAATTTAAAATATTAGCAGCATTCATTGAGCCACCCCCCAAGCCTGCTTTGGTTGGGATTCGTTTGTTTATTTTTATTTTAAATTTTTCATTTTTTAGTAAATTTTTTTTTTCTAATACTTTAAGTAATTTAGAAACAGTGTTATTTTTGCTGATGTTTTGAGAGAATTTTCCTGTAAATGAAATAATATGTTTTTTACCTTTTATTCTTTTAATGAGAATATCATCATGTAAGGAAACAAATGCTACAATTGTCTCTACTTTATGAAGGGAAGAATTTTTTCCAGTGATATTCAAGGCTAAATTTAATTTAGCATGTGATTTGATTTTATGTTGGGACATTAAGATTTTTTAACACCTTCCATTATCTTAATATTTATATCTTCAATCATTTCTTCATCTGCATCTTCCATCTTCAATACATTTTTCCAGAAATATCTTGCTTGAATTTTACGATCTAACTTCCAAAGAATATCTCCGTAATGATCATTAACTATTGGATCGTCTGGCATCAGTTCCACTGCTCTCTTTAAAAAATTTTCTGCTTTTGGATAATCGTTAACTAAATAATAAGCCCAACCAATCGAATCAATTATATATGGGTCTTCACTCTCTATTGAATAAGCAGTCTCAAGCATTTTAATTGCTTCATCAATTTTATTGCCTCTTTCAAGCCATGAATATGCAAGATAATTCAAAACATAAGCATCATCAGGATTGATTTCTAATGACCTCAATAAGTCCTTATCAGCTTTTTTGTACTCGCCAATGCGTTCATAACTTCCCCCTCTTCTGTAAAAAATATCAGATTTAATTTTTTTATTATCCTCAATACTCTCTATAATTTTTGAATAATATTTAATTGACTCTTCATATTCTTTTGAATTTTTATGAAAATTGGCGACATCAAATAATATCTTATTATCTGGATTTTGTATTTTTTTAAACTCTGCTTTAATATAATTAAGTGACTCCTTAGCATTCCTTTGTTTAGCAATAATTTGAGCTTCTTTTTTTACCCGATACCAAAAATAAAAGTTGTCCTCTTTTTTAAAGTTTTTTAAAGTTTTTTTAACTTTTTTGTATTCTCCATTGAGAAATTGATTTTCAGCAACGAGAGATAAGTTGAAGACAAATTTAGGGTTTAAAAAATTAGCAAGACTCAAATAGAAATTTGATTTTTCAAAGTTATCCTGTGAAGAATAAAGATTTGAAATTAAAAATAAAAATTCAGCAATTACATCTTGATAATTTTTACACGAAAAAACATTAACCAATTTTTCAGCATTATCATTTTCTAACCAACTCTTTCCTTGAGACAATAATAATGTAGAATTAATATAGTCAATTTCTTTAGTTATTTTTTTAGCCTCATCTATTCTTTGACTCTCAATAAGATGACTTAAATAAAAAAAAATGTATCTCGAATAATCTGCGTCAATATCATTATATAAATTTGCAAAATATGCGTCTGTTTTTTGATCTCCTAGATAGCATCTTTGAAATGTTTCTGAAATAACGGATAATTTGCCAAAATCTTTTTTATTTTGCAAAAATTTTTCTTCTTTAAATACATAAATATATTGCTTTAAATTTTCTAAAATAGCAGAATTAATTCTATTTTGTTGAGTGTGTTTAGCTGTATTTAACAATAAAATATTTACTTTATTTAGATCATTTTTTTTTAATCTATCTAAAATTAGCAATAAGTGGGCATCAAAAAAATTTGAATTATTTCTATTTTTATTTCTTTTAATTATATTAATTGCTTGAGAAACTTTATTTTCTAAAACTAGAGAATATATATATTTTTTTAAGTATGGATTATGCTTATCAAGTAAAATTTTTGATGAATTAAAAAAATCTAAAGCCTCTGTATTATTTTTATTTTCAAATGCTACAATTCCTGAAAAATATTTTGTAAAACTTTTAACATTATAATTATTTAAACTATTACTTTTAGAATATAAAGGTGTCTGGTATAATAATAGTAAAATTAAAATAAGTTTTATTTTTTTAAAAAACATAACTATACTTTATGACTAAAAAGGTTTTAAATCAAAATGCTAAATATGATCAACAGTTGGTTAATACTATAGAGCCTGATTTTCTTTTTAGTAATAAGCCTATTAATAGATTTAAAGTCATTAAGAATACCGAGGACCATACCAAGTCAAACAAAAAACAAGATTTATTCGAGCTTAAAAAACAAATAAATTCAATTGAAAATTGTAATTTAAAAGATAACTCAAAAAATTTTGTTATGGGTGATGGTGACATTAATAGCTCTATCATGTTGATTGGAGAGGCTCCTGGTGAGGCAGAGGAAAGATTTGGTTTATCATTCCAAGGTGATGTTGGTGCTTTATTAAATAAAATGTTAATGGCGATCAACATTAAACGAGAAAAAGTTTACTCAACGTATTTAATAAACTTCAGACCCCTGAAAGACAGAAAACCCACTGGTCAAGAAATAAAACGATATTCAATATTTTTAAAACAACATATTTCAATTATAAACCCAAAAATTATCATTCTTATGGGTAGTTCAGCAATGGAAGGTGTCACTGGTATAAATAAAGGAATTTCAAATGAAAGAGGAAAATGGAAAGAAATTATTTTAAAAAATAAAACTTTCCCTTTATTGATCACATTTAGTCCCTCATACTTGATTAGATTTCCTGAAAATAAAAAATATTCATGGGAAGATTTAAAAAAAATAAGACATAAAATCCAAAAACTAGATATTAAGATTTAATGAAAATAATTGCAGGTGTAGATGAAGTGGGTCGAGGAAGTTTAATTGGTCCAGTATATGCTGCTGCTGTAATTTTAAATAATTCTGTAAATAAAAAATTATTAAAAGACTCAAAAATTTTAACAAAAACTAAAAGAATAATTTTGTCTAAATATATCAAAAAAAATTCTATTTGGGCAATAGGAAAGGCATCTGTTAAAGAGATTGAAAAAATCAATATTTTACATGCAAGTTTGTTAGCTATGAAGAGAGCTATAAGAAAACTTAAAAAAAAACCTACACTTGTTTTAATTGATGGAAATAAATTACCCAAAATAAAAGAATACAATCTTAGATCTGTGGTAAAAGGTGATCAAAAAATACCTTCTATTTCAGCAGCTTCAATTATTGCAAAAGTTACACGTGATAAAATGGTAACTAAATTAGGAAAAAATTTTAAAGGATACGATTGGGATAAAAATTTTGGATATGGAACTCAAAAACATTTAAAAGCTATCAGTAAGTTAGGAACTACTGTCCACCATAGAAAAACTTTTTCACCAATAAGCAAAATAAAATAAGTTTCACGTAGAAACACAATATATTGTTATCTAAAAAAAACCCTACACAAATTGAATTTAAATAATTCAATCCTAGGTTGACCTAAGAATCCTTTTCGAGTCTAATTAATTTTTATAAATGAATTTTAACTTAAAAAATAAATTAATTAATGGAGATAGTCTAGAGGAGTTAAAAAAAATTCCTGATGAGACTTTCGACCTAATATTTGCTGACCCACCCTATAACTTGCAATTAAAAGGCGAGTTAACACGACCAGACAGGTCAAAGGTTAAAGCAGTTAATGATAAATGGGATCAATTTAAAAATTTCAAAAAATACGATGATTTTACATATGCTTGGTTAAATGAATGTAAAAGAATTTTAAAAAAAAATGGAGCAATTTGGGTAATTGGTAGTTATCACAATATTTTTAGAGTTGGAACAGCAATTCAAAATTTAGGATTTTGGATTTTAAATGATGTTATTTGGAATAAAAAAAATCCAATGCCAAATTTTAGAGGAACACGTTTTACGAATGCTCATGAAACTTTGATTTGGGCGTCAAAATCAGAGAAATCAAAATATTCTTTTAACTATCAATCTTTAAAATGTTTGAATGACGATCTTCAAATGAGATCTAATTGGGATTTGCCTATTTGTAATGGATCGGAGCGATTAAAAAAAAATGGAAAAAAAGTCCACTCTACTCAGAAACCAGAGTCTTTACTTCACAGAATTTTGTTAGCAACTTCTAACAAAAATGACTTAATTTTGGATCCTTTTCTAGGTTCTGGAACTACAGCAGCAGTTGCAAAAAAATTAGGTAGAAACTACTGTGGAATAGAAAAAGAAAAACATTATTTTAAAGCCGCTCAAAATAGATTAAAAAATATAAAACCAATTGAAGATGATTATTTAGATACATTAAAAAATAATAGATCTAAACCAAGAATACCTTTTGGTTCTCTGGTTGAGCTTGGAATAATTAAACCTGGGACTATTATTTTTGATAATAAAAAGAAAATTAGTGCAAAAATAATGGCTGATGGAAGTATCAAACACGAACAAACTGAAGGCTCAATTCACAAAGTTGCTGCAACGATTCTAGGAGCAGAAAGCTGTAATGGATGGACCTATTGGCATTATAATTCAAATGGTTCAGTAGTACCAATTGATTATTTAAGACAAAGATTAATTTCTAATACTTAACTCTTATAAATTTTACCTAAATAATTTTTTAAAAATTTTTGATTTTTAACAAGTTTTTTCAAAAAAAAATTTCTTAATAAAACAGTAAAAGGATTAGATAGATGAAATACAAGCTGATTAAGTTTTGATCTATTATTAATCATCTTTGTTTTTTTAACTCTATTTTTAAAAAAATTATTCTCATTATTATTTTTAATAGTTTCGAATAGTTCGTAAGCTCCCTCAATTGATTGTGATGCTCCTTGGGCAAATGATGGTGGAAAAGCAAAAAAAGCATCTCCAACAACATGTATATTATCATATTGAATTTGGTAAAAATCATTACTTGTAAATATTGGAAAAATTTTTACCTCTTTGAGGTTATCTAGTATTTTATCATTATCTAGAGAAACTTTATCTAAAATTTTCCTAATAAAAAAATTTTCATTAAAAAGTGAATAATTTTTTTGGTCTTCATTAGATAATTTATATTTCATAATAGCTATAAAATTTAAATCTTTATTTGAATTAACTGGATAAATTACATGATGAAAGTTTGGGCCTAAAAATAAAGAAATATTATTATCATTAATATAATCTGGAATTGTAGAAATTATTCCTCTAATTGCCAAAAAATTATTGTATTTTGGTTTCATTAGATTATTTGAAATAAGACTTTTACCTTTTGAAAAAACTCCGTCCGATATAATCAAATAATCACATTCGATAGTTTTGCTATTCTCAAAAGAAACTTTTATTTGCTTATTTTGCTGGTCAAGTTTTGAAATGCTATGGCTAGTTTTTATTAAATCCGTCAAATCTCTTTTTAAAAAATTAATTAAAACAGATCTTTTTATTGTAGTATATCTACTATCTTTAGTGTTGAAATCTGAGATATTCAATTCACATATTTTTTTTGAATTATTGATTGAATAAAAATCAATTTTATTAGGGTGGAATTTATCTTCTTCATAGAATCTGTTGAAATTAATCTTATTCAAAAGGTTAACACTATTCACGGATAACTGAATTCCATAACCTTCTTCTAGATTAATTGAATTATTTTTTTCATAAATTGAAATATGATAGTTTGGGTTTTTTTTAAAAAGATTGGCAATAAACAATCCTGATATGCCTGCACCGATAATTGCTATCCTTTTCATTGATTTCTCTCTAAATATTTAACAACTTTTTTTGTAAATGTTGGAAGCATGTAATTATTTAGTTTTTTTTGATCAATCCAATAAGATGATGGTAATTTTATAATATTTTTAGAGTACTGAATCTTAATGTTCATATTCATATTAGACATTTTGAAATTAAAATATTCTTTAAAGTCTTTAGGTTTAGATAATTCTTCCATAGGAAATATTCTTAAATTTTTTAAAAAATTAAATTTAGTATTTTTAACTAATAGATATCTTTGATCTTTTTTGTAAACTCTCAATATAAAATACTTATCTATATTTTTCTTAATATTTTTTGTTAAAGTAAAATCTTTTTTTTTGAACGACTTACAATTTTTTGAGATAGGACATTTATAACACAAAGGATTTTGTGGTTTACAGATTAATGCTCCTAACTCCATAAGAGCTTGAGCATAATCGCTTGATCTATCTGAGACTCCAAATACATTTTTTTTTTCAATAAGGCTTTCTTTTTGTATTTCGTTTTCCTTTTTTAAATAAAGATATCTTTTTAAAACTCTTTCTGTGTTTCCATCCAATGGAATATAAGGCTTGTTGAAAGCAATGGCTAAAATTGCACTAGCAGTATAGTCTCCAATACCAGGTAATGTTTTTAAATCTTCAAAATTGTCAGGTATTTTCCCTTTAAAGTTTTTGAAAATAATTTGTGAAGTTTTTTTAAGATTTTTTGCTCTAGAATAATATCCAAGACCTTCCCAAAGTTTTATTATTTTTTTATTTTGAACCTTAGTTAGTGACTTGAGGTTTGGAACATTTTTTATGAATCGATTAAAATAAGGTATTACAGTTGCAACCTGTGTTTGTTGTAACATGAATTCACTCACCAGTGTATAATATTGTCTTTTTTGTAAGGAAATACTTTTTCGCCATGGTAATAATCTTTTATTTAAATCGTACCATTTAAGAATTTTTTTTGTTACAAATTGTTCTTTCATATGCAATTTAAAAAATATATTAAGCAGAGAAACAAAGGCATTCAAGGCTTAAGATCTTTTAAAGACACTTTGCCAAAAAATATTAAGAGGGTCATTAATAAAAAAGGTCATATTTATTCTGAAACGCTAAATAATTGGAAATATATTGTTGGTGTAGATTTATTTAAGTTTTGTTATCCAAAGACATTTAAAAATTCAAATAAGTTTGGTGTAAGTACTCTGTTAATAATGGTAGAAAGAGGCCATGAAGTTGAGTTAGAGTATTCAAGGAAAGAAATAATGGATAAGATGAATCGTTTTTTTGGACATTCCGTAGTAGAAAAAATTAAGTTTACAAGTTTCGATAATGCAAAAGAAATTATTTTAAAAGAAAATGATCTAGGAAAAAGTGAGACAATAAATAAGTTTCAAAAAAAGGTTAATGATGTTAAAAATGAAAAAATCAAAAAGTCATTACTAGAACTAACTAAAGTTTTTAAAGATAAATGAAAAAAACGCTAATAATCTTAATTTTATTTTTTGGGTTTATGAGTAATGTTGGTGCTGAAATTAAACGAATAATTTCAGGCAATGAAAATGCAAAGATTACAATTATAGCTTATGAGTCATTAACATGTAGTCATTGTGCTAATTTTCATAAAGATGTTTATCCTCAACTTAAAAAAGAATATATTGATACTGGCTTAGTTAAAATAGAATTTAGACACTATCCTTTAGATATGGCGGCTTTCAACGCGTCAAAAGTTGTTCAATGTAAAGACGATCAAAGTTTACAAATGTTGGAAAGTTTATACTCAAATCAGCAAGCTTGGGTAAAAGGAGGTACTATTGAAGAAATCAATAATAATCTTAAAAAATTTATTAAAAAAGAGGGCTTTAAAGTAGACTTTGAAAAATGCATCAATAATAAGGAAATTGAAGATTTTGTTTTAACAGATAAATTTGAGGGAGCTCAAAACTTTAAAATAAATGCTACTCCTACGATAATAATTAATAACAAAAAGTTCGAAAAAACTATCAATTATAAAAATTTAAAAAAATCATTAGAAAAACTGATATAAGTTAATTGATGGAGTTTAAAAAAATTCAACTCAATGGGTTTAAATCTTTTGCTGATAAAACCAACTTCTTAATTGAAAATGGTTTAACTGGAATTGTTGGACCAAACGGATGTGGAAAATCTAATATAGTAGAGTCTCTTAGATGGGTGATGGGAGAAACATCAGCAAAAAGTATGAGGGGTTCAGGAATGGAAGATGTAATATTTTCAGGTACTTCAAATAAAACATCTAAAAATATTGCAGAAGTTTCAGTCTCAGTTGCAAATAA
>Ga0209425_10003352_pt1 | contig 17014 bp, 14 predicted proteins | sample COG_05_FD_184749 | JGI IMG/M metagenome (GOLD analysis project Ga0209425, IMG submission 184749) | Pelagic Microbial community sample from North Sea - COGITO 998_met_05 (SPAdes) (version 2) | ecosystem: Environmental > Aquatic > Marine > Neritic zone/Coastal water | place: Helgoland, sampling...
AGAATCATGCCAAGCCTGTGATGATGTTTTTGACACTTTCTCGATGGACTCTTGTTGAACGTCTTCTTTAGAAATACTGGAAACTACCCCTGCTGCTGCTCCTGCTATCCCCAAACCCGTTACAAGATTAGCATTATTCGTTGATAATTGAGTTTTGGCTATTGTAACTACTGCATCAGACTTAATTTTCCATATCGCTCTAACCGGAGCTTGTGTGATAAGAGGTAATTGAGAAACTTGTGATTCAAATTTATCATTTATTATACTATAATTTTCATCAATGGCTTCGGTACTTGATGGATCTTCAATCAACTTTTCTAATTCATTAGACCACTTTTCTACAAAGTTAGTCATGTCAAACTCTTCTTCTACCAATTCAATCTCATCTGGTTTAGATTCATCTTGGACTGATTCATCAATTCCCATCTGACTTCCAGAGAGCTCAGATATTGTAATTTTTCCTGCACCTACAAATCGACGAACACCGAGAGGGATATTACCGTCTGCAGGGACTCTAGTCCAGCCACCACCATACCAATCATTAGTACCATTTTGTTGTCTATCATCTAAGCTCCAAGAAGGGGCACCGCCATCGTTAGCATCATAGAAATATAATCTACAGCCATTTGAATTCATATACCAATCCTTACCATTTATTTTAGTGGATTGAATTGAATAATCACCATTATATTTCTGAGTGACATGGCCTGAAATATTAAGAGAAGAAGAATTAATAGAAGTTTTATTTTCCATACCTAAAAGTGCCATTAATTCGCTTTGTTCTAGATAACCACTACCATTTGTATCTATTGCAGAGAATATTGGCCCAAGATAGGAACGAGGAGCGCTAGAACCTGTTAACTTGGTTAGGCCACTATCGAATTCATCAATATTTATTTTACCATCTCCATCAAAATCAAATTTTGCTAACATCGAATTCGCAGTAAATCCTTTACTAATTAATAATTTTTCAAGATTTTTCATCGCTGCTGCAACTAGTTTATCAGAAATGTTCATGGTACACCGTAAAAGAACATAGACATGATACTTACGCCTACACAATTACTCATTAAATGAGAATTAAACAAACGGTGTTTTAACTATAATACAACGAATTCGTCGCCTAGAACTAGTTTGAATCCATAAATCTTGACCCAAAACTACATTGTCAAGATATCCTAATGCTATACCTGTTCTATTAAGACTTGGAGAAGGACCACCGCTAGTCACATAACCTACAATACTCGCATTATCATTGGGGCCATCTAAGACTAAATGTCCTGGTCTCGGAGAAGGCCCTTTTTCTTGGCATTGAAGACCATGCCATTTAGAACCTGAATTAAGTGATTTAAGTACTGATTCTTTACCGATGAATTCATGATTTAGATTTAGCCCAAAAGGAACATTAGTTTCAGCAGAATTACGTGCTAAGAATCCTTCTGGTAATTCTACATCAGGATCTAAACCCAAACCAGGCCATAAAAAGTCTTGACCTGAGAGAAGATATCCTTTCTCTAACCTTAATGTATCTCTTGCCCCCAAACCGACTGGAATAGCTCCAGAATGGATCAATGCATCCCATAGTTTTGCAGATTGTTCATCAGGTATGAAAATTTCAACACCCTTTTCACCAGTATAGCCAGTTCCTTGAATCCATCCAGTAATACCTAAATCATTAACACATATTTCTTGGCATCTAAATCTAGATACATTATTCACTTCACCTAAAACATGCTTTAAAATTGAAGATGATTCTGGTCCTTGAAGTGCAATAATACTTGTATTTGCAGACAAATCTTTGATTTCTATTGAACCATCAGAGGGGAGATTAGAATTAAACCAATCCCACATTGTTGATATCATTGAGGCGTTAGGAACACCCAATACTCGAGTTTGAGTATCTACAGCAAAAATCATATCATCTATGATATTACCTTGTTTATCGAGAAAGTGAGTATAACCACATTGACCATTTGCGAAGTTCATATACTGTTGAGTACCTATAGTATTCAACCATGACAATACATCTTTACCACGGAATTCGAAGAAACCCATATGTGACACATCGAATAAACCAGATTTCTCTCGACAAGATAAATGCTCATCTTGTATTGAAGTATACCAAATTGGCAACTCAAAGCCATGAAAATCTACTATCTTTGCACCTGCTTCTAAATGCTTCTCATAAAGTGCTGTACGTACTAGCCCACCTTCACCCATATACCACTGGGCTTAGGAACAAGTGCAAGAATGTGGCGACTCAGAATACTGGGGAATATAGACAAAAACATGCTGAAAATATGACTTCTAATGACGAGGGGTTTAAATATAGTCGACTGTACTATACAACTAGAGGTTGATATGATGAAGAGAGAAGCACAAGACCAAAAATCATCTGTAAATCAGAGTAACAAAGAAGGAAGCCGTAAGAAGGCAATTGTTCCTAATAAAAGACCTTCAAGAGCAAGAGGAACAGAAGCTGTTTCAGGAAAATGTAGAATTTGTGATTCTAATTCATGGGATACTGATTCTGTTAGGGGAGAGACCATATGTGCTGAATGTGGATATGTTGCAGCTGAAAATATGATAGATCCGGGAGCAGAATGGACTAATCATTCAGGAGGTGATGATAGAAGTAGAGTCGGAGCACCGACGACATTGACTCTTTCCGATAAGGGCCTATCAACTCAAATAAGTAGATCTGATTTGACCTCAGGTGCGGCTGCAAGGCACGGAATGAGTGGGAAGAATCTTCGTGAATGGAGAAGAAGGCAGAAAGTTGATCAGAGAAGTAAAACTAGAGATAGCAGAAGTAGAAACTTAACTATAGCAATGCAATTCATTCGAGATAAAGGTGACCTTCCTCCACAAATTGAGCAAGAAGCAGCCAACTTATACCGTCATGCTATGAAAGAAGGTATTGTCACTGGTAGGAGTATTAGAGGAGTTACTGCGGCCTGTGTATACATAGCAGCAAGACAAGCTGAGATTCCTCGAAGGATTGACGTCATCGCTAAAGCCTTTGACATGGTTACTGAAGTTGAAGAAAAAGAATTGAAAAGAACAATTAGATTGGTAGCGAGAAAAATGAATACACACCACATTACTGGACCTGAAGAATATTTTGAAAAGTTTCATTCAGATTTACAATTACCACCAAATGTTCTTGGAGAAACAAGAGATTTATGGGATAAAGTAAGTCACGATATGATTTGGCAAGGAAAGAAACCCTCTGGGATTGCAGGTTGTATACTGTACAAAGCATCACAAAACAGTGGTTCATCCCGAACTCAAAGTGAAGTTTGTAAAGTGTCAGGTATTAGTGAAGTTACTTTGAGAGGTTTGTTGAAAATATTAAACCAAATGTTATTGAAATAATAGAATTAATTGACTAATCACTCATTCGTCGATTTCATATATTGTAGTGGATATTTTCATTTCCGTAGCCATTTCAATAACTATCCTAGTCCATTTACTAGTTTTGGAAGGAATTGCTAAAATATCTGTGGCAGCGTTAAGTATTTTTTTAGTCAGAGTATTACCTGCTTCAGGACGGCCACGATCTCTTAATGTCCTATCAGGATCATTCCATTCTTCCGTAAATATAGCAATAGGTGTAGAGTTATTATCTGCCCATCGTTCAGCCATATAATCAACACCACTAGCCCCGCCAACGATTACCAAATCAGGATAGCCATTAACATCAACCCAATCTTCAATTAGATTTTCAAATATCTCATAATCATAAAATCTACTGCTTCCGACTATGGCTAAATTTATCACATTACCATCCAAATTTAAATCTTTTTTTCCAAGCAAATCAACCACATTCTGTCCAACTCCCGCTGCCATCAGTACCCTCAGAGGGGTCTACAAAGATAAAGTTCGGGTTTAAAATAAATACATTATTTGATATCTTAACACTATGACGGAGGTATAGAGGAATGTATCATGGCACTAGATATTAAGGCAATTCGTTCAGATTTTCCCATATTAAGTAGAATTCTTCCTAATGGTAAACAATTAGTCTATTTTGATAATGCCGCTACATCTCAAAAACCCCAATGTGTAATAGATGCAATGACAAAATATTACGAACAGTACAATTCTAATGCACACAGAGCTAATCATACATTAGCAGATGAAGCCACAACTGCATTAGAAAATGCTAGAGAAAAGATTTCACAGTTCTTCGGGACAACACCGGAAAATCTAATTTATACCAGTGGAGCAACTGAGGCAATAAATTTGGTGTCTTATGGATGGGCAAGATACAATCTCAAAGAGGGTGATGTGATTGTACTTACTGAGATGGAACATCATGCAGATATTGTTCCATGGCAAGAACTTTCTAAGGAGAAAGGAATTGAGGTTCGGTATGTGCCTATTAACAATGAATCTTTTACATTAGATATGGATGCTTTTGAGATAGCTATAGAAGATGCATCATTAGTCTGTGTAACTCATACAAGCAATGTTTTAGGAATAAGAAACCCGATAGAACAGATAATTCAAATGAGTAAGGAAGTAGGTGCACATGTACTTCTAGATTGTGCACAAGGAGCGCCTCATGAAAAAATAAATTTCAATAATCTAGGCGCAGATTTCATAGCCATATCTGCACATAAGATGGCTGGACCAACAGGGATTGGATGTTTATTAGCAACATCAGAACGAATTTCTGAGATGGGGCCTTTTATGACAGGAGGATCAATGATTAAAACTGTAACAACTGACGGTTCAACTTACCAAAATGGACATTCAATGTTTGAAACAGGGACTCCAAGAATCGCAGAAGCAATCGGCTGGGGGGCTGCTGTTGAATGGCTGTCACAGTTTGAAATGAAAGATATCCATAATCATGTTCACCAAATAGCATCTTGGACTGGTCGAGAAATGAATAAAATTCCAGGAATCAAAATCTACGGTGATCCTGATAATAAAAATTCATCAGGTGCAATTTCATTCTTGCATGAAACTATCCAGTCACAAGATTTGGCATTTCTTCTAGATGAAGGAGGTTTTGCAGTACGAACTGGACATCATTGCGCTCAACCATTAATGGATGCTTTAGGTGTGCCATCGACTAATAGGGCCTCTTTTTGGATATATAATACACAGGAAGAAGTAGAGTCATTTATATCTCATCTGAAATTTATTTGTGAAAGATTCGCCTAAGACACATAAGCAATTTCAATAGAAATAGCCCTTAGGGCATCATATGGAAGATGCGTCTTGGCCATCACACCTTGATTCAATAGTAGAAGAATTCAGAGATTGTTTTGATTCGATGGAAAGATATGAATTACTATTTGAATATGCAAAGAAACACCCTAGCCCACTACCTCTAGATGAATGGAATGAAGAAAATCAAGTTTTAGGTTGCCAATCAAGAGCCCATGTGAAATGCTCTTTGGATGAAAATGGACTATTCTTGTTGAGAGCTGGTGCCGATGCTCAAATAGTTCAAGGATTGATGGCTATAACTGCAATCGCAGTAAATGGTCAGTCCTCTACCGAAGTTTCTAAATTAAGTCCTAAATATGTAGAAGAAATGGGTCTAAAGTCGTCATTAACTCCAAGTCGAGCAAATGGCTTCTTGAATATGTTCAAAAGAGTTGTTTCAGAGGCAGAAATACTTTCGGAGGTATAAGCATGGTCAGTGAAGATGAAATCATGCAATCTTTAATCGAAGTTGAAGACCCAGAAATGAAAATTTCAGTGATTGATCTAGGGTTGATTTACGACGTTAAGATAGAAGAATCACATGCTGAAATTGATATGACATTAACTAGCCCTGGTTGTCCAGTAGCGCCTGAATTAATGGCGGCTGTACATAGAGCAGCACTATTGACAGAAGGTCTAGAAAGTGTTCATGTAAATCTTACATTCTCACCACTATGGGATCCTAAAGTACATCCAACTGAAGATGGAAAATTTGAACTGGGAATATTTTGAAAAATATTAATTTGATAAATAAGGCCATGGGATGAGGACTCGGGTGTCACAGTGACAAATATTGAAAATCGTATTTTTTCTTGGCAGAGTATACCCCAATCATCTAGAATAATCCTTATCACATCTATGATAGTTATAATTTTTATAACTCCAAATTTTGCAGAAGGATATTATGAAAGTTCATGGAGTTTAATAGACTCAGATTCTCAGAATAATTACAATGCAGCAATTATAGATGAAAATGGAGATGCATGGGTCTTTGGAGATGATGGTGAAATTATTTTTGGAGAAAAGATGGGTGAATGGATTCAGTTTGATTCGCCAACAAATGAAGATCTTAAAGCAGCATATGCAAATCAGGAGTTAATTGTAGCAGCTGGAAATAATGGTACCGTAATATACAAGCAATATAGTTCAGAAAATTGGATAGAAATAAAAATGGATAATTTAATTGATGCTCATTCAGTTTCTATTAATTCCAATAATGAAATATTTATTGTATCTGATAATGGAGAGATTTGGTGCTTTAAGCAGCAGAATTGGATTAAAATTGAAAGTTTAGTTTCTGAAGATCTAAATGATATTGTATTTGAGGGCGAAAGAGGATTAATTTCGGGCTCATCGGGATTAATATTGGGTTCAGAGAATAATGGAGAAACTTGGGAAATCAGAGAGACTCCAGAAGAGGTATCTAACTCGAATATTATTTCAATCGGTTTTTATGGAATAAATAGAGGCTATGCAATAACATCAGATGGCCAAATATTGAAATCAACACAAGAAACATTAACCACAACAGTGGGTTATTATTGGTATCTAAAAGAAATTGAATCAGAAAATATGAGTACTACCTTGGGCATTAACTTGACATCAATAGAAGTACTTAGCACTACGAAAATATTACTTTCAGGTGAAAATGGTTATATCGCTTTAAGTAAAGATGGAGGTAATATCGTAGACCCTCAACTATTACCAATTGAGGGGGATTTTACAATAAATGATATTGCGATGAAAACTGCATTTTTAGGAATTATTGTAGGTGATAATGGAACTATATTGTATACGGAAAACGGCGGTCAGGATAATGCATTAGGATTCGAAATCATGGATTTAAGTGATTTTAGTGAATTTGTAGATTTTACTAAAGATAACTTATTAGAAGGATTGAAAGCAACAGTGAAAATAGTAATTTTTGGGATATTATTAGGATTCTTCTTAGGGATAGTTCTCGCAATTTGCAAGACTGCACCAACGACTTTGAAACAAATGATTGAAGGAGATTTAGAAAGAACATTGGTATCATTCTGGTTAATTATTCCTGTGACAATAATTGGTTCTAGGATTCATGGAATGGGAATGGGGGTTGTATTATTCTTAGGTATTGGTATTCTAATTTCAATATTAAACTATTACATAAATAAAAATAAAATTGAAAATGAAGGTTTCTTAGGTATTAGTATATCTAATAATCATAGAACAATGATGATTCGTCTACTTGGTTTAACTTTACTTCTAGGCGTTCCATTTACAGAGGAATGGGGCATAAAAGGAGGAATTATTTGTGTATATAGCGCACTTTCGGATTTCCATGCATTCCATCTAGGATCAAATACTTTCAAATTATCAGCACAGGTAGCATATATCTTTGCGCCAATTGGAAACCCAGATGCATTTTTCAGAATGATATTTGGGATTGGATTGACATATTTAGGGGTATTATTTTTAACATCAAACGGTAGTTTTGAAAAGAAAAATATATCTTATGGAAGACCAATATTAGTTTTATTATTATGGCTAGTAATTTTAACTGAAATTTTAGTTGATTTTGATATAACTGAGAAAAATTCTTCGACATTTCTTGGAATCTTTGGGTGGAGAGTATTTTTAATTTTTATAGGATTATTACTAACTAAAAGAATTCTTCCAGAGGGATCAAGTTCTATAACCAAAGGAACAGATAATAAGATAATAATAGAACCATGGAAAATTAGACCGTTACAAACAATTGCTACATTATATACTGACTTCTTTAGAAATACGCCTCTATTAGTTCAATTTATGTTTATTCACTTTGGTCTGCAATTAGGCAAACATATACAAAATATAGGAGTTGATATAACAAGTGATTTATTCACTATTTCTTCTTATTTGGGCCCATTAGATAATCTCATTTCACCCATGATTGATTATGTCAAAGAGAGTCTATTTGGTCCTGGAAAAAGATCTTATCTTAGTGCCATCTTTGCATTGGGATTAAATTCAGCAGCATATCAATGTGAAACAATTAGAGGAGCAATCGCTGCAATACCTTCTGGACAAATGGAAGCTGGCAGAAGTATAGGATTAACATATATGGGTACAATGAGACTAATTATCTTACCACAAGCAATTAGGATTTGTATACCTCCGTTAGGGAATGAAATGGTGAATTTAGTCTTAAATTCTTCTTTAGCAAGTGTAATAGCATATACCGAATTAACACGACAAGGGAAATTAGTAGTCGCAATAACGTTCCAAATTTTCTGGACATGGGGAATGGTGATGATTGCATATTTCGTTGTAACTTGGTCACTTGCATTGTTATTAAGAAGGCTTGAGGAGAAAACAAGAATTCCAGGATTAGGTATTTCAGGAGGGAATTGAATGGATGAAATCGTATTAGATATTGAAAATCTAGAGAAAACTTATTCGGGAGGAGTCCATGCAGTTAAGGGGATTTCATTTGATGTTAAGAAAGGAGAATCTGTAGCGATTATTGGGTCCTCAGGAAGTGGAAAGTCAACTGTATTAAGGTGTATTAATAGACTCATAGAACCAACGAAAGGAAATATTAAACTGAATAATCAAATCATAAATAATCCATTAGCAGATGTTAATGAAATACGTTCAAAAATTGGTATGGTTTTTCAATCATTTGAACTATTTTCCCATCTAAAGGTTTTAGATAATATCACTTTAGGATTGCGGCATGTTAGGGGGATGAGTAAAGATGAAGCAGAGGAGAGTGCCCTAGAAGTTCTAACTAGAGTAGATATGTTAGATAGAATAGATGCATTTCCAGGAAACCTTTCAGGTGGGCAGAAACAGAGAGTTGCAATCGCAAGGGCGTTAGCAATGCATCCTGAAGTAATATTATTTGATGAACCAACTAGTGCTTTAGATCCAGAGTTAATTGGTTCGGTTTTACAAACAATTAGAAGTTTAGCAGATGAAGGGATGACAATGGTAATTGTGACTCATGAAATAAATTTTGCTAGAGATGTAGCTGATAGAATAATATATATGGATAAGGGACTTATTGCAGAACAAGGCCCTTCAAGTATAATAGAAAATCCTAATTCAGATAGATTGAAGGAGTTCTTATCTTCAATGGATGAAGAAAATGATAATTAAATTAATCCTTGAGCAGTCATCGCTTCAGCGACTTTAAGGAAACCAGCAATATTTGCTCCGGCTACGTAGTCACCAGGCATCCCATATTTTTCAGCAGTTTCAGATGCATTCTTATGGATATCAACCATTATCTGATGAAGCTTGGAATCTACTTCCTCACGAGTCCAATTATATCTAAGTGAATTTTGAGACATTTCTAAACCAGAGGTCGCGACTCCACCTGCATTACTTGCTTTACCAGGAGCGAACATTACACCGTTACTTTGGAAAACTGCAACAGCCTCGGGAGTACAAGGCATATTAGCGCCTTCTGCAACAGCCATAACTTGGTTACTAACTAGCATTTTAGCTTCATCACCATTTATCTCATTCTGTGTTGCGCAAGGAAGTGCTACATCGACATTAATCCCCCAAAGACCATTCGAAGAGGGTTCGGGAGCAGATTTAGTAAATGTAGCGCTAGAGAATTTTTCAACATATTCTGAAATCCTTCCTCGACGATTGTTTTTTAGGTCCATTATCCAAGAAAGTTTTTCTCGGTTAATACCATCTGAATCATGAATAAAACCACTGGAATCAGACATAGTAACAGGTTTACCACCAAGGTCAAGAACTTTTTCACAAGCAAATTGTGCTACATTTCCTGAACCTGAAATAGACACTGATGCGCCTTCGAAAGATTTGCCTTTTGTAGCAAGCATCTCTCGAGCAAAATAAACTAAGCCATATCCAGTTGCTTCAGGTCTGATTAAAGAACCCCCATAAGAACGACCTTTTCCAGTAAGAACTCCAGAAAACTCATTTGCTAGTTTCTTATACATACCAAATAAATATCCTATTTCTCTACCGCCAACACCAATATCTCCTGCTGGAACATCGAGATTAGCGCCAATATGTCGCCATAGTTCCATCATGAATGACTGACAAAAACGCATTACTTCAGAATCTGTTTTACCTTTAGGGTTAAAGTCAGAACCACCTTTTCCACCACCCATTGGTAAACCAGTTAAACTATTCTTGAAAACTTGCTCAAATGCCAGAAACTTGAGAATAGATTGATTGACAGATGGATGGAAACGTAGACCACCTTTGTAAGGGCCTATCGCACTATTCATTTGAATTCTAAAACCTCTATTTACATGTAACTTTCCACTATCATCAAACCAAGGAACACGGAACTGAATAATTCGCTCTGCCTCAACCATTGATTCTACAACTGGCAAATACTCAGGATGTGCCTGAATTACTGGCACTAAACTCTCCAACACCTCTTCCACTGCTTGATGGAATTCAGGCTGATTCGGATCTCTTGCAATTACACTATCATATACTTTTTTCATTGTATTGTCCATGGGATTCACCAAGGTTCCGAGTTCAAAATAATATATCGGTTATGCTTTCGACAGACTTATCCTTTTTCAATAGTACGTATCAGGAAACTCTCTAATATCTAATTATGAGAATATATGTTCTTCTGCAAGGCGTGAAACTACATCTTCATGTCCAGGAAGAGTCATCACATAAACAGCGGCCTGAGATACTTGTCTCTTAGTTAATGCTTCAGCAATTGGTGTATGATCTCTAAACCAACGAGTTTTACCATCATCACCTAAAATACGTATGTCGACTTGAGACATTCTTGGTTCAGATAATAGTAATTTCACAGATGGAACATCAATTGCGACATAACCTTCAGGAACTCCAGCTCGATTAGCAAGTTCATTTTCAAATTCAATTCTCTTTTCTGAGTTAGATGTTAAATTTACTAATTTTTCTATGATTTCGTCACTTAAATCTTGTTTTCTACGACTTGCAGCTACCTTCAATAATTGACGATATTTTAGTCTTCTAATCATATCTCTAGAATAATCTCCTGCATTATAAAGCGCTTCCCAAACTTCAGCATCAACTCTTCTCTGTAAATCAACAGAATCAGGTAATTTCTCTATACTTCTTTCCACTGCTCTAGAAAGCATTATCTCAGTTATCCTAGTAACACGATGAAAGTAGACCGCACTATACATTAGGCCTCTGGCCATTAACATACCCTCTAATGCAGGAAGTCCACCTTCTTCTACTGCTACATCTCCACTATGTCTTTCTAAACATTCTACAAGTCTGTGATGATCAATTATACCATGTTTTACACCTGTGAAATGAGAATCTCTCAATAGATAATCCATTTGATCACAATCAATAGGTCCATGTATCAAATGAGATAACGTGTTATCTTGAGATACAAAATCTTGCTTACCTTCAGTCCATTGTAATAAATTTCTTTCTGTACCTCCAGCATCAGGTCCACGTATTAGTCCTGCTACTTCCTTGGGGACAATATCGAATGATTCTAGTATCTCTGGAATACTTCTACGATTATTGATTGAATTTTGTTCACCCTCACTTAATACATCGTATTCGCCCAATATAATTCCTTCAGTAATTGACATATGATCTAGACCACCTCTCTCATGAAGTATATGCTCAAGAGTATGAGAGTATGGCCCGTGTCCTACATCATGTAGCATACCTGCAACCTGAACAGTAGATTTTTCATGAGGGTCTAGTGAAATTGAATCAGACATTAAACCACCTATGTGAGAAACCCCGAGAGAGTGCTCAAAACGAGTATGGTGAGCTCCAGGGAAGACTAGATGAGCCAGGCCCAATTGTTTGATATGACTGAGTTTATTCATCTCAGGTGTTTTTAGTAATTCTTCTCTTACGCCTTCAATACGAAATTGACCGTGGATTGCATCATTAATGACCTTCATATCTACGTCCCCTGATACTCGGGAAGCATCAGGCCTCTTGAATCGCTCTATTATTACTCAAAGAATAATGATGAATTAAAAAAGAGAAAACCATCATTTTGTATTACAATTGTATTACATTTGCATTACCTTTATGTGCTTCACGCTATCTTCTTAGGCTGAGGAACAACAATGTCCGGTCACAGCCCAATGGTTTCGCTAAGGATACCTGAGGATCATTTAATGGCACTTGACCAAAGAATTGGATTCGATGGAATGCGGAATCGTTCCGATGTGATTAGAGATGCAGTACGCCGAATATTAGAGAGACCACTGATAAGTCATGGAGATAAAGTTCAAGTTAATTTAGGTCCGGAATTGACGATTCTAATGAGAGACTTCTGCAAAATACATGCGGAAAGCCCTGAAACTATACTAAAATTTGCTGCTCGTGATTATATTCGTCGAGAATCAATAGAAGGAATGACAGTCACCAGACTTTTACAGAAGCGCATGGATGAATTAAGTGCGCGATTTGATGATGATAATTCGAATGCTCAGAGGTGAGAGAATGAGCAAGGATGGGATGCACAAAAACGTGGGGGGGCAAGAGAAACGCCCCCTCACCCAAATGCAATCTACTAAATCTAAGATAATAATTGGATTTTCAGGAGTTAGGAAGCGAGCTAAGCTAAGTAATGCCATAGGATATGAAGCGCGCGAAGCACCTAGAGAAAAACGTGGGAAATATCGCATAACAGATCGAGAAAAATTACTCTAAAACTCAATACACACACCGCTCCGTATGAATCATACGGAGCACCCCCCAAAGCCAATCTTCTTGGTCGTTCTATTATCAGGTCTAATTCCATGACGAGTACAGGACCCTCAGAGATTGGTAAATTTATTGCTCATGACACTCTAAGAGATGCCCAGAAAGAGATGGTAATTGATGGAATAAATATCCTCTTCAAGCAGGGTTTCCTATTGGCGGCAGCGCCTACAGGAATAGGGAAAACGGCTGCTTCGCTCGCTTCGTCTATAGAAGTAGCAAGGAATAATCAAAATCAAATATTGTTTTTAACAGGGAGGCAATCACAACATAAGATAGTTATTGAAACAGTTAGGAGCATTAATTCAAATTTAGATAAAGAAATTTCTGAAGTAAAGGTAGTTGATTTAATTGGTAGAGAGTCTATGTGTGAAGATGTCGATAAAATGACAGGGAAATGCTCCTGTGAAGATGGAATTATAGAATCATCCAGACAATCTAGAAGAGATGACATGAAAGAATATATTCTAAAAAAACCTAATCATGTAGATGATATAATTGAAAAAAGTAAGAATAAAAAAATATGCGCATGGGCTACTGCAAGATCAGCAGTCAAAGATTGTGACATACTTGTTTGTGACTATAATCATGTATTTGTTGAAAATGTCAGTGAAAGTTCACTATCAGCAATGGGAATAGATTTAGAAAATACCATATTAATTATAGATGAAGCACATAACCTTCCTGATAGGATAAGGAATGGTTTGGAAAGAAGAGCCATACTAAGGGTATTCCGCGATGCTAGAGATGAAATTGATGAGTTTTTAGGCACGAAAGAAAGGGTGATGAAGAAACTTGATCTTTCGGAAAATCACGATAATTTCGATACAAGAGGTATTAATGAGGCTTTACGCCAAATGAAAAAGATATTCAAACATATGAATATTTGGTATAAGAAAAAACAGGGCGACTTAATAAAATCAGGTAAAAAGGATATGAAAATACCAACCATTGAATTTATAGGTGAAATAGATTCAATATTAAATGAGGACTTGGATGCAAAAATTGATAATAAATATACAATGTTAAGAAAAATGATTAAACAACTGTATAGAGTTAAAGTAGAACAAGATGAAGAGGAGGATGAGAAAGAAACTGCAAGCACTAGATTAGCAGATATACTCTCAATATCACTCGAATATTTACATAATCCCGCATTAGTTTTGGTTTTTGACTTATTAGGAGATGAAGGGAGAGTGCGAAGTTTCCTATTAGACCCCGGAGTAGTTAGTGGACCTATACTAGCCAGTACTGGTGGCGCAATACTAATGTCAGGGACTTTGTTCCCTCCTGAAATGTATTCTGATTTATTACAAATTCCAGAAAATAAAAGAATTTTAATGAAAGAATATGAATCTCCGTTCTTAGGTGATAAAAGACCAGTACTAGTTGCTAAAGATGTAACGACAAAGTTCACAGAAAGAAATTTTCATAATACTGAAAAAATTAGAAAACATATACTATCAGTAGTTGCAAATACCCCTGGACATGTAGCATTTTTCGCACCAAGTTATGCATTACTACAAGATATTCTAGGAGATGCAAGTTGGTTGCCAGGTTACATTACCATCAAAGAAGAAAGTAATAGAATGTCAAAGCGTATGGTAAATGGATATGTAGATTATTTGCATACAGAAAGAAGGAATAAAAGACAAGTCTTACTAGCTGGAGTGTTGAGTGGGAAATTGGCTGAAGGAGTAGATTACCCAAATAATATTCTTGATGCGGTGATTTGTCTTGGTCTTCCATTAGCACCTCCAAGTGCAAGACAAGATGCCTTGAAAGAATATTACGTACAACGTTTTGGGAATAATAAGGCTTGGAGATATACAAGTTTTCAACCGGCAATTAATAGCATAATGCAAGCATTAGGTAGACCAATCAGGAAATCAGAAGATAGAGCAATTGTGATATTATTAGAAAAAAGAATAATGATGAGACAATTTCGAAATTGTTTGCCTAAAAGCATAGAACTGATACAGTCACCCGATGAAAATAGGACTGGGAGACTAACTAGAAATTTCTTCAGAAGACATCCTGACCCGGCAATCGAGAGATAAGTAACGACGGGTTCATCCGAGGGAGTAGTTTCGAAGCACTATGGACAAAGTGTGGCAACGTCATGAGATTCAACTTTCAGATACTAATAAGGGACTGACAATATCCCTAGAAACTTCAGAAAATGGTCTTAATTCTAATGCTCAAGATATGCATCAAAAATTTCTACTTAATCTACCCCATCTAACAGAAGTACAGGACAGACATGAAAATATAGTAATGAATATAACAACTGATTTAGAAGAAACTAAAATGAAAATTCGCGAAATTAATACTGTAGATGAAGTTTTGAGAGAATTCGGGGGGGAAAAAACAGAATCAGGAGTATCTCTCCCATTTCCCTCAGGAAGTCCTGAAAATTTGATTTTTCAAACGACTTATGAAAATGATATTCAGATTGCAAGAATAATTTCCTCGGACATTTTTGGTGGCTTACTTAGAACATTCAAATTACCACCAGGTAAAGAAATAGAAAAAATAAATTGGAATAATGGTATAGTAGAACTGTTATTCACATGAAAAGTTACTCAGAAGCAATATAATCATCTCTAACTGGTATTTCTTGTAATTGATCTATTTCTTGCAGAACTGCATTAAGGGCGATTTGGGCATTTTGCCGATGTCCTTCACCCAATACGTGGCTAGAGTAACGAGCTTCTTCGAATATTCTATCAAGAGCGATTAAGGATTGTTCGCTAATTGGTAATGCAGAACGAATGGCTATTTCGAATTCTCTGACAGTTTCGAAGTCACGACGTAAAAATCCTCTTCGCATTAATATTTGACATAGACTTTCATAACAGTTGTATATCGCTTCCCTAAATTCATCACCAGCAGCAAGAAGTTCAGCAGTATAACTGAATATTCCAGCTAACTCATCTAATGTAGCACTTCGACGACGTTGATAATATAGACCACTACCGGCTAATCCAGCGATTATAATAACGAACATTACGATGAATAATAAAGATTGGATTGATGATTCTACGGTTTCTTCATATTCTATATCAATACCGCCATGTTGAGTAGTCAGCCAAGTCCTATTAGATGGATCAATGAATAAAGAATCAGTACTAAATGTAATACTTAATTCACCCCAGAAATCTTGATCCCATAATGTAGGTAGGCCTTCTATAGATTTGAATTCATAAGTGAATAAACCATCTGCATCTGTCATTTCAATAACTCTAAAGTGAGTTTGCCCAGATGATGCATTAATCAAAGATGCAGTCATGGAAATATTAGCAACCGGCTGAAGAGAATCAGTAGCAGTCACATTTACAGTACCTCTAATTATTCTATCGTCTTTACTTAATTTGATTTTATTAGGTGTAAATTCAAAATTTACAGGAACCATAATAGAAACAGATAAATCTTCATCACCGCCATTTAGATACCTAGCAGTATCTGATTCCACTCTTATTTCTAAATTAATAGGTCCAGGAGGCATTGGATAATGGGCGTTAGATTGTAATCTGAAGTGGCCTGTTGCTTCATCCCATTGTAGATTAGCATTTTCAGCACCATCAGAGACCCAATGTAATGTTACAACCAAATCTTGTAAAACGTTCCCACCTCCACCAATTTCTAATATCCTTCCTTCTATCTTAATCGGATGTTGTATATCACTCCGGATTATAGTTTCTGAAATCCAGAGAACTTCAATATTGATGTCAGATTTAGCATAAACAGTCATGTTATAATCTATAGGAAGGTAGTATGTTTCACCAGGGAATTCTACCAATACGTCATGCCCACCTCTTTCAATAGAGTAACCTAATTCATGACTAAATGAATAGAAGCCATTACCGAGAGTAGTTGTTCTACCGATTTCTTGACCATCTAAATAAATGATAATCTCGCGATTTTCCAAACCAGGTAAGCCATCTGAGTCTGCATCATATAATCTTCCGGTGAAGTTCCATTGTCCACCTCTTGTGACAATACTAGACTCTACTTGAAGAGAAATACCTGAGTGATATGCAATTGTCAAATTTACTTCAGTACTACCTTCACGATAATA
>Ga0209425_10003354_pt1 | contig 17006 bp, 17 predicted proteins | sample COG_05_FD_184749 | JGI IMG/M metagenome (GOLD analysis project Ga0209425, IMG submission 184749) | Pelagic Microbial community sample from North Sea - COGITO 998_met_05 (SPAdes) (version 2) | ecosystem: Environmental > Aquatic > Marine > Neritic zone/Coastal water | place: Helgoland, sampling...
ATTCTGGATGGTGTCACCCACTTTACGCAGCAAACGTACGCGCTGAAAAAGCGTCAACACCCATGAAGAAGGAAACTGCTCGGAAGCCGTCATTTCAAACTTGAACTTTTCTGACCATACCACTAACGGTCTAAACAACATTTGGTCATAAACAAAGATCACAATTAACATGGTGATAATGGCATTATAAACAGCCGTACGATTTGACTCCATGATCGCCAGTGCAATATAAGAGCCGATGCCTGGCAACATAATGGTTTGATTGGACACCGTGATCGCTTCTGATGCCACCACGAAAAACCAGCTCGCCGACATAGACAACATCATGTTCCACAACAAGCCCGGCATTGAAAAAGGGACTTCAATCCGCCAGAAACGCTGCCATGCGGATAATTGGCACATGTCAGATGCTTCAACCAAATCACCTGGCACTGATCGTACTGTTTGATAAAATCCCAATGCCATATTCCACGCTTGTGAGGTAAAAATGGCGAAGACTGCTGCGCACTCAGGCCCCAACAGACTCCCTGGGAACAATGCAATAAACCCAACAACCGTCACAGACAAAAACCCCAACACAGGCACTGACTGCAAAATGTCAATCATAGGCACAATAAAGCGTTCTGCCATTTTACTCTTCGCGGCCCAAGTGCCGAAGGTGAATGTGAAGATAAGCGAACAGGTGAGCCCGATAAACATACGCAAAGTTGTGTGCAACGCATACGCAGGCAAATAAGAGGAATCTAAGTGTATCTTGATGATCTGGCCCACTTGATAGGGGCGCGTCATTTGATGACCTGCCCAAGCAAAGAGGACAATCAATCCTAAGACGAAAAATAATGCAACACCATCCCATGCATTTGGATAAACTTTGTGTTGTTTGACAAAAACCGCTTGCCTCATGGAACTTCCTCCTTATCAATAACATGTTAACCGTAACTAGAACTCAAAATCCAGGAAATGAATCTAGCGGTAACTGGGAGGCTGTAAGACTTGGGATAACATGATTGATCTCCGGTTTTGTTCTGCTTTACAAGGGAGACACCTGTGAAAGCGGTTTAATTTGAATGCAAATATTAGGGGAGCCCCCTAAAGAAGTCAAGGCACTTCTGAGGCAATTCAGCAATGGCCTGTTTACAAATACGATCAAATTTGAATATATACTTCATAAGATACAGGGAAGTATAGAGAAAATTATGAAAAACACCCCCTCCAAACACCAAAACCCTATGCGCTTCACCGCACTCGTTCTCCTTATTTGCCTCACCCTCGCCTCAATAGGCACTTTCCTTTTCCTTAAGTCCCATGTCAATAACCAAGCATTAGCCGTGGTTAACCTCCAAGCAAGGCATATCAAATCCCAAATTCAATCTAGCGTAGAGCCTGAAGCTGAAGCACTCACACGACTCGCCATACTCTGGGAGACTAACGAAAGCATTAACAACGCTGTTTTTGCTGAACACGCTAAGGTTTATTTGCAGCATCAGGAAAATATTCAAGCCATTTCATTCATCGACGTCAGTAATACCGTGCAATGGGTCATCCCAGAGATCCTCAAAGCACGATTGGAAGGCGTACAAGAAATCATTGGACAGACACACAGTCTTAATACTCAAGCGCACTCATCTCAGAACCCATTCCTCTGAATAATAACGATGTCGTTATCGAACTGTGTGCGCCTATCTACGTCGATGGGAACTTCCAAGGCTGTGTTTCAGGGTTGATGGATTTTTCAGCTGCATTGAAGAATTTTGGGCAAAACGGACCACTACAACACTACGGAATCGAGATTTTAAACAAGAACCTGCCTATCTACCAACAAAATATAGCATCAAAAACAGATTATACTCAGTGGGTTCAAGACTCAACGATACAACATGGATCTGATCAATGGCAATTACGCGTTTGGCCAACGAAAGCCTCATTGGATGAATCCCATATATAATACAACATTCCTTACTTAGCATTGCTCATGTGACTGTTCATTAGCCTGCTCATCTCTGCAATGCTTTATCTTTTTGGCGCTGTCAAACGGCAAAACAAAGAAATAGCTTCTAAAGGTTCAGCGCTGCGCTTGATCCATGAGATTAGCGCAATTATCAGACAAGACACTTCATTTAATGAGATGCTTGAAAAAAGCATCAACTGTATTTGCTTGGAAACTGGCTGGCCTGTAGGACACGCCTACCTGCCATCAACAGAAAACGCTGATGAGTTGGTTGCGTCAAATATATGGCACCAAGCTAACAACTTAAACTTAACTGAATTTAAAAAAATCACATCTAAGACTATATTTCAAAAAGGCGTTGGCTTGCCTGGCAGAATTTGGGAAACTCAACAACCTGTCTGGATATCTGACGTCTCAAAAGATGATAACTTCCAACGAGCACAACAGTGCAAGATATTACAACTACACAGCGCTACTGGGTTTGCAATATTTATTGACGATCAAATACTCGCTGTAATGGAATTTTTCACCAATAAAAAACTAAAGAAAGATAGCAAGTTACTGCAAACATTTTCAACCCTAAGCACTCAACTCGAACAAGCTTGGAAGAAAAACCTCATTAAGCAGAAAATTGAAAAGAGTGAAGAACAAAATCGCATGCTCTTGCAATCTGCAGGTGAGGTTATCTTTGGAATTGATCCAGAAGGAAAAGCGACCTTCGTAAATCCTGCAGCAACACAAATGCTCGGCTATACCGAAGAAAGGCTAATCCGACAACCAATTCACCCACTCATCCATCACAGCCACTCAGATGGAAGGCCTTACCCGGAAGAAGATTGCCCGATATACTCAAAAGCCCATGAGGGAAAAACTCATGAAACTGTCAATGAAGTGCTATAGCGCAAAGATGGAACGATTTTTCCAACACGCTACACCAGCACCCCGATTCGCGACAATGATAAATTGATCGGAGCAGTGATTACATTCAGTGATACCACGCGCGAAGTTGAGGAAAATAATAAACTAAAAGGCATGGCGCAAAATGATTACTTAACCAACCTTTACAATAGATTTCACTTTGATCAGGCTCTTGCTGAAAAAATTTCTCACGCCGAAAGAACAGGATCTAGTTTTTCTGTTCTCTATCTTGACCTAGATGGTTTCAAAGCTTGCAATGACACCTTTGGGCATAAAGCAGGAGACATGGTATTAATCCAAGTTGCTGAACGATTAAGAACCCTAATTCGCGGGCATGACATAATTGCTCGTATCGGTGGCGATGAGTTCGCAATCATTTTACTAGAAATAAAGAATGAAAGTGACATTCGAGCAACAGCATCACGAATTACAAAAATCTTAGGCGAAGATTACAGTTGCTTAGGAAACGTGATGAAGATAGGCGTCAGCATCGGTGTTGCATCATACCCAGAAGATGCGACCAGCCCATCTGAATTAACAGGATTCGCAGACAAAGCATTATATGCTGCTAAAGACTCTGGCAAAAATCAATATAAACTCTACAATGAATTATGATTATACCGCTGATGATCCCGTAAAAATTTTTGGCGTAATAGCCCACCTGGATCGTCTGGAATTTGATGCAACCATTGTTGAGTCGCCTTCTTCCCTGAATCCTCTTGCATTTGCGATGCCTCATTGAATTGCTCTTCCGCTTTTTTTTCATCTGGTGCGGCTTGCTGCTGTTGGTCGCTAGCCGATGGCTCTTCCACTTGCTGAGGCTCTTTGCTTTCATTGCCAGACTGGGATTCCTGACTATCCTCGGCTTGATCTGAAGATTGCTCGCTTTCGTCTGAATCGTCACTCTGCGATTGATCCTTTTTATCTTCACCCGATTCATCAGATGCTGACTGATCTTGATTTTTTTGTTCTTCGTCAGAGGACTGATCTTTTGATTGGTCTTGATCACTTTCATCTTGGTTTTGTTGTTTTTTCTGCTCTTGTTCTTCCAAAAGTTTTTCTATAATTTCCTTGTTCTCTTTGGCTTCAATGAAATCCGGCTGCATTTCAAGCGCCTTATCATAATAAGCAATCGCTTGAGGATATTGTTTCAGGTAGGCTGATGCATTACCGGCATTATACGCACCCGCTGAAGAACTCGATTCATCAAAGTGCGTCAAGGACTGCTGATAATTCCCTTGCCTATATTGCGCAACAGCGCGCCAATCTGGATTATCAAAAAGCGCTTCGGCTTTTTGTGGCTCTCCGTCATTAAGCGCACGCAATCCTTGCTGATTTTTCGTCTCCCAAAAATCATCCCAAACATTTGATAACACGGGTTGCACCAAACACAGAAGTGCCACTGAGACTATAAGCTGACATCTTTTCATTACACACTCTCCTTACGGCGACTAAACGGTAAGATCAACAGTCCGACAAGCAACGCAAACCAATACCCCGCATCTATCCATTGCGAAACAGTTTCGGTTGTCGCCGCGGCTGGTCCTTGCGTTGAAAACCAAGATTGCAATTGTTTGATGTCACTGTCATCGAGCGTAAACCGAACCGCTTTGCCTCCCCCCACTCTAGCCAACGCATTCAAAGCGCTCATGGATAAACTGGTCAACCGTATGCTTCCCTGCTCATCAGACACAAATCCCGATGCCGAAGGAATAGGCGCAGGCTTATTAGTTCCCACACCCAACACATCTAAGCGATAACCATCAGCTCGAAGTTTCGCGGCGGCTTTTCTCGCTTTGGCACCAGGGACTGAGTCAGTAATTAAAATGACGTCACCGCTAGTCATTCCAGACAATAACGCACCCGCTTTATCAAGGGCTGCCCCTATATCATGTCCTGTCACCGGCATTAATACCGTTTCTAAAACAGGAATCATCGCTGCAATTGTTTTCGTGTCTTTTGTCAAGGGGGACACAACGTAAGGCTCACCAGAAAAAACAATTAAGGCCGTCTGCCCTGAGGATTTTTGCTTGAGTAAATCAGCCACTTTATATTTTGCACGGGTCAATCGTGATGGCTTAATATCCTTAGCATCCATGCTTTCAGATAAATCCAAAACGATAACTCGCGATTGCAACCCTTGGTAAACCGTTTGCTCTTCTTCTGCGAAAGTTGGCCCCATCATTCCAACAACCATTAAACACCAGATTAGTGCTAATAAATATAATGCAATGTTTGACTTACGTTTTCCTGAGGCTAAAAAATGTGGTAGCAAGTGAGGATCACACACATTTTTCCAAGCGCCTCCTGCCATTGATTGCTTGTAAACACGAAAAAAAACAATCGCTGCAGGCAACATTGTCAGAACCCACCAAGGCCGAATGAAATGCATTATAAAATCCTCCCGCGCACGACACACCCCAACAACAAACTCAGCAGCAATGCCGCGCCCAATGGCCAAGGGTATAATGGAAAGATCGGTTGAAACACATCACTTTCTCCAGCCAAAGGTTCCAACTGATTAATGGCTTCATACACTTTTTGCAAACCCGATTGATCTCTCGCACGAAAGTAGAGCCCATCAGTTACACTCGCAATTTCTTTCAATGTTCTTTCATCAAGATCTCGAGAAGGATTGATACGCTGTGGTCCGAACAAGGTATTCACTGTAGCGCTGTCTGCACCAATACCGACCGTATAAATTTTTATTTTTTCTTGTCCTGCAAGTTTCGCGGCCTCAACAGGCGATACGCTCCCAGAATTACTCGCGCCATCTGTCAACAGAATGAGCACACGATCTTCTTCGGGCTCTTCAAGTAAACGCTTGATTGAAATACCGATACTGTCGCCAATCGCGGTTTGTGGGCCCGCCAATCCAATCGAGGCATCGTCCAACATGGCTACGACTGTTTTTCTATCAAAGGTTAATGGCGTTTGTAAATAAGCGCGCGTACCAAACAAGACAAGGCCGATACGATCACCCACTCGCTCACTCACAAATTCGCTCGCTACATCACGTACCACATCGAGTCGCGTGCGGTTGCGACCATCTTGATTAAGATCAGCCGCCCCCATGCTGCCTGAAATATCAATCGCCATCATAATATCGCGACCATTGCGTTCAATCGCAACCGGCTGACCTAGCCATTCAGGTCGCGCCATCGCGAGCACCAAGCACAACCAGACAATCGTCATTAGAATACTTTCCCTTTGAAACGATTGTTTGCCTTTTTTTTCTGAACGCGATGCGACTAAGCGATGATAAAAAGGAACAATCAACACGCCCTCAGCGGTGTCTTTTTTTTCAGGTAATGCATAGCGTATAATCCACGGCAGTGGTAATAACGTAAATAACCAAACCCATGCAAAATGAAACATTATGAAAACTCCTGAACAGCAATCCACTGTGTCACTATCTCAACTAACGCTTCGTCTGTTTTTTCAGGTCGCGCCTGATACGGTGCTGTCATTAACACACGGCCCTGACCTTGTGTAAACGCTGTAGTCTTGCCTGTCTTATCGAGAAAAGCCAACCATGCCTCTCCCTGCAATCCGGCAACATTTTCTTTTGGATATTGAAATAACGCAACTCGCCGCAATAGCGTGGAGACACCTGCGTAGTCTGCATTGTCTAATAAAGTGAGCACTTCACGCTTTAAATGGCGCTTCTTAGGGCGCGAAAAAAACCAACTGCCAAACACAAGCAATAGGACAATAAGGGCTATGAGCAAATACCAGCCAACCGCTAAAGGCCACCAACCCATTGCCGCTGGCATTTGGATATCATGTAACTGACTCAATGGATCCATCCTAACCTCATCATACGCTTTCACTACGTTCTCAATAAATATACCTGTTTCAATTAACGCTTTCTAGTGATAGAATGCGCAACAATATGACAATCAGCTTACCCACACCTAACACTGCACTTCAAGCACACAGCTTGGCTACAACTGCTCAAATTCGTGCTGAAATTGCATCGCATGGCAGAATCAATTTCGCCACGTTTATGCAACTTGCATTGTATGCGCCGACCCACGGATATTACACCAGCGGTCTGCAAAAATTTGGTGAACACGGCGATTTTATCACCGCACCTGACATCTCCACGCTCTTTTCCAAGTCACTGGCGTGTCATGTGGCAAAGACATTGAAAGACTGCCGCAATCCTACGATCCTAGAGTTTGGCCCAGGCCGGGGAAAGATGGCTGCTGACATTTTGTTACAACTAGACACCTTAAACCAATTACCCGATACCTATTATTGCTTAGAGCTCAGCCCAGATCTTCGATCACGCCAACAAGCGACTCTTCAAGAACACTGTCCACACCTAGCCTCTCGAGTGACGTGGCTAGATCAACTCCCTGACACCCCCTTTGAAGGCGTAATTTTAGCCAATGAAGTGTTAGACGCAATGCCAGTGCATCTTTTCGAGCTGGGGCCAGACGGTGCCAAGGAACGCTGCATCCATTGGAAAAATGAACAATTTGCCTGGCAAACAGCTGACATGCCAGCAAACATCGCACCGCATGTTGAAGCGCTCATCGCACAGCACGGCCTCACTGCGCCCTATCAATCTGAAATCAATCTCTTGATAGCACCGTGGTTACAAAGTGCAAACGACTGTCTATCAAAAGGCAGCATCACGCTTATCGACTATGGCTTTTTAAGCAAAGCCTATTATTTACCTGAGCGTAACACCGGTACGTTAATGTGCCATTATCAACACCGCAATCACCCTAACCCTTTTTTCTTACCGGGTGGACAAGACATTACTGCGCACGTCGACTTTAGTTGCGTGATTGATGCTGCTCAACAAATAGGTTTGAGAGTCGCCTCTTTTGAAACACAAGCTGACTTTCTCCTGCGATCAGGTATCACTGAAATCTTTGAGGCACAGCGCTCGGACGACCCCAAAGCACAAATCCAGCTAAGCCGAGAGCTACAAACGCTCCTCTTTCCACATGAAATGGGCGAAATATTTAAGGTGGTTAATCTCACAAAGGATGGACTGTGATATTCCGAATGGTAATATGGTATAATGTCCTAGGAACTCTAAGCTATTGAAAGGTAACAGAAAATTTTAAAGTTTATTAAGCGTATGGGGAAAAAGCCGAAGGGCAGCACAGCTAAAATTAGCTCACCCTCCAGCAAAAACATCGTCTCACGCGCAGATCACACAATCTCACGCAAGAAAATCCCTGACAATGTCTTAAAAATCTTGCACAGGCTAAACAAAGCTGGCTTTGAAGCTTATTTAGTGGGCGGATGCGTGCGCGATCTATTATTAGGGCATAACCCTAAAGATTTTGATATCGCAACGGATGCATTACCTGAAGAAGTGAGAAAACTGTTTAGAAACTGTCGCCTAATTGGCAAACGTTTCCGCTTAGCTCACATTTTCTTTAAACAAGAAATCATGGAAGTTGCAACCTTTCGTGGTGATCACGACGAAAGCACCAAGGGCGGCATGATCATGCGCGACAATGTGTATGGCAATATGGAAGAAGACGCATTTCGCCGTGACTTCACCATTAACGCGCTCTATTACACAACGAAAGACTTTTCCGTCGCCGATTACACCGATGGCATGGCTGACTTAGAAAAAGGATTAGTGCGATTAATTGGTGATCCAGAAACACGCTTTAAAGAGGATCCTGTTCGCATCTTGCGTGCTATTCGCTTTATCAGCAAACTCAATTTTGAAATGCATAAAGACACCGCTAAGCCAATCGATAAGCTCAGCGAATCTTTAGCGCTCGTCCCATCTGCACGGCTCTTTCACGAAGCATTAAAAATCTTTCATGGCGGCTATGCCCTGCCTTGCTTTAAAAACTTGATTAAGCACAATCTGCTATCGCACTTGCTGCCCGACGTCGATAGGCAAATTAAAGAAAATCATCCTCACACCTTAACCTTTATTGAAAAAGCCCTACACAATACAGACGATAGAATAGCGAATCATAAAACCGCTTCTCCAGCGTTTCTATTCGCAATGTTATTATGGTACCCCACCATGCAACATCTTGACGAAACTGACCCTGAATTTCCTCACCAAATTGCATTTGATGAAGCGATGCAAGCCTCACTGAGAAAACAAACGCAACTGTTATGCATTCCTAAACGTTTAGCTCACTCAATCAAAGACATTTGGCGCTTACAGCCGATGCTTGAGAATACGCCACGTCATCATATCGACCGCATCTACCATCACCCGCGCTTTCGTGCAGCCTATGATTTAATGCTTTTAAGAAACGAAGCCGGTGAAGATTTAGACGCAAGCTGCAAATGGTGGACTGATTTTAACAAGTCCGAGCAACCCGACCAAGACCACATGGTTGGAAAGCTCAAAAAAACACGTAAGAAAAGACGTCGTAGAAAGCCGTCAAAAAAAGACAGCTAAAATAGACAAGGCTTGCCGCTATCAGTGCGGCAACACCATCAAGATTGACACGACAAACATCAACCCAACAAACAACACTTTAATCACACGGTGAGGAAGAATGTTCACGCACTTCACCGCCAGAAAACTCGCCGCAATACCGGGCACAATTCCCGCTAGCAATATAGGCAAGCTCACAAAACCCAAGGTTTGTGGTGGCAAGTTATTTTCGTTATAGCCTAAGAAAACAAACCATGCGCCAATGAAAACACAATACGCAAAGACAACAATCGTTGCCGTGCCAATCGCTTTTCGAATATCGAGCCCTACGCGCATTAAGAAAGGCACTGTGAAAACTGAAACGCCCAATAGCGATGAGGCGAAACCAACTAAGATCGCAACGAGATAATAAAGTGGTGCGGGGATATCCCAGGCAAGCCCTACAGTTAATTTAAATCGCCACATCCAAATACCCACAAAAAAGAGCATCACACTAAAGACATAACGCAAGGTATCACTGTGCAAATAATCAATCGCAAATGCGCCGCAAAGTGTGCCCAGTAGAATCGGAATGAGACAACGTTTTAATGCGTTGAAATCGACATTGCCATAATGAATTTGTCGCCAGCCGGCAATGATGCCCATAGGAATTGCTAACACACAACCTGTGCCTAGCGTCACTTGCATGTAGTGTTCAGACGTTGGATAAAAATGTACGAGAATCCAATAGATCGATGGGACTGTCACCAGACCCGAACCACCGCCGAATAAGCCAGAAATAAAACTTGCCGAAAAACCCATTATCATGGATAACAATATGATCATGACAGCACCCCACACATCACCACACTAAAAAACCGAATTATGCTCAATGTTTGCTATAAACACAACCTAATTTTTCATCGTACTATCAACGAGTTAAGCCTCTTTTTCCAGTAACGAATCAAATCGCTCGAAGAAATCTGGGCAGGTTTTTGCAACACACTGAGAGTTCGTTAACTGTATTCCAGGAATCTTCAACGCCACTAAAGACAAAGACATTGCAATACGATGATCTTGGTGACTATCAACCTTTGCTGCAACCGGTACACCGGGGTGAATACGAATCCAATCCTCACCTGTTTCAACCTGAACGCCTAAGGTTGTTAGCTCTGATGCTATGGCCTCAATGCGATCCGATTCTTGCAAACGCGTATGCGCAATTCCCGTGATCGTGGTTGGCGAACTTGCAAACGGCGCTATGCAGGCAAGCGTCATGAAAGGATCTGAGAAATTCTGCATATCAACCTCGATACCTTTCAAATGCTCAGGCCCTCGAATGCAAATTCCCTTTTCATTCTGAGCAATCAAACAGCCCATTAGCTCTAACACACACAAAAAATGTTTATCGCCTTGCTTCAATGTCTCGCGACGCATGTGTAAGACACAGACTTTACCGGCTGTTACGGCTGCTGCTGCGAAGAAATAAGAAGCCGTTGATAGATCAGGCTCGATTAGATACGTGCGTGCTTGATATTTCTTGACTGCAGGTACGCGATAAGCGTCACCGTCTTTCTTAACATTAACACCAAATTCACTCATCATTTCGCAGGTTAAATCAATATAGGCACGACGCTTTAAGTGTTGTATACGCACCACCAAATCTTCTTGGCAAAATGGCCCCATCATTAACAAGGCTGAAACGTATTGACTGCTTTTGGTGCTAGCGATAGTCACTTCACCACCTGTTAAGGCTTTGACTCCTTTCACTTGGCAAGGAAAAATATCTTGTGAAATCTCAGCACCCAACTGCCTTAAGGCTGAAACCAATTCCGCCATCGGACGTTCGCGCAATCGCTCTGTACCATCAAAAGAAAAGGATCCCTCATTGCCTGCGCAAGCGGCTAATAAAAACCGTGCGGCCGTTCCTGCGTCTTGGCACCAAATGTCGGTAGCATTCTTTCTTGAAAACACACCACCACAACCCGTTACAGTGGCGGTTAACTCATCGACATCAAGATCAACTCTCACACCTAAAGCACGCAACGCTGCCACAAACACCATAGTGTCATCACTCAACAATATGTGCTTGAGCATGGAAACACCTTCACTTAACGCTGCAAGTAACAAGGCGCGGTTCGTCATACTTTTAGAACCGGGTATGCTCACTTCTGCAGAAATAGGATCAGTTGCGTGCTTTAAATCAATCATAAATTAACGGCCTTATGAATCATATCGAATTGAACTAACAGTTTTTCCATATCTTCAGGGTGCAATGCTTGTTGGCCATCGCTATAAGCATTCGCCGCATCATCATGTGCTTCAACAATCAAACCATGCGCGCCCGCTGCAACACCGGCTAAACACAAAGACGGTACCATGTAGGTGTAACCAGCGGCATGGCTAGGATCAACAATAATGGGTAAGTGTGTCAACGCTCTCAAAGCAGGTACGGCAGCTACGTCCAGTGTATTTCTCGAATGATTGCTAAACGTGCGAATGCCGCGCTCACACAACATGACGTTATGGTTGCCGCCTGATAAAATGTATTCAGCCGCTAACAACAACTCTTCTAATGACGCAGACATGCCGCGCTTGAGCAACACGGGCTTGTTTATTTTACCCAACTGTTTAAGCAAGCTTGTGTTAGACATATTACGCGTACCAACTTGTAGAATATCTGCAGAGCCCGCAACCAACGGTAATGTTTCAACATCCATCACTTCCGTGACGATTCCCATGCCGGTACGATCACGTACTTTTTCTAATATTCGCAGACCCTCTTCACCTAGACCTTGAAAACTGTAAGGTCCCGTTCGAGGCTTATAGGCGCCCGCTCTAAAAAACTTAACGCCCATTCCGGCTAACTTGTCAGCGTTACGGAACATAGACTCTTCTGTTTCAACACTGCAAGGACCAGCCATGACTGTAAAATTATTTCCGCCAATCTTTTCACCTCGGATCTCAACCACGGTAGGACCAGGATGAGTTTCAATCGATGCCAACTTATAAGGTTTTGTCACGCGAATAACCTCACGAACACCGGGCAAGTTTGAAAACATATTGGCATCGACAGCACCTTTGTTCTTGAGCACACAAATAGCCGTGCACTGTGCGCCTGGCATAGGATGGGCTTCAAACCCTTGGTCAATCACCGATTGACTGACTTGATCGATCTCCACTTGTGTAGCATCTTTTTTCATTACAATTAACATGACTACTCTCCTGTTTTGACACAACTTTCAACCAAGGTTGTAATTGATTTTTTCGCTTCTAAAATGTTACCACAATTCTTCTCTATTATCTTTGTAATTGCACTACCAATAATGGCCCCGCGTCCACCGGCATCAAAAATAGCTTGCACATCCTCAGAAGAACTCACACCAAACCCAACGACCAACGGACAATCACTCAATGCCTTCAAACCCTGAATACGGTCTGCCAGATCATCTGCCAATCGATCACTCACACCTGTTGTACCATATCGACCAATCACATAAGCAAAGGCAGTGGCCCGACTCATAATCTCAGCGGCTCGTGCTTTAGGGGTGTTCGGCGCAACAAGGTGTATACAACCCAAACCGTGCTGTGCCAACATCGCCTCATGCTCTTTTGATTCTTCTTTCGGCATATCTGCAACCAAAACAGCATCGACCCCGACTCTCGCCAACTCTTGATAAGCATCATGGCGGCGATACAATAAATTATAGTACAGCAGCAATCCAATAGGCAGGTCAGCGTACGCTCTAATTTTTTTTAACAACGCAATGCAAGAATCGTAATCGCACCCCGCCTTAATCGCGCGCTCAGCAGAGGCCTGAATCACAGGGCCGTCCGCCATCGGGTCAGAAAAAGGAAAGCCCAACTCAAGCGCATCGGCGCCTGCATCGATCGCGGCTTTAATCAACTCAAAACTTTCATCGACAGAGGGATCACCTAACATGAAAAACGGAACGAATGCTTTTTTGTTCACATCGCTGAACAATTGTTGAAATCGATTCATACCGCTCCCCTTAGACGCACATAACTTTCTAGATCTTTATCACCGCGGCCCGACACATTAATCAATAAATTTGCGTCTTTACTAAAACGCTTTGCCTCGCGCATCGCTAATGCAACCGCATGACAGGACTCAAACGCCGCTAGAATTCCTTCTTGTTTTGCAATTAGCTCAAACGCATTTAAAGCTTCTTCATCGGTTACGCCTAAGTAAGTCACACGCTCCTTTTCTTGTAGCAATACGTGTTCAGGACCAATACCCGGATAGTCTAAACCCGCAGAAACGGAATGTGTCTGCGCAATCTGACCATCAGCGTCTTGAACAAACTTGGAAAGCATGCCATGAAAAACGCCTAGATCACCTTTCAATAACGTGGCTGCATGCTTATGCGAACTCAACCCTTCGCCGGCGGCTTCTGCGCCGAAGAGCTGAACAGTATCGTCCTCTAAAAATCCGCTAAACAATCCAATGGCATTACTGCCGCCACCGACGCACGCAAATGCTGCGTCAGGCAAGGCGCCAGCCATCTCGAGAATCTGTTCTCTCGCTTCTACACCAATAACACGCTGCATGTAAGCGACCAAAGAGGGAAAGGGGTAAGGGCCCGCGGCCGTGCCAAAACAATAATAAGTGTTTTCGACATTGGTCACCCAATCGCGCAACGCATCATTAATAGCGTCTTTCAACGTCGCGCTACCCGAGTCCACACTGTGAACCGTCGCGCCAAATAACTTCATGCGTTCAACATTCATTGCTTGCCTGGCCACATCAATGCTACCCATATAAACGTCGACAGGAATGCCGAGCAATGCGCCAGCCATCGCTGTGGCAACACCGTGCTGCCCTGCACCGGTTTCTGCGATTATTCGTGTCTTACCCATTCGCTTGGCCAACAGTGCTTGCCCCAATGTATTATTGGTTTTATGCGCGCCGCCGTGCAACAAGTCTTCACGCTTAAGATAAATGTTACAGCCTGCAATTTTTGATAAATTTTTAGCGTGAGTCAAAGGCGTGGATCTGCCCGCATAATTCACTAACAGATCTTGAAGTTCGCGTTGAAAAACATCATCGTCCTGAATAGCAATAAAGGCCTGTTCAACTTCTTTCAATGGTGCGACCAATGTTTCTGGGACAAACATACCACCATAGTCGCCAAAATATTTTTTCAACACTGAGAAATCTCCTCAAAGAACATTCTTAATTTTTTTTCATCTTTCATACCAGGCGCACTTTCAACACCACTGCAGACATCAATTGCAAACGGGCGCAACAAAGCTGCTCGCCGCACGTTATCAATACCAAGGCCGCCGGCAATAAACACATTACTGACATCCTCTGGCAACATCGTCCAATCAAACACATGCCCGGTGCCACCATAGGCTGATTCATGATATGCATCTAACAAGTAATAATCTGCCTGACTCTGACCCATAGGCTGTAAATCATCTTCATCCTTAACACGAATCGCTTCTATCATTGTCAACGCATCCAACTTTCTCACCACAGGTCGGTAAATTTGCACTGCTTTCAAACCTGCAACGTCAGCAATCTTTATCACTTCATCATCTGTTTGCTCAACAAACACACCCAAGGGTATTGCCGTCGTCAGCGCTTCAATTATTTGCCTCGCAACCTCAGGTGACACACAACGCTTAGAGGCGTTAGCAAAAATAAACCCGATAAAATCTGCGCCCAAACGCTCCGCCAGCAAGGCATCTTCAACACGCGTTATTCCACAGACCTTGACCTTCATGCAGAACCTTGAATTTCTTTGATAAAGGCGGCCTTATTCTCGGCTTGCATTAAAGCCGTCCCAATTAAGACGCCGTTTATTCTGTCAGGGTATGAAACCACATCACCAGGTTGCTGAACGCCAGAGGCGCTGATGACGCACACATCTTCAGGAAATTGATCGCACAGTTGCACACTGTTTTTGGTGTTCATTGAGAAATCTTTTAGGTCACGATTATTAATACCGATAATTTTTGGCGACAACTTCAATGCCCGCTCAACTTCCGTAATATTTTGCACTTCGATGAGCGCGGCCATTCCTAATGACTCTATCGCTTGTTTTAACTCCACTAACTCTTCATCAGACAAGACTGACATCATCAGCAGACAAGCATCGGCTCCCGCTGATCGCGCCAGTCGTACTTGTTTAACATCTATAAAAAAATCTTTACACAATATGGGCACATCAACCGCTCGCTGTACGTCACGCAAATGATCGATATGACCATTAAAAAACAGTTGATCGGTTAACACTGACAAAGCATCAGCGCCACCAACGACATACTCACGCGCAATACTGATAGGGTTATAACCTTGCACAATCACACCGGCCGATGGTGATCTAGACTTTAACTCCGCAATCACCCCTAAATAATCTTGCAAAAAAGGGGTGATAAAATTATTCGTTGAATTAACCAATGCTGCATCCTCAATAAAAGGAATGCGTTCGACCTCAACCCGTTTATTGGCAATGATGTCACCAAGGATGGTCATAACTTCGTCTCCTGTAATCGTGTCAGCACCGTCATTGCATCACCGCTGAGTAATGCTTGATTCGCTTGTATTAAAGCTACCTCTAGCGTGATGTCTTTACTGACTGAAATGGCAGCTGCTGCATTTAATAAAACAATATCTCGAGCAGGCCCTTTATCTTCGCCGGACAAGATAGATTCTGTCATTTTTGCATTGAACTCACTATCGCCCCCTTGGATCTTGTCAATACCGGCGTAACGCAAACCCAGCGTGGCCACATCCAACGTGGCGTGGGTTAGCTGACCTTTTGCAATATCGATAACCCGATTGTTATCAGACAACCCCAGCTCATCCAAACCCGACCCAAAACACACCATCGCTTTCTCAACATGCATTGCGCTTAAGGTTTCAGCAAATGGCGAAAGCAACGCTTTGTCATAAACACCAATAACAAAACGTTTCACACCGGCGGGATTGAGCAAGGGACCTAACAAATTAAAAATGCTTCGGTGCCCCGTTTTCGCAAGTTGCTTCCTTGCTGCTGCAACGTTTGCAAAACTCGGGTGAAAAAATCGGGCAAATATGAAGGCAACGCCACAAGCATCAAATTGCGTCTGCACTTCTTTTGGGGTTTTAGGAATGGGAATGTCTAGGGCATCTAGCAGATCAAAACTACCGGACAAACTCGTTGCCGCTCGATTGCCATGCTTTAACACGGGTGCGCCTGCACCAGCTGCGACCAAAGTAGCCGTTGTTGATATATTAAAAGTGCCACTTTTATCGCCACCCGTGCCAACAAGATCAATCGCGCCCGGTGCGTCAATATTCACGCGAATTGCTTGGCTTAACGCATAATCCACACAGGCTGCTAACACATCACTGGAAATGCTGTCTTCGGGAAGTTCGGTCAACAATTGAACTTGGTCATCAACGGATAGCGCATCATCACTGAGCAATTTTTTAAATGCATCTAGCTTGCGCATATTTATTTCCCCATCTGACAAAAAACCCGCCTGATTGGCGGGTTGAGATTCAATAAACCAGTCTAACCTTTGAACATATTGTTTGTCAATCTCGCCATATACCGCTACTATAGTCCGATGAACTCTCTCAAACAAGCACAAGCATTCCACCAACACGGCAACTTTAATGAAGCAAAGAAGTGCTATGAAAAATGTTTAGCCGAAAAGCCTGATGACAGTGACGTATTACATGGATTAGGTATATTACATGCGCAATTAAGCGAGTATGATGCCGCCTTAAATTATCTTGAAAAAGCGGTCGCTTTATCGCCC
>Ga0209425_10003366_pt1 | contig 16961 bp, 12 predicted proteins | sample COG_05_FD_184749 | JGI IMG/M metagenome (GOLD analysis project Ga0209425, IMG submission 184749) | Pelagic Microbial community sample from North Sea - COGITO 998_met_05 (SPAdes) (version 2) | ecosystem: Environmental > Aquatic > Marine > Neritic zone/Coastal water | place: Helgoland, sampling...
CGCCGCCTCCGTTCGTGCATCCTTACAGTCCGCCAGGATCTGACCCACCAGGCGCATGTCGACGTCGTCGCCGCCGCCCTCGCCACTGAGGGTGGCAGCGAGCGCGACCGCCCTCTCGATGGCTTCGTCCGCGTCCACCCTTCGGGCGGGAGCACCCCGACGCCGGGCTCTGCCCCCGCCTCTCTCAGCCGACCCGGCCCGTCCGCCCCTGCCGCGATCTGCTTTACCCCCGCGACCGCGGCCGCGACCGCGACCTCTCTGCCTCGAACCCGCGGGAGGGTTGGAGCCTCCGGAGGTGGACGGAGATGGACGCTTAGCCGCCGCGACGATGGTGCCCTCTCGCGATTCGAACCACGGAAGAAGGTTGGCCCGTGGACGTGTCCCGGGATCGTATCGACCGAGCCCAGGCGCCGGACACGGGGTAACTCGACCGCGTGCCACGAGAGACATCGCGTGTGTCGCTCCGCGCTACCCGAAGGCGCCACCGCGAGTGGCGTCCGGTGGGCCAGCTCCAGGTTTTTTCATCGGAAAAGGCCACGTCCGCACGCGTTGAGAGCTCACAAACGGCGGCACGGTGATGCTTCTCCGGCGGGCGATGTCAACTGCCATGAGGCCGATCTACAGCAGGATCCACGCCAAGCTCACGGAATCGCTGTCACCCGTGGCCTTGACCATCAAGGACGAGAGCTTCATGCACGCGGGTCACTCGGGGAACCCGAGCGGGGATCCCGACGCGGAGACGCACTTCAAGGTGACGGTGGTGAGCGAGTCCTTCGCTGGCAAGAACATGGTGGCGAGGCACAGGCTGGTGTACGGAGTGTTGGATCAGGAAATAAAGGACGGCGTACACGCGCTGAGTCTCAAGACGAAGACCCCGGCGGAGGCGGAGAAGGACCCGAAGTCGACGCCCATCTAGATTCTTTAAGTTGGTGAGATCGTTGAGCAGCTATTCTAACGTCACGCAACCTACCTACCGGACGCCACGATCGTGAACTCCTCCATGAGCTCCGACAGGTTCACCGACAGCAGGTCGTCCTGGCTCACCTTTGAGGGCATCGTCGCACGCCGCGAGAGATCCGCCTCCTCCTCCGTCACCCGCCTCGACGCCTTCCTGCTGGAGACGCCCCCGCGCTTGTCAGTCTGTCTGGGCAGGTGCGTCCACTGGAAGAAGTCGCAGCTGTCGTCCTTGGTCCGTGGGCAGGCGAAGAACAGCCTGCCAAAGTTGGGCCCGTTCTTCTTGACCACGCGAACCGCACACACCTCGTCGTGTCCCTTGCACTTGGGCGGCGTGATGTCCCGTTGCACCTTCCTCCACGCCGCATCCGACGCCGCCGAAGCCGCCTTACCCGCGGGTCCCGACGCGGCTATGATGGGCGCGTCCCTGTTCTCGTCCAGTCGCAGAACCAGGTCGTGCTTCCGTCCCTCCGTGCTGCACCCTCGAACCTTAAGAAGCGCCCTCAGGTCCACCACCCTGAGCCGTCTGAGCGCCTCAAACTGGGGCAAGGACTCGGGAGTCGTCCTCGAGTACAGCTCCGGCACCTCGGGCACCGCCCTCTGCCGCGAGGTCGCCGCCTCCTCCCTCGCGCTCCTGAGTTCCCTCTCCAGGTACCCTATCTTCTTCTCCATCGTGTGTTCCATCCAACGCACCTTCGCCTCCAGGGCGCTGATCTTCTCGCCGTCGCTCACTCCCCCCCACGGCGTGAACGTCATGTGCAGGCCCGTGGGCTCGGGGATCTGCGCGGCGGACGGGTTCCACGCCTTCTCGGAGCCGTCGGTGCGGTGAAACGGGGCGATCGACGCGCGGGCGTGCGATGCGACCCGAGAGGACTCGAGGCGACGTGCACCACGCGCCGCGGCCCGCATGATACCGCTCATGGCTGCTCACGCGCGCTTGGCTTCTGCCGGAGTTTGAATTCAGCTGACAGGCGACTTTTTCCCGCCGATTTCCCGCCGGCCAAAAACGCTCGGTGAGCGTTATCCAGGTTCCTCTCGGAGCGTCGAACCTGCGGCGCTCATAGTCGCGGGCCATGGCGTTCGACGCGCCCGACCCGACTCTGTACAACTCCGGGATCGACAAGGTCAGCTTGGGCGCGCAGCACTCCAAGGCATGGAAGGAGTACAAGCAGCACGGCACCCTGGGCCGCGACGAAGACAAGGACAAGGAGGTCGATGTCATCGGATCCGACGACGATGATGAGGTGACGGAGAAGCGGTACGGCAAGAGGTACCCGCGGGTGTGGACCAAAGGGGCGCACGGGGGTAAGTACAAGATATCCACCGGACCGGGATCGAGGACCGGCTACGACGCCCTCGAACAGAACCCCGACGGCACCGCGCTCACCGTCGCGCCGGGGTACGAGAAGCCAGACTCGGGAGCGACGACGAACTTCGTGGGTAACCACATGACGCAGGGCGCGATCGATTTGGTCCAGAACGAGCTGACGCGCCCGGACCCTGAGGTTGACACGAGGATGGCCCGCCTCGACGCCGCGCGGGGCATCAAACGCATGCCCCCGCGCCTCCTCGAGCCGGACGAGGTGCCACTCACGGAACGAGCCCAAACGTCGGAGACCAACGCGACGCGACCCGTGGAGAGGTACGCCTGGGCGGACGATACCGACGAGGTGGTGGTCGTGGTCAGGTCCGGCGATATCAAGCCGGGCGTGCGCGCGAACATGGAAGGCGCGCAGGTGACGTCCGAACCGAGCGGTTCAACGCATGAGCCCCGGGCGCCGCTCGTGCTCGTGATCCCCGACGCCGACGGCGCGGGCTCCAGCGTGCTCACCCTGCGGCTGGCGGGGGGCGTGGACTCGTTGACGATGGTCAAGACGCGAGACGAGGTCAAGCTGGTCATGGTCAAATCGGAGTCGTCCCGGGGCGGGTGGAAGACGCTCAAGGCTCGGGAGGCTCTCTCGCTCGGTGATAAGGACGCGTCGAGCGACCAGCCGCCCCCCGATCTCTCGGCGCTGAGACGCCAGATCCTGGAGCGCCGCGAGGGGAAACTCGCCAACCAGCTCCCGTGGTTCGGCGATAACAACCGCAAGTTCCTCGCCGCCACCGCCGATGATGGGACCTCCCTCACGCGTAGGGCCGACGTCGACGCGGTCGTCGACCCGACGGCGGCGCTCGTCACCGGCCTTGAGCTGGCGGCGCGGGGTGAACACGCCGAAGCGGATGTATTTTTCAGCCGGGGTCTCGAGCTCGTCACCGATGACGGCGACCCTCGGACGTGCGCCAGGCTTCACGCCGCGCGGTCACGCGCCAGGGAACAGCTCGGTGACCTGAGGTCCGCCGTCGAGGATCACACCGCGACGCTGGCGGCGGTGGAACGGGGCGGATCCGTGGAGTCCGAGGGCGTGGACGCGTGCTCTGCGCTGTTGGCGAGGGGAAGGTGTCGGATGCAGCTCGAGGATTACGTCGCCGCGTGCGAGGATTTTACCACCGCGCTGCGCTTCGACCCTTCGTCTCGCGCGGCGTCGGGTGCTCTGCGCGACGGCAAGCGCCTGGCCGACCAGCAGGCCAGGGCGCGGGAGAAGGAGGTCAAGTGCGCCAAAGGCACGCCCGTGCTGTTCGCCAAGCCGGGCCTGAGGCAGTTTGAGCCGCGGGGGAAGGCTGGATCCGCGTTTTGACCCGTCATGAATGTCTGATGTTTTGTTTACCGACGAGAGCTACTTTACTTTTTACGTCCGCCACGCTCCTTGAGGCTAAGCTGCAGCGTGGTACCGTACTTTATGTTGTAGTACGCCAGCGAGTTTTTGTCGGTGAAGAAGCCCAACCCGGGGAAGGAGATCTTCTGCTTGTTCGCCGCGAGACCCCCGGCGGCTTCCTTGATGAGCTTCTTGAGCTCCGATACCGGTGAGCTCAGGGATGTCACGTTGAGGTCCACCGTCTGCCCGACCAGGTTGTCGTCGCCGTCCACGCTGGGGAACGTCACCTTGATAACTCCCGAGCCCCCGTTGAGCGCCAAGAAATCCTCCTCGGTTTCCAACTCCATCTCTCCAACCTTCCGCTTCTTTGACGCCGGCGCGTCGTCGTCTTCGGGCGGCGCGACGGGGGGAGGAGCGGGAGGGGCGACAGGCGGAGGAGGCGCGGCCATGCCGGGGCCCAAGGGCCGAAGCGCGGAGACAGGCGGAGGCATCGGCACCGCGGGCGCAGCCTTGAGCGCGGGACCGGTAGCCGCCGCCGGGGTGATCACGGATGATGGGAGCACCCCCATCACGGGCGGCGGCGCGGGCGGGGGCATCATCGGAGCCGCGGGGGGCGCGGGTACTGCCATGCGCACGGGGGGAGGCGGGGGAGGGATGGCGGGAGGCAGACCGCCACCGGCTCCCGTCTCCGCCGCGCCGCCCCCGGTTCCCAGCTTCTTCTTCTCGATGGACTCCTTGATGGCGGTGCTCACCTCCTCGTCCGTGGTGCCGAAGATATCCGGCCTGGTGCGCGCCAGCATCAGCACGTTCGTCGCGACCTCCTCGTCGTTCGCCATGGTACTGTCCCTCAGCTTCGCCAACATAGCTTCCTTCTGCACCTTCCACTTTGGGTCGATGAGCGAGATCCTCATGTGCTCCGCCATCTGGTCCACGGCGATGAGCTCGCCGGTGATTGGCGACACCGCAAACTTGGTGGCGTCCATCCCTCCCGAAGCCTTCGCCTTGGCCTCCGCGGCGATCTGCTCGGGCTTCTTGTAGTTGCGAACGATCTTCATGGACGGCTCCGGGCCCGACACGCCGCTCGGCGCCGCGCCCGCCGCGACGCCCTCCTGGATCATAGCGCGCTCGTCCTCGTCCACATCCATACCCGCCGCGGCACCCTCCTTCACACCCTCCTCGTCCGCGGTACCCGCCGCGGCCCCTTCCGCGCCCATCTCCGCCTCGGCATCGCGCAGCTGGGCCACCACGTCGCGCAGTGTGAGGGGCATGGGCAGATCCTCGTCCTCCTCGTCGAAGAAGTCGATGGATTCGACAACCACGAAGTCGTGCCAGTCGATCATAGCCATGGCGTCGCGCTCCCTCTCGAGCTCGTCATCCTCCTGCTTCTTGGCAGCCTCCTGCGTCCTGTCCCACTCCAGCCGCTGCAGCGCACGCTCGAGTAGCGCGGACTTGTCCTCGTCCTTCTTGAGCTGCTCGGCGAGACCCTTGGGGGGCATCAACACCTTCGAGTACGCATCCGCGAGGGAGGTGAAAAACGCAAACATGGAGTGCGTCGGCTTCAGAAAGTTGAACTGCGGGTTGCTGTGCTCCCTGCTCGTCAGGCCGGTCAGGAAGGTCTTCCCGTTCCTCGCCACGAACTGCGCCGTGAGCTTGATCACGTCCAGATCGAGCGACGTGATCCCGGGCGGCACGTCCACGCTGTACTCAGCCTTGGCGGGCGCCTGGAGAACCTTCGCCCTCGCCGCGCCCGTGCCCGCCACGACGGTGATGCCGGACTTCTCGGCCGCGGCCTGGGCAGCCTCCTCCGCCTTGGCCTGCACCGTCGCATCGTCTCCGCCCGCAGCCTCCTCCTTGAACGCGGCGATCTTGCTCTGATAGTACGCGTTGTAAGGATCAGTCGGGAGCAAAAAGTTGAACTTTTGGTTATTCTTCTCGCTTCCGAGGATGCGCTTCTCGAAGTCCGGTCCGTTTCTCGCCACGAACTGGGCGGTCTTGTCCACGATGGCGCGGATATCCGGCGGTGGCTGGATGATGCCCACGGCGTGGGTCTGGGTCTCCAGTCTGATCGCGGTGCCGCCGTCGACATTCACCGAGCGGTCCGTGAGATTCTGGATCGAGTGGGAGTTCAAGGATCGAGGTGGGAGTCAGGTGGTTGGTGGGCGTATCGGGGTGGGATCTGGGTTGGGTTCCGGTGTTCCGCCACGGCACGGGACAGCACGATCGAGCGGCGGTCGATGGGGAGGGCACGCACCACATCCACAACCTCAGAGGCGGTCTTGGCTACCTCCATCCCGGGAGACCCGCTCATCGTCGCTGATTTGAGGGTTTCCACCGACGGGCTCCAATCCACCCGCCCACGGCTCACAAAGAACGATGTACGCCCCCGACGCGCCGCAATCTACCTCGGCTCAACCGATGTACTGTCGCTCGGTGTCGCGTCTCGGCGCCGGTCGCAGTGAGTGCGAGATCGAGCCCTCTTCCCAAGTCGTGAATTGGAGAAAAGGGTTGGCGCGCCGGCTGAATTTTGCTGTGGAGTTGCTCGGTGACCAACATTCGTTTCAAACGAGGAAACGCAGAAATGGGGGGGGCACGCGCCCCGCCTCAGAGCATGAAGGAGGATTCCAGGGAGGCTAAGCGTGCGCGACGCAGCGTCAGGCTGAGCGGATGGGTCCAATCGTCCGCCCCGGCCGAGATGCGGTCCACCGTGGACATATCCCACCTCGACGGCTCCTGTCTCGGCCGGATACTTTCACAACTGAAATCCTCAGTTGACATCTGCAACGCCATGCGCACGTGCAAGGCGATGGCGGAGGCCGGTAGGTCGAGGATGGTCTGGAGGGAGCTGAGCCTCAGGTTGGAAGATGAGAATACGGTGGACGAGATGGAGGCGCTGCACGGAGGAGCCAGGGAGACGTTCAAGATGCTCGCGAGGGACCCTGCGAAAAGATTCAGATTCGTGAAGAGGATACCAACACTGGGCCTCAACGTCTCGGACAATGACCTCGCGCAGGTACCCCAGGGCCACGCGGCGGTGCACGGGGGTTTTTCGTTCGTGCCGCCCACTGAGGGTCAGGCGCCTACGAATCGCGCCGGTCTGGCGGACTACAACTCCTTCGGCGTCAGGGAGCTCGTGTTCCCTCGGACGGGAAGGCACGAACGACTCTGGCTCTGCGAGGACAAACTGACGGGCGAGGCGAAGGCTGTGAAGGTGGTCAACATGGAAGACAAACCGAACGAGGGTCTGCCCTGCAGGAAACTGAGGGAGGTGGCCAATCTGCGGGCGCTGAGAGACGCGCCGGGAATAGCGACGCTCGAACGGACGATGACGACGAGCGCCGCCCTCCCTTTGCCGAGGAGGAGTGAGACGGAGGAGTGGGCGATTCCTCCGTTGGAGTGGGACTCCCAGGACGTGGGACTCCCCGACGACAGCGCTCAGGGGGCGAAGCTACTTTTGGTGCATCACTACTTCCCGTGTAACCTACGGGCGCAGTGGACGCGGCTGTGCGGTACGCCCGGCGGTGACTCACTCTGCCATGGAAGTAGTGACGCGTTGGACGGGTACGCTGAGTCGTGCCGACCCCCCGTGCACTGGACCGAACCGACACGGAAGACGCTCAAACGGGAGCGAAGCAGGTTTGTCATGCGAAAGGTTCTGGAAGCCTTGGAGCACGCGCACTCGCGAGGTATATGCCACCGCAACCTGCACTCGGGGCACCTCCTGTTGGACCCGGAAGGCGAGGGCCGGGTCGCCATCGCGAGCTGGTCGAGCAGTCGCCGGCTCAGCTACCCACCCGCGCCCGTGTCGCCGCTTCGAACGTGCACGGTGCCGTACAACGTGGCGCCGGAGGGACTGCTGCACCACGAGAAGACGGAGGAGGACTATTTCGCCGGAGGGCCCGACAACGACCCTCCGCCGGACAACGACGGCGACGAGGACGGGGAGACATACGGACCCGAGGTTGACGTATGGAGCGCCGGTTGCATCTTCGCGGAGCTCCACCTGGGCCACTCGCTCTTCAACAAGTTCTCGTACGCGCACGGTGCGAGGACGTTGGACCAGCTCTTGTCAATCTTCAGGTTGTTCGGTACCCCGAGCCGCACCAACTGGGACGACATCGAGGGCAGGGAGGGTTGGAGCGGGGACTCGTACCCGCATTGGACGCCCCGGTCGCTTCTCGACGTCTTTCCGGAGGACGCCATCGGGCCGCTCTCCGCCGACTTGCTCTGGCGGCTCATGACCCTCGATCCGAGCAAGAGGATAACGGCCAGGCAGGCGCTGTCGCACCCGTACTTCACCGCCCCGATCGAAGCGGACGCGAGGAGGTTCGTCAGGGAGGACTGGTCGCAGCCCGATGTGGTCGGAGCCGTGGAGCGGGGGACCAAAAGGATGATTCGTAAGAGGCAGCTGGCTGAACGGGACGAGGAGGCGCGCGAGGCCGGTGAGGCCGGTGACGATACAAGCGGTTCGAAGCGCGAGGTCGAGGTCGAGGCGCCCTCTGATGTTGCCACTGAGACCAACATGGCCATCCGAAAGGACCTTCTCTCCCTGGGCCTTCCGCTCGGTCGCTCGGTGATTGGCAGGTACGTAATCGCTAAGTTGTTCGAACATCCGATGGTTGGAAACATCGTTGCCTACGACAAGGTGAACAACCAATACACAGTCCAGTGGCATGACTGCTATGCTTCCCGTGAAATTTTAAAAGAGGAGGACGTGGTGCGGTTCCTGTTGATATGATGTTCAGAGATCTTCATAAGCGACTCGTGACGTGTTGTAATATAAGTGTACGCGCGGAGACGTTGCAGAGTCAGAATAGAATGACAATCGCATCACAGATCTCAGATGGAACTTGTGCATAATTGTCTTTTTCATCACTCTCCGAAACGCCTGCGAGCGCGGGAAGTTACATGTGTTTGGCGTTTGTGTTCCCGTACGCCGTTATCTATCGCTGGTTCTCTAATCACGGGTTCACATCATCTGCTGCGAGTACGCAGCTTGCCTAAGCATCTCCACCTGTTGCCTCTCAACCGGCGACAGCATCGCCATCTGCTCCGGTGTCATGCTCATCACCTGCTGCAACAGCATCTGCTGCTGGTCCGGGATGCCCCCCATCTGCTGCTGCGGCGGCGGCAAGGGCGCCACGCCGCCACCCACCGGCGGTCCCGGGGGAGGACCCGGTCGCATCATGCCGTACCCCTGCTGGGCTGGAGGGGGAGGAGGCGGAGCTCCGTAGCCGGGAGCTCCGCCGGGGTAGCCGCCCATCGGCCGCGGCGGTCCCGGCAGCGGCGCCCCTCCTCCCGTGCCGTTCTGAACCGCCCCCGGCGCCTTGGTCATACCCAGCGTGAGCTGTGCCTGGAACATCGCGAGCGTGAGCTGGGGGTTCTGCACCAGCAGCTGCCTGGCTCCCGTCTGGTCCTGCCCGATGAGCTGCTTGAGCTGGTTCATCACCGAGAACAGCTGCGCCGGGGACATCTCCGAGAGCCTGTTCGTGATCTGGTCCATGCCGCCCCCTTGGCCCATCCCCGCGGCGGACATCTGCGCCCCGGCCGATGCGGTGTGCGTCCCGCCGATGGGCGCGTCGTAGCTAATCGGCGCCCCGCCGCCTCCCCCCGCGCCGCCCGCCTTCTTGGCGAACGCCTCGCGATCCGCGGCGTCCGCGAAATCCACCCTCAGGTTCCGCCCGTTGTACTCCCGGCCGTTCAGGTTCCTCTTGGCGCTCTCCGCGGTCGCCACGTCCATGTACTCGGCGAAGCCGTAGCCCTTGATCTTACCGGTGTCACGATCGGTGACCAGCCTGGGGAATGATGTGTGGTCGGGTCGTCAGGGAACGGACGCGGTCGCGATCGGGTCGGGTGGAAAAGAAGTTACCCTAAATCTCGAATCGGCGGGACGGGGGCGGACGGGTTCTCACCTGAAGTCGTGCACGGGCCCGACCTCGCTGAACATGTCTCGCAGACGCTCCTCCGTGGCATCGTACGGGACGTTGCCGACGAAGACTTGGAAAGGGGGTCCGCCCATCTTGCGACTTGAGCGCCTGAGCGTGTGAGTCACCGAGGTGGGAACTTTCGGCGTGATCACAGGCGTGTTTGACCTGGTGGTGAGGACGAATAATTTGCGCGCTCCACTCGCGGTCCAGACAGAGACGCGCAGGGGAGGTGAGATGGCTCCACCCAACGCGGGCTCCGACGAGGAGGGTGAGATCCACGCGGTACCCGAGCCCGAGCGCCAGGATAGGCACCGCGCGCGTGACGACGACCGGGACCGCAAGAGGCGCAGGGATGATTCGCGCGATCGGGGCAGGGACGACCGGGACTCGCGCAGGCCCAGGGACTCCGGCCGCGAACGCAGCAGGGACCGTGATCACCACCGGGACAGGGACAGGGACAGGGACAGGGACCATCGCGCGGGGAGGGATCGACGGGACGGGAGGGACCGAGACAGGATGGGCGGCGGGGCGCACATGGATCGGCTCGACCGCGACAGGGATCATCGCGACCGGGAGAGGGACGGCAAGCGGAGGGCCGAGCGGGAACGCGAGGATAAGACGCGGGCCGAGCGCGAGAAGGCTGAGAAGGAGCGACAGGTCAAGATCGCCGCGGAGGAGGAGGAGGCGTACCGCGCGAGGGTCGAAGCCGCGCTGAAGGATGCCGCACCAGGACTGCTCGAGTCGGAGGAGGACGAGGAGGACGAGGAGCAACGCGAGAAGAGGCTCGCGGAGGAACGAAGGAAACGACGAGAGGCGATCGTGGCCAAACACAAGAACGACGCACCCGCAGAGAACGGCGCACCCGCAGAGAAGGACGCACCCGCAGAGAAGGACGCGCCCGTCCCAGCGCAGCCGTCAGTGGCGCCCGCCCCGACGGAGGCTGCGTCTCTGGACGACGCTCCGGACATGTTCGCCGACGACGTGTTCGACGACGAGGCCGAGGAACGGGCGGCGGCGAGGGTGGACAGGACCGCGGACGCGGGACAGACGGGCGCGGCGGACATGACGGCGGGTCTGAGCGATAACTGGGACGACGCCGAGGGGTACTACCGGGCGAGGATGGGCGAGGTTCTCGACGGGAGGTACCAGGTGATGGAGAGCCACGGGCGGGGCGTGTTCTCGACCGTGGTCAAGGCGAAGGACCTCCAAAGCGTCGTGTCTCTTAACACCGATGCGGACCCACAGACGCAGAACCAAAACGTCGGCGCCGGCGAGTACTCCGAGGTTGCCCTGAAGGTTATCCGCGCCAACGAGACCATGTACAAGGCGGCGCAGCTCGAGATCACGGTGTGCAAGAAGCTGATGGACGCGGACCCGGAGAACAAGAGGCACTGCGTCAGGTTCCTTCGATCGTTCGAGTTCAGGGACCACGTGTTCATGGTGTTCGAGTCCATGCACATGAACCTGAGGGAGGTGATCAAAAAGTACGGCCGCGACGTGGGCCTCAACGTGCACGGCGTCAGGTCCTTCGCCACCCAGATGCTCATCTCCCTGCGTCACCTCAAGAACTGCGGCGTGGTCCACGCGGATATCAAGCCGGATAACATCCTGGTCAACGGGTCCCACAACGTCATCAAGATTTGCGACTTTGGCAGCGCCATGTTCGACGGCGACAACGAGATCACCCCGTACCTTCAGTCCAGGTTCTACCGGGCCCCCGAGGTCATCCTGGGTCTGCCTTACTCCCACCCCATGGACCTCTGGAGCATCGGGTGCTGCCTGTACGAGCTGTACATGGGCAAGATCGCGTTCCAGGGCCGGTCCAACAACGAGATGATGAAGAAGTTCATCGAGGCGAAGGGCCCGGTGCCGCGGAAGCTGCTGAGGCGGGCGGTTTTCCGGGACAACCACTACAACCACGAGGGCGTGTTCAGCGTGGTCGAGGACGACCCGGTGACGCGCCAGGCGATCCGGCGGCTCATCCGCGACGCTAAGCCGGTCAAGGAGCTCAGCGCGGTGCTCGCCGCGCACGATAAGAACCTGGGCGAGGCTGAGCGACGCAAGGTGTCCCAGCTCGCGGACCTGCTGGACAAGATATTCACCTTTGACCCGGAGAAGCGCATCACGGTGACAAACGCGCTGACGCACCCCTTCATCAAGGAGGGCATCGCCGCGCCCTTGCCCTGAGACTATCATATACGACGCATATTACGCGACGATTTTTATTAACACGACAGATCGACGATGAGTATTACATGCTTAGCGGCCAAACCCGGGGAGGCCTCCCCACGCTCCCGCCTTCTTCGGCGCGGCGGCTTCCTCCTCCTTCGCGGCCTCCTCCTCCTCCTTGCGCTTTTCCTCCTCGGGGTCCTTGACACCCTCCTCCATGGCGGCGCTGAAGTTATTGAGCGCGGAGCCGTTGAACACCTTGTTGAAGCCCAGCATGACCTTGAAGGATCCGTCCATGGTGTCCATGGGATCCTTGCGAAGGCGGTGGCTCAGGCACGGGCCAATCACGCGCTTGATGTCGTCCTCAGTCACCGTATCGCGTCCCTCGTACGCCACGAGGGCCTTCGCCGCGCGGGTCACGACGATGTCACCGCGGAGTCCGTCGACGTCCACGAGCGCGCACACGCCGGAAATCTTGAGCGCCAGGTCCCTGTCCATCTGGACTGCGGGAAGGATCTTCTGCGCGGCGGCGATCTTATCCTTGAGCTCGTCCGTCTCAGCCTTGCAGGACGCGGCGAACGCCTCGGGGTTCTCTTCGTACGCCATGCGGTTCTTCACCAGCTGGATTCTCTGCGCCTGGTCGAAGATGGTGGCGATGTTGCACGCCATGCCGAAGCGGTCCAGGAGCTGGGGCCGGAGCTCGCCCTCCTCGGGGTTGCCCGAGCCAATCATGATAAACTTAGCCGGGTGGGTGATGGAGATACCCTCGCGCTCGACGGTGTTCCACCCGCCCGCCGCGGAATCCAGCACCACGTCGACCAACGAGTCATCGAGCAGGTTCACCTCGTCGATGTAGAGCAGACCGCGGTTAGCGCGCGCCAGGAGGCCGGCGTCGTAAGCCTTGATCCCCTCCGCCAGCGCCTTCTCGATGTCGATGGTACCGCAGATCCTGTCCTCGGTGGTACCGAGGGGAACCTCGATCATGGGAACCTTCATGGTGCCAGCCTTCAGCGCGGTGCCGTTCTTGTACGCCTCGAGCGCCTCGGGGCCCATGAGCTGGGGGTCCGTCGGGGAGGAGTTGAAGGCGTCTCCCTCCACAATGTCAATCTCGGGGAGGAGATCGGAGAGCGCGCGGACGGCGACGGACTTGCCGGTGCCGCGGTCGCCCATGATCAGGCAGCCACCGATGCGGGAATCCTGCGAGGGTTAAAGGGGGGCGGGGAAACGCACGGTCAGCGCGATGCTCGGGATGTCTCACCGACGGGGATGGATCCTCGGATGAGGTTTTTTTGGTTGGGGATAATGAATGATGATGCGGTCGGGCGTTGGAGGCCTTCTTGGCGACATCCGCGAGAGATGAGGAGTACTCACGATGACGTTGAGAGTGAGCGCGAGCTTGAGCTCGTCCTGGCCGATGAGCTTGACGAAGGGGTAGGTGATGAGCTTCGCCTCGGTCTCCTCGGCGGTGGCCGCGTTGCAGCGCATCGCCCTTCTGAGAGCCTTGGAGGCCTTCTTGGCGGAGCCGCGGCGGGCGACCAGCGGAGCGCCGGCCATCTGGAGAGACGCCATGGCGGACATGTTTGTCCCGGGGTCTGTGCGGATCCGGTGTGGTGGCGCGAACTCTCGAGACGAGGCGCGTACCTTGCTGTGCCCGGGCCAATCGAGCCCGAGTGGAAAAGAGTCGATATCGAAAGAAAGCAAGATCGGATTTTTCGGCCAATCAGAAGCCGGCTCGGGATCGTACAGGAGATCCAACTCAAACCGTCGTTTTCTTGAGTCAACTCTTTGAGGAAAATCCAGTGCGGATGGAACTGGGCGACCTCGCATCATCGAGAGCGAGGAGAGCGAGGAGAGCGAGAGTGAGACCACGTCAATTCGTGGTCTTGGCGCGGCCCCTCATCGCGCCACAACCCGACGAGCGTGACGTTCACACCGTCGCTCGCTACGTCGTCCAGGACGTAACCGGCGCTACCCGCGAGTCGCAAACCCGCTCGCGCCCCACGCCCCGTCGCAGCGAAGGAGACCCCTCGGAGCCCAGGCCCTCGAGTCCTCCGCCACCCGACTCCGTCAGCTCGATGATTGCGGCGTCCGCAATCGCCAGGGTCGTTCCCGCTCTCCCCGGCGCGCGATCCTCGCCGTCCTCCGGTTCCCGTCGCGCCCCAGTCGCGCGTCGAGCGAACCGCGGCCACCTCAACGTCCGCGCCGCCGTCGCTGAGCCCGATCAGATGTCCATCCGCACCTACGTCTACGACAACCTCGACGCCGAGGAGCGCGTCGAGATCCTCAAGCGCCCGAGGGTGGACTTCACCTCCATCCTCGGCACCGTCGCGCCCATCGTGGACGCGGTCGCCACCAGGGGTGACGCCGCCGTCAGGGAGTACACGTCCAAGTTCGACGGCGTGGACCTCGACGCCGTCGTCGTGAAGGTCGCCGACCTCCCCGACCCGGTCCTCGACGATGACGTCCGAGAAGCCTTCGACGTGGCGTTCGCAAACATCAAAAAGTTCCACGAGGCGCAGAAGGACGTCGCGGACGTGGACGTGGAGACCATGCCGGGCGTGAGGTGCAGGCGGGTGAGCCGGCCCATCGGCGCCGTGGGCCTGTACGTGCCCGGGGGGACCGCCGTGCTCCCGTCCACCGCGCTCATGCTCGCCGTCCCGGCCATGATCGCCGGGTGTAAAAACGTGGTTCTCGCCACGCCGCCGCAGAAGGACGGGTCCGTGGTGCCCGAGGTGCTGTACGTGGCCAAGAAGGCGGGGGTGACGCACATTCTCCAGGCTGGCGGTGCCCAGGCCGTGGCGGCGATGGGCCACGGGACGGAGACCTGCCCAAAGGTTGACAAGATCTTCGGCCCGGGGAACCAGTTTGTGACGGCGGCGAAGATGACGCTCCAAAACTCGGAGGCTATGGTGTCCATCGACATGCCCGCGGGTCCCTCGGAGGTGCTGGTCATCGCGGACAAGGACGCACCCGCGTCTCACGTCGCCGCGGACCTACTCTCCCAGGCTGAGCACGGCCCGGACTCCCAGGTTGTCCTCGTCGTCACCCCCGACGTCAACCTCGACGACATCTGCGCCGCCGTCGCCAAACAAGCCGCCGCGCTGCCGAGGTCCGACATCACCGCCAAGGCGCTGGGCCACTCCTACGCCGTCGTCGTCCCCGACATCGCCGCCGCGTGCGAGTTCAGCAACGCGTACGCGCCCGAGCACCTCATCGTCAACGTGGAGGATGCGGAATCCCTCCTCCCGCAACTGGACAACGCCGGCTCCATCTTCCTCGGCCGGTTCACCCCGGAGAGCGTCGGGGACTACGCGAGTGGCACGAACCACGTGCTGCCCACCTACGGGTACAGCCGCATGTACTCGGGGGTGTCCCTGGACTCGTTCGTGAAGTACATGACGGTGCAGGAGCTCACGAAGGAGGGTCTGGACAGGCTCGGACCGTCCGTGGCGAGGATGGCGGCGGTGGAGGGGCTCGAGGCGCACAGGCAGGCTGTGACCCTCCGCCTCGGGATCGAGTAAGCGCTGTTGCTGGAGTCCAACCTAACCTATTATTTACGCATTACACACAACACACGAGCTAAGCGTCATCCGTCCCGAGCGCGCCCATCCCCACCGCGTCGATCGTGTCCACGACCCGGTCCCTGAACCTCAACGTCACCGAAGCGGTTGACGCGAACGGGACGCTCGGATCCGCCCAACTCTCCGGCGCGCCCTCTATCCGCAACGTGTCCCGTCGCCTCGGCTCGCCGAAGGTGGACGCGTACAGCCGCCGCCACATCCGACCCATCGTCCCGTCATCGCACATCGTCTCCACCGCGGGTCTGAACGTCGTCGCGATGAGCGCGAGGTGGTTCACCGCCCACCCGCCGACTGGGGAGGATCGGATCCAGTGCCGACGGTTCTGTCGGTGTGGCGCGTGGGTGCCGGGGGAGGTGCCGGTCACCTCGTGCGGCGGCGTCCTGTCCACGTCCCAGGACTGCGGGAGCCAGTCCTGTCTCCACATTTGTTTACCCGTCTGTTCACCGTCCATCTTGGGGTCCGACTCCGTCTCTGACGCCGACGACGCGTCCTCGTTGTTGTCTCCTGGGGAGGCAAACTTCGCGCGTCTCACCCATCGCGTCGGCACCATCGCCCTGAGCACCGCGAGTTGCAACCTGGCTGACGCCTCCGTCGCTTCCCTGTCCGCCTCGTCACCCGGCACCCTGGTGCTCGGATCGAGGAACCTCTCGAGGGACGCCAGCGTGAACGTCTCCCCCGACGCCCCGGGCAGCGGCTCCAACATGAACCTCGGCGGCCTCGCGAGCTTGGGCGGCTGACTCGCCTCGATCGCCGCCTCCCTCAGCAGGTGGTTGAACGGTCCCTTGCGTCCGTACGCAAGCTCGATGACGTGCTGGTACTCATCACGCGAGTGCAGCGACCGACGCAGCCGACGCACCGCGTTCCTCCCCTGCTTGATGTGCCGTCCGATCTTCGTCGGGCTCGTCTCGCTGCTCCGCTTGCGGAACTTCTCGGCGACGTGGTGGTGCAGGTAGTTGCGCCCGCACGGATCCGGAAACAGCCGCGCGAGCTCCATACACCTGCGGTACAGGGCGATGACCTCCGATGCCCGCTGCAGGTGCTTGGCAATCATCGCGGCGAGTGCTACCCTCCTCCTCTGCGCCCGATGCACTGCGCGAGTGGAAGATTATTGATGCAATCGAGCTCGCAGACCATGCCCGTTTATTTAGTCTTGTGTTTATGTAAAAAAATGCACCACAAATGAAAAGCTCGGGCGATATTTTCACCGCAAACCGAAAAAGGTGGCCGCATCGAGACGAGATCGCGGAGGTGACGTCGCCTCGTCCGACCGTCAGAGCGTCCCGCACCAGCCGACCCACGTATCGCTTCTCGTCCTTCGCGCGTTGGAAGGCGAGCACGCGTTCGTGCGATATCGACCGGGCCGTTTTAACGCTCGAACCCACGCGTTCGACCGTACAAGCACGTCGCCCACCTCTCACACCGAGGGGACAATCAAAGCTTTGACGGGCAACGGGGCGATCCTTCGTCTGACGTCCAACGTTCGCGGTTGAACGGTCGTCGGAGGGCGTATCGCGCGACGTTGAGCCGAGATGAGCGCGATGGTCAACGCGCCACATGCAGTGGCGATCGCACGTGGCTCACCCGCGGCGTGCTCCGGGCGATGCGGCGCGGCCAGGGGTTCGCCCGCGGCCCGCGCGTCC